>Ga0209751_10003363_pt1 | contig 15562 bp, 17 predicted proteins | sample RifCSP13_1_FD_184019 | JGI IMG/M metagenome (GOLD analysis project Ga0209751, IMG submission 184019) | Soil microbial communities from Rifle, Colorado - Rifle CSP2_sed 13_1 (SPAdes) (version 2) | ecosystem: Environmental > Terrestrial > Deep subsurface > Rock core/Sediment | place: Rifle... | reverse complement strand
GATGCGGCCCCGTCAGGATCCCGCGCGCGATCAGGCACCACTCGTACAACGTTTCGAGCGGGACGACGTCCTTGTGACAGGCGATCTGGAACACCGAGTCGCCGCTCGTGTAGACGATCGGCTTCCCCGTCCGCAGGTGCTCCTCGCCCATCGCGGCGGTGATCTCGGTCCCGGACGCCGGCCTGTTTCCGAGCACCCCCCGACCGATCGCCTCCTCGAAGGGGGCGATCACCTCCGGTGGAAATCCCTTGGGGTACAAGGGGAACGGGTGATCGAGGACGAGCCCGGCGATCTCCCAGTGACCGGTCGTGGTGTCTTTACCCGCCGAGCGCTCGGCCAGACGGCCCCGCGCGGTCCCCGGTCCGGCTCGAGCCCGCAGGCCGACGATCGGCGTGAGAGCGCCGAGTCCAAGGCGTTCGAGGTTCGGCGCATGGAACCCGCCGACGGCCGCGGCGCAGTTCCCAAGCGTGTTGGATCCCTCGTCGCCGTACGCGGCGGCGTCGGCCGCCCCTCCGACACCCCACGAGTCGCAGACGAGGAGCGCGACCCGGGGAACGCTCAACGTGCAACGCCCTTCTGCTTGCAGTCGATGCAGAGCAGCGCCCACGGCAGTGCCTCCAGCCGCTCGGGCGCGATCGAGTTTCCGCACCGCTCGCAGGTGCCGTACGTGCCCAGCGGCATCTTGGTGAGCGCTCGCTCCACGTCCCGCAGGTTGGATCGGAGCGCTCTGATGACCGAGATCGTCCGGGCGCGTTCCGCGGTGCTGTGCGCGCTGTCGGCGAAACCCGACTCCACGTCGATGGCCACCTCGTCGGAGTCCGGGTCCGCGCCCTGCTCCTGGATCTCCTTTCGCAGGTTCTCGCGCTGCTCCTCGAGCGCCTCTCGCAGCGTCGCAGTCCTCGCGTCGTCCACCCTCAACCTCCTCGCCTAACGGCGCGCGCCCTCGGGTGCGCCGTGAGGTAGACCTCCCGGAGATGCTCCCTCGTGATCAGCGTATAGATCTGCGTCGTGGCGACGCTCGCGTGACCCAGGAGCTCCTGTACCACCCGTACGTCGGCCCCGCCCTCGAGCAGGTGCGTCGCGAACGAGTGCCGCAGGGTGTGGGGAGACACCGGCCTGCGGATGCCCGCTCGCTCCGCGCACGCGCCTAGGAGCTTCGCGCAACCCTGTCGCGTTAGCCGCCCGCCCCGCAGATTGAGGAACAGAGCCGAACGAGACCTCGAGGTCGCAACAGCCGGACGCGCGCGACGCAGGTACGACTCGAGCGCCTCACGCGCATATCGCCCCAGCGGGACCTCCCGCTCCTTGCCGCCCTTCCCCATCACGCGCACGCTCCCGTCCTCGAGGTCGACGTCGTCCACGTCGAGCCCGACTAGCTCCGAGACCCTTAGCCCTGCACCGTACAGGGTCTCGAGCACCGCGCGGTCGCGGAGCCCGGCGAGGGATCCCTCCGCCGGTGCGGCCAGCAGCTTGCCAACCTCCTCGATCGAGATCGGGTGCGGCAGGGTCCGGGGTAGTTTGGGGCGAACCAGGGCGGCGGTCGGATCCCGTCGCGCCTGTCCCTCTCTTACGAGGAACCGGTGGAACGAGCGCACGGACGACAGCGCCCGCACGATCGAGGACGTCCGGTAGGGCTCGCCGTCACCACGGCGCGTGGACGAGAGCTCGGCCGCAAACGAAGCGACCTCTTGCTCCTCGGCGCGCCGGGCATCTCGGAGACCGCGCACGCGAAGGAACCCCACATAGCGGACGAGGTCGCGGCGATAGGCTTCCACGGTGTTGGCCGCCAACCCGCGCTCGACGGCGAGGTGGTCGAGGAATCGCTCCACCTGCTTCGCGACGGCGTCGGGCATCGACTCACTCCTCGCAGGTACCCTCAGGCGCCTGGGATCAGCTCACCGATGGGCACGAGAGGCAGCCCGTGGGCCTCGGCCACGCCGGGGTTCGTGACGTGACCACCGTAGGTGTTGACGCCGTGCCCGAGCGCCGGATCCGAGTCGACCGCGTCCTCCACCCCGCGATCGGCGATCTCGATCGCGTATGCGAGTGTCACGTTGGTGAGGGCGTACGTCGACGTCCTGGGGACCGCTCCGGGCATGTTCCCCACGCAGTAGTGCACGACGTCATGCTCCACGTAGGTAGGGTCCGAGTGCGTCGTCATTCGAGACGTCGCCACGCACCCGCCCTGGTCGATCGAGATGTCGACGACGACCGAGCCCAGGTGCATCGCGCGCACCAGCTCCTGGGTCACGAGCTTCGGGGCCCGGGCTCCGGGTATGAGCACGGCCCCGACCACGAGATCCGCCGCGAGGACCAGGCGTTCGATCGCGAGCGCGCTGCTCATCACAGTCTGGACTCGGCCCTTCTGCAGCTCGTCGACGTACCGGAGCCGGTCCACGTTTTTGTCGACGATGGCGATCTCGGCCTCCATGCCGGCGGCGATCCACGCGGCGTTCGTTCCCGCCATCCCTGCTCCAAGAACCACGACGCGAGCGGGCGCGACCCCGGCGGCGCCGCCCATCAGGACACCTCGCCCGCCGCGTGGGCGCTCGAGCAGCGAGGCGCCAACGTGCGGGGCCATCCGCCCGGCGATCTCGCTCATCGGCGCGAGGAGCGGCAGCCGACCGTCAGCGAGCTGGACGGTCTCGTAGCCGATCGCCGCGACCTTACGCTCCGCGAGGAAGGCGGTCAGGCCGCGATCGGTGGCCAGATGAAGGTACGTGAACAGGACATGTCCCTCCCGGAGCCGCTCGAACTCTTCCGGCTGCGGCTCCTTCACCTTCATGATCATGTCCGCGCGGTCGAAGACCGCCTCCGCGTTGGGAAGGACCGTTGCGCCGGCGGCCAGGTACTCGTCGTCGGGAAGGGCGGACCCCTCGCCGGCACCGGCCTGCACCACCACCTCGTGACCCGCGTGCGTGAACTCCCGGACCCCTTCGGGCGTCGCTGCGACCCGATACTCGCTGTCCTTAACCTCGGTCGGGATCCCAATGACCAAGTGGTCCCCTTTCCCGCTATCGGAGCCTACCGGAGGGCGGAGGCGGTCGGCCTTACCTCAGCCGCCGACCGCCACGGGCCCGGCGGTCCTCGCCATCTGGCGCGCGCAGGCCGCCCCCACGAACTCACGGAACAATGGATGGGGCCTCGTCGGCCTGGATCGCAGCTCGGGATGGAACTGCCCGGCCACGAAGAACGGGTGGTCGGGGAGCTCGATGATCTCGACCAGCCGCCCGTCCTGTGACTGGCCGGAGAAGACCAGGCCGTGCTCCTGAAGGACCCGGTGATACGCGGGGTTCACCTCGAAGCGATGCCGGTGGCGCTCGTAGACGATTTCCTCGCCGTAGGCAGCGTGGGCGCGGGTCGCTGGCGCTAGGTGGCACGGTTGGGCGCCCAGGCGCATCGACCCGCCCAGGTCGGTCACGTCCTTCTGCTCCGGGAGCACGTCTATCACCGCGTGGGGGGTGGCGGGATCGAACTCGCTCGAGTTCGCGCCATCAAGTCCGCACACGTCGCGCGCGAACTCGATCACCGCGCACTGTAATCCCAGGCAGATCCCGAGGAACGGCACGCCGCGCTCGCGGGCGAAGCGGACCGCGTCTACCTTCCCCTCCACGCCCCGGACGCCGAACCCGCCAGGGACCAGGATTCCGTCGACACGCGGGAGGGTCTCCTCGGCGCCCGCGGCGGCGAGATCGTCCGAGGCGATCCACGTGATGTCTACGTCCGCCCCGTGGTGGAAGCCGCCGTGGCGCAGCGCCTCGATCACGGAGAGATAGGCGTCTCGGAGGTTCACGTACTTGCCGACGACGGCGATCGAAACCTGCTCGTGGGCCTCCTGGACCCGGTCGACGAGCGCCTGCCATTCCGAGAGGTCTGCTTCGTGGTCGACCCCGAGCAGCTGGGCAAGGTACCCGTCGAGCCCCTCACGGTTGAGAACTATCGGCACCTGGTAGATCGAGGGCGCGTCGACCGCAGAGATCACGCCCGCGATAGGGACGTCGCACAGGAGCGAGATCTTCTCCTTCAGGTTCCGGCCGATCGCGCGGTCGGACCGACAAACGATCACGTCGGGCTGCAGACCCAGCGAACGGAGCTCCTTCACCGAGTGCTGGGTCGGCTTCGTCTTGAGCTCGCCGGTCGGCCCGATGAAGGGCATCAGCGACACGTGGACGAACGCGCAGTTCCCCCGGCCAACCTCGTTCCTGAGCTGGCGGATCGCCTCGAGGAACGGAAGGCTCTCGATATCGCCGACGGTGCCACCGACCTCCACTATCACCAGATCGGCGCCCTCGTTGTCCGCGTGGCGTCGGATCCGCTCCTTGATCTCATCGGTTATGTGGGGGATCACCTGGACGGTCTTGCCGAGGTAGTCACCGCGCCGCTCCTTCGCGATCACCGTCTGGTACACGGCGCCTGTGGTGACGTTGGACCCTCGGTGGAGGCTCTCGTCGGTGAAACGCTCGTAGTGGCCGAGGTCGAGGTCGGTCTCAGCGCCGTCGTCGAGCACGAACACCTCGCCGTGCTCGAAGGGGTTCATCGTTCCGGGGTCGACGTTGATGTAGGGGTCGAGCTTCTGGAGAGTGACGCGGAGGCCGCGGGACTTGAAGAGACGGCCGAGCGACGCGGTGGTTATCCCCTTGCCGAGACCGGAGGCGACGCCACCGGTCACGAAGATGAATTTCGGCTGCGTCTTCACTACGGGACTGCATGGTAGCAGAGGAGGGTGACGCGCCGTCCGTGTTCGCTCGGAGATTCAGTCGGGGACGCGCCCCAGGCGGTCAAACCAGCGTATCGGCGGCACGGCCTCGATCATACGCGAGAGCGTCACGGTCTCGGCCAGCAGGTTGAGCGCCACCAGGACTCCCGCAGCGAGCCACTGAGCCCACGTGGGGAGCGACGCGGCGAGCTGCACCCCCACGGCGAACCCGATGAGGTTAGAGCCCGAGTCCCCCAGCATCGCCTTCTCCCTGAGGTCGGGGACGAGCGCGAGGACGGCCGCCGGCCACAGCGCCCAGACGAAGAACGCCGTGACCCCGAAATCGAGGAACAACGGGAGCGTCACGACGGCCAGGAACGCCTTCAGCGCGCGGCCCGGCCGGACGTCGAGGCCGTTCCACACGTTGGCGGCTCCCGCCACGAGCACGACGGAGCCCAGCCTCTCTAGCCCCGTCCCCCGGCCGAGGAGCGCCACGACGACGGCGGCAGACGCCACCGCCACGACCAGTTTCAGGATGCCTGTGGTCATCCGCCCGTCCGCCAGCGCCCGGAGGTGACCTCGGAGTCCCCGTGGCCCGATCGGGTGCAGGTCGTCGACGAGACCGGCCGCGAACACCATCAGGCACCCCGCCGCCGCACCCGACTGGAACGAGCTCGCGCCGAGATCCACTCCCAGCCCGACGGTCCCCAGCAACCCGAGCGCTGCCAGCGTTATGCCGAGCACTCGGGGAACGGGCCGGCCTCTGTGATTCTCCACGACCAGCCGTCCCCACCTCATCGGAGCCCGGAGCCCCTCAGGGCGAGAGCGAGGAAGATATCGAGACCCTGGCGCCCCCGGTGCGCAAACCCGCGAACGCTCCTGCCGGTCGGTTGGTGGGACAGGGGAACGGGAAGCTCGACTACTCGGAGACCTGCCCGCAGGGCGTCCACGGTCATGGCGACCTCGACGCCGAAGCCCTTCGCCAGCGGCCGGCACGCCGCCAGCCCGCGGCCGCTGATCGCGCGCTGGCCGGATAGCGGCGCCTTTGGGCGGAAACCGGTCAGCCGGGCGATCGCGCGGCCAGCGGCCCGCCTCACGAGGCCGAACCCCCCGCCCGCCTGCGGCGGGGGCGTGGCGATCGAAAGGTCGGCCCGTCCTTCTCGGACCGCGCGGACGACCTCCTCTAGCGACGCGGCGGTCGCTCCCAGGTCGCCATCGGCGAAGAGCCATACATCGGCCGCCGCCAGCCGCCCGAGCGCCCCCTCCAGCGCCCTCCCCTTCCCCGCGCGGGCGGGGATCCGCAGCACCGTCGCCCCGGCGCCGAGCGCGAGGGAGACCGTGGCATCCTCGGAGGCGTCGTCGACCACGACCACCTCGTCGACGAAGGCCCGAAGGGCCCCCACGGTCGCCGCGATCCGTTCCGCCTCGTTCCTCGCGGCGACGAGGGCAACCACGCGCCGGGTCATACGGGAACGTGGCCGTCGTCGGCGTCCCGACGCACACCGTAGTTCCCTCCGATGCCGGCTACCTGGAGTCGCTCCAGTCCCAGGACGAGCGCGACCCCTCCCATAGGTTGGTCGAGGTCGTCGACCGTGACCATCCGCGGGTCGTCTCCGCCCGCCGGACCGTCGTCGTCCGAGCGGAGGATCCCGACGAGAGAGCTCTCCGACTCGACGCTCTCCCCGGCTGCAACGGCGACGCCTCGAGCGACGAGATCATCCACCAACGGCACAGCGAAGCGCGCCGTGGCCTCGTCGGTCTCGCCGTCCCCGGCCCCGAGCACGACGACCGGATCGTCTCTGGAACCGAGCTCGACCAGGATCTGGTCGTCGAGTCCGGGACACCCACGCGGGCACAGGAAGCCGCCCTCCACGAGGCGTCCCAGGAGGTCTCCTCCGCCGGCCCTGGGGGCGTCCCCGGCCAGCCGGGCCGCCAGAGCACGGGCGGCCTCTCCGGCGAGGTCGTCACCGGCGTCTTCCGAGACCCCCAGCGCATCCGCGATCTCCCGGCGGACGTCTTCTTCCTGGGAGACGACTCGTGTTCCCACGATCACGACGCCGGGAACCTCGGCCCCGGCAGCATCCAGGGCCCGCCGAGCGCCTGCCACCACCGTCTCGGGAACGCCCTCCAGCGCGAGCACGATCACTCGCTCGCCCGACAGCCGGCTGGCTGCGACCCACGGCAGCAGTTGTTCCTGCAACGCGTCCGACTGCGTGTCCGAGACCTTCTTCTCCTGCTGAAGCCGGTCGGCCGCCGACTGCGCCTCCTGCGTGTCGCGCTTGAGCTGCTCGACGAGCCCCTTGTCGAGGACGGAAGCTCCGACGAGCACGCCGAGCGCGAGCGCCAGAAGCACCGCCACTATCGAGACCAGGTGATACCGGAAGGAGATCACAGGAGTCCCCTCACCCAGAAGACGATGTCGTGCACGAAGTTGCCGACGACCAGGCGCAGCGGCTCGGACGCGGCGATCACGATGCCGATCGCCACGAGAGCGCCCCCCACGAGCAGGACCGTGTCGCGCACGCGGACCCGCCCCGGATACAGCCGGGAGACGCCTTTCGCATCCATGAGGATCTCGCCCACGCGCAACCGAACCAGGAACGTGCTGGCCATCCCTCCGCGCCCCTTGTCCAGGAACTCCCTCAGGTTCCCGTGTGTGCCGACCGCGACGATCAGGTCGGCGCCTGCCTCGTGCGCGAGGATGAACGCCACGTCCTCGCTCGTGCCGGTCGCCCGGACCACCTTGAACGGAACTCCGAGGCGCTCCAGCCGGCTGGCGCCGGGCGCCCGGCCGTCGGCGTACCCGTGCACCACGACCTCGGTGACTCGGCGACGGCCTGGGAGAGACAGGGCGAGGGCCCGGTCGGACACGCTGTCCATGTCGCCGATGACTAGGTCGGGTTGGTACCCCGCCTCCAGAAGCGCGTCGGCGCCGCCGTCGACACCGATCAGCACCGGCCGGATCTCGCGGATGTAGGGGCGAAGCGCCGCGAGGTCCTCCTTGTACGAGTAGCCGCGGACCACAACCAGAACGTGCCGCCTCGCAAGGTCGCGATCGAGTCGCGGGAGCCCCATCCCGCCGAACAGGAGGTCTCGCTCGCGCTGCATGAATTCGAGGGTGTTGCGGGCGAACCCGTCGAAGCGATCCGCCACCGCGTCTCGGGCCGCCTCCATGGAAGCGAGCACCGACTCCCGGCTCTGGCGGATCCCCACCCCAACGAGGGTCCCGTTGACGAACACCCGGTCACCGTCGAGCCTAACGGGGTCCCCCTCACGGACCTTCCCCAGGAGCAGCGGACCCACCGAGTCAACCAACGGGATCCCTGCCTCGACCAGGATGATCGGGCCGAGGTTGGGGTACCTGCCGCTTATGGACCGCGACGCGTTGACCACCGACGAGACCCCGGCCGAGACCATCCCCTCGGCCGCAACCCGATCCAGGTCCTCGTGGTCGATCACCGCGACCTCCCCCGGGGAAACGCGCCGAAGGAGGGACTTCGTGCGCCGATCCACCCTCGCAGGGGCGCTCCCCTGACGGGCGCGGCGCGGTACGCGTACCGAACCTCTCGCCATCCCACAGAAGCCTAACCAACCCGGCAGGAAGGCCGGGAGTCAGCCCTCGCCGCCGGGGAGATGGAACTTCTCCCTGACCAGGCCGAAGAACCCGGGCGCCCCGTCGCGTCGGACCAGGAGAGCGGGTCTGTCGGCGGCCCTGACGTGGATGCGAGCGCCGACGGGGACCTCTAGCGACTCCCGACCGTCGGCGGATATCAGGGCCGCCTCCTCACCCACGACCTCGAAAGTCACGCGCTGATGGGGACCGAGGACGAAGGAGCGGTCGAACACCATGTAGGCGGCGACCGGGGTGACTATCAGACAAGGGAGCGTAGGGGTCACGATCGGTCCCCGCGCTGCGAACGAGTACGCGGTGGATCCGGTAGGAGTCGCCACGAGCACGCCGTCCGCGGAGAAGGTCGTCACGTACTCGCCGTCCACCTCAACGGCGAGGCGGACTATGCGGTGCCTGGCGCTCTTCTCAACCATGATCTCGTTGAGCGCCCACTCGGGCTCCGGCCACGAGGCGCCCTCCACATCGGTGACCACGGCCAGGCGCTCCTCGATCCGGGCGGCCCCTTCGAGCACCGCGCGGAGCACTTCCTTGGCTTCCTCGGGCTCCAGCTCGGTGAGGAACCCCATCCGGCCGACCTTGACGCCGACGATCGGGCACTCGTCGCGGGCGGCCAGCCGCGCGGCCCGCAGGAATGTCCCATCGCCTCCCACGGACACTACGAGATCGAGGCCGAAGGGGAATCCGGCCTCGGAGGTCTTCTCCTCAGCGCCGACCGGCTCGCCCGCGAGGCAGCGCGTCCCCACGCGCTCGCCCTTCAGCCAGCGGACGAGGTCCTCGGCGACGGCGACCGCCGGGGGTCTCCCGGCGTGCACGACGATGCCTACACGGCTCATTCAGCCCCCAGGATGCGCTGGCCCTCGTCCACGACCGCATCAAGGTCGAGCTCTCGCTCCGATGCTCCGCCTACGGCGTGGACGAAGAACTCGAGGTTACCCGCCGGCCCCCGAACCGGCGAGACCATAGCGCCCTGCGGCCCAAGCCCCTGAGCGCGGCATGCCGAGGCTACCGAGTCGAGGGCGAGGCGCCAGACGGCCTCGTCGCGGACGACGCCGCCCCTGCCGACGTCGCCTCGGTCTGCCTCGAACTGCGGCTTCACCAGGAGCACGAACGTCGCGCAGTCTCCGGCGACCCGAGCGAGCGGCGGGATCGTGATCCGGAGTGGTATGAAGGACAGGTCGGCGACCACTACCTGCGGCTGCAACGGCAGCTGCTCGGGGTCGAGCTCCCGTACGTTCGTGCGCTCCAGCACGAAGACTCGGGGATCCTGGCGGAGGCTCCACGCCAGCTGTCCGTACCCGACGTCGAGCGCCACGACTCGGGCGGCCCCGCGCTGCAGGAGGCAGTCGGTGAACCCGCCGGTGGAGGCCCCAGCGTCGAGGCACTCGAGCGCCGCGGCTTCGACGCCGAACTCGTCCATCGCGGCCTCTAGCTTGTCGCCCCCTCGTGAGACGAACCGCCGCGGTCCCGCGAGAAGGGCTACCGCTTCGTCGGGCGCTACCAGCGCAGACGCTTTGCTCGCCGGCGCGCCTCCCACAGTCACCAGGCCGGCCGAGATAGCCGCCCGTGCCTCGGCCCTGCTGGAAACGAGCCCTTGCCGCACCATCTCGACGTCGAGCCTGCGTCTCACTCGCGGCTCTTGGCCCGCTTCGTCGGTTGCCGCTTGGCCGCCGTCCGCTTGGCCGCCGTCCGCTTGGCCGACCGGGGCTTCGCGGCGCTCTCGAGCGCGCGCACTCGTTTGCGGAGGGCCTCGACCTCTTCCTTGGTCGCGACGCCGAGCGTCTTCAGCTGCTCCCTGACCTCACGACGGACGAGGGCCACGACCCGCTCGCGGTTCTTGTTCGACCACTCCAAGAGCTCGTGTGCCAGTTTCGAGACCTGCTCTCTACCCTCGCCTTTCGCGATCGAGCGCGCCAGCTCCTGAGCCTTGGCCGGTGTCAGCTTGTCGAGCGCGCCCCCAACGAACTTCCGCACGTCCTCGCGCATGGCGGACTCCCTTTCGCCCGGTTCAGCGGAAGGATACCCCGCTGCCGCGGCGGTAGACTCACGCGACCCCATGCAGGAAGGCTGGGCGAGGGATGCTCCCCATCGGCGACGTGAACCCGACCCGCCACCGGCCGTACGTCACCCTCGCCTTCATCGCCCTGAACCTAGCCGCCTTCCTACTCTGGCAGCCGACGTTCGCGGGACAAGCCAAGCAGCAGACCTTCTTCTTCTGCCACGCCGAGATACCGTACGAGGTCTCGCATCAGACCAACCTGGCTCGGGGTGGGGCAGAGGCCGTCGCCGCGATCGCCGAGGACCTTGAGCTCGCGCCCCAGGGCGCCCAGGGGTTGCAACAGTTCCTGCAGCTCCGGTGCCCGGACAAGAGCTGGAGCCTCTCGATCTTCGTCGCGATGTTCCTCCACGGCGGGTGGATGCACATCGCGGGCAACATGCTCTACCTATGGGTGTTCGGAAACAACGTCGAAGACCGCCTCCGGCCGATAGGTTTCGTGGTCTTCTACCTGCTCGGCGGCATCACGGCCTCGGGGCTGCAGCTCGCGTTCGACGAGAACTCCGCGATCCCGAGTCTCGGCGCGTCCGGCGCGATCGCCGCCGTACTGGGCGCGTATCTCGTGATGTTCCCTCGCGCCCGGGTTCGAGCGCTCACCACGTTCTTCGTCATCTCCATCATCGAGCTGCCCGCGGTCTTCGTGCTCGGGGGATGGTTCGTGCTCCAGCTGTTCCAGGGCGTCGGCGAGCTGGGCGGCGGCGCGGTGAACACCGGCGTGGCCTACTGGGCGCACATCGGCGGGTTCATCGCCGGCGTGGTCGGCGGGCTCCTCCTCCGGAGCCGGAGACCGCCTCACGAATGGACCCCGCCCCGACCCGACTACCCCTAAGGTTCCAGGAGCGCCGAGACATCGCCTCCGACGTAGGTGGGGTGCACGGGCGATCGGTCTAGGTCCTCGCGGCGGGCTATGCCCGATAGCACCAGCAGAGAGTCCCAGCCGACGGCGACCGCCCCGGCGATGTCCGTCTCGAGCCGGTCGCCCACCACGAGGGCGGCCCCCCCGCCCGCGCGCTCGAGCGCCGCGAGCAGGAGCGGCGGGTTGGGCTTTCCCACGACCTCGGGCACAGCGTCGGTCGTCGTTGTGATGACCGCCAGGAGGGCACCGGCTCCGGGCCACCGGCCTTCCGGCGCCGGGTACGACGGGTCCCCGTTGGTCGCGACCAGCGCGGCTCCTCGCTGCACTAGGATCGAGGCTGTCCTTAGCTTGTCGTAGTCGGCCGTCCTGTCCCAACCGACGACGACGACGTCGACCCGCTCAGGGTCTCCGTCGAGCACGGCGACCCCGGCAGCCGCCAGCGCCGCCCGTATCCCGCGCTCGCCTACCACGAAGGCGGTCCGAACGCCTCTGGAGGCGAGCAGATCGGCGGTAGCCAAGGCCGATGTCTCCACCTCGTCCGGTGCGGCGCGGATCCCGAGCTTCGCGAGGTTGCCCACGACCTCCTCCGGCGTCCGCGCGGAGTTGTTGGTCACGAAGGCGAAGCGCTTGCCGTCGGCGCGAAGCGCATCGATCGTCCCGGCGGCGCCCGCCACGGGCTCGTCGCCGCGGACGAGGACACCGTCGAGGTCCAGCAGGAAGCAGTCGTAACGATCCGCGATCCGCATCAGCCAGCGACCCGCCGGAGGGCGCGTTCGTAGTCCGCGACTCCCGGACGCATGGCCAGCGCGAGCCGGAGGTGACCGCGTGCGCGGTCGCGTTCCCCGGTTCGCTCGCAGGCTAGCGCCAGGCCGAAGTGGGCGTAGTCGTCCGCGGGGTTTAGGTGGACGGCCTTAGCGAACTCCCGCCGGGCACGCGCCGCCCTCCCGGCCAAGAGGAGCGCCCTACCGAGGGCCTCGCGGATGGACCCCTTCTCGGGCTCGAGAAGCTTCGCCCGGGAGAGAAGCATCACGGCCTGGTGTGGGTGTCCGCCCCTGAGGAACCGAACCCCTCGTGAGAACAGCTCGTAGGCGGTCTTAGCCTCGGTACCAGTGCTATACAAGTGGTGTGCCCCGCATCTCGCCCTTCGTCGGCCTGCTGTTCGACCCGGCCCGTGTGGGCTCCCTCGAGCGGGTGACCACTCCTCCCTACGACATCGTCACACCTGAGGAGCGGCGTGCCTTCCTCGAGGCCAGCCCCTACAACGTGATCCGGCTGGATCTCTCCGGGGACGCACCCGGCGCCGACAAGTATATGGGCGCGGGCGGCGTCCTTCGCGGCTGGCGCGACGAGCGAGCGCTCGCCCCGACCCCGGAGCCCGTGTACTTCCCCTACGAGATGCGCTTCTCGCTCGACGGCCGGACGAGGCAGGTAAGGGGGTTCGTCTGCCGGGTCGAGCTCGAGCCTTGGGGGGGCTCCGTCGTCCCTCACGAGAGAACGATGGCGGGACCCATCGAGGATCGGCTCCAACTGCTCCGCGCCACGAGAGCGAACCTGTCGTGTGTCTACGCCATCCACCCGGGTCCCGTCGACGAGTTGAGATCGGCGCTCGAGGACGCCACCAGCGCCGAGCCCCCTTACCGATCGGTCGACGGCTCGGGCGTCGAGCACCGGATGTGGGTGGTGCCGGGCGACCACCTTCCCGCCGGGGTGCTCGCGGATCGATCGCTGTTGATCGCGGACGGGCACCACCGATACGCGACGGCTCTGCGTTTCCGCGAGGAGATGCGCGAGAGCCGCGGGGCAGGACCGTGGGATCACGTGATGATGCTCGTCGTGGACGAGGCCGGCGAGGATCCCCCGGTGTTCCCGTACCACCGTCTTGTCCAGGAAGAGATGTCGTCGCCCGAGGGTACCCCTGTCAACGACCTCGACGAGCTGCTCACGAGGCTCGACGACGACGCGCTCGTCTACGGCATCGTCACGAGGAACGACGCCGGAGTCTCCCACCGGATTGCGACGCTTCCCGGACCACCGCCCACGGTGCGAGCACTCCACGAGCGAATCCTAGATGGCCGCGTGTCGGAGGCCGCCCTACGCTTCACCCGGGACCCGCGCGAGGCGGAGCGGATCGTCTCCGATGGCGGGGCCACCACGGCGTTCCTGCTCCCCCCCACCTCGGCCGAGCGGATCCGGAAGGTGGTCGACCGAGGCGAGACGCTCCCGCAGAAGTCGACCTTCTTCTGGCCCAAACCCCTTACGGGGATGGTCATCCGACCGCTGGACGAGACACCGGAAGAAGGCTAGTCAGCGGTCTGCGCCTCCAGCTTCTTCAATCCGGTCGCCACCACCTCCGTCAGGCTCCTCGCCCCGGCTCCGCTCCGATAGAAGCGCCGGGCCAGCTGTCCGTAGACGAGGACGTCGTCGCCCTTCGCGAGGCCTTTCAGAGCTCGCTTGCCCACGGTGCTGTGCCAGGCCGCGACCGGGAGGGGGAGGAGGCGCTTGCCGGCCTCGGGAACGGATAGCCGGAGCTCGGTAACCTCGTCGCCGGACGGCAGCCGGCGCTCCACCGGCTCGGCCGCCACCGTCCCAGCGAGCACGACAACGTTGACCGTCACCACGGCTGCCCTCCTTTCGGGCCAACCTAGCACCCCCCACCGACACTCCCGCCGATACACTCCGCACCGTGAGCGACACGTTCCCGATCGCGCCCGGCATCACAGCGATCGACACAGTGATGGTCGGCAAGCGGCTCGTCACTTCCGCCTACCTAGTCGAGGGGACGGAGCCCGCCCTCGTCGAGACGGGTCCCGCTACCTCTGCAGATGTGGTGCTCGCGGGGCTCGGATCGCTCGGTATGGGGACCGAGGACCTAGCGCACATCGTGGTCACTCACATCCACCTCGATCACGCCGGTGGGGTGGGCACGCTCGCCGAGTGGTTTCCGCGGGCGGCGATCTGGGTCCACGAGCGCGGGGCGCCCCACTTGGCCGACCCGTCGCGCCTCGTCGCGAGCACCGCGCGCCTACTCGGCCCCGAGCGCCTGCGAGCCATGTTCGGCGACGTCGTCCCCGTTCCGGATGATCGGATCCGATCCGTCGAAGACGGCGACCAGATCGACCTCGGTGGCCGCGTGCTCGACGTCCTGTACACGCCGGGCCACGCGTCGCATCACGTCGCGTTCGTCGAGTCGGAGACCGGGGCCGTCTTCACCGGCGACGCGCTTGGTGTGCACATCCCCGACGTCGGCGTCCTCCGTCCCGCGACGCCACCCCCGGACTTCGACCTTCAGCTCTCGCTCGAGAGCATCGAGCGGATCCGAGTTCGAGCCCGCTCCGCGCTGCTGCTATCTCACTTCGGGCCGTTGGCGGAGATCGACGACACGTGCGATCTTGCAGGGGAACGGATCAGAGCATGGAGCGACGTCGTTCGGGACGCGCTCCGCACCACCGAAGACGTCGACGAGATCACCGCACTCCTCGAGCAGCAGGGGTCGCAGGAGTACGAGGCCGACTCCGGCGCACCCCTCGACATGGACCGGTACGACGTCATGTCGAGCGTTCGCATGAACGCGATTGGATTGATCCGATACTGGAAGAAGCACGAGGAACGGGAACGAGCGGGCGCCCCTCAGCCGAGCTGAGCCAGCCGCTCCGCGACGTCGAACGCACCGGCGTCGTGACGGAGGATCTTCCTGAACTCTCTGACGGCCTCTTCCACGCGACCGGCGCGCTCGAGCACATCGGCCGTCACGTACCAGAGCCGGAGAACCCAGTCCTCGCCGACGTCATCTCGGGTCCGCGCTCGACGGAGGAACGCGAGCGCCTCGTCGAACCTTCCGGCGTCGGTCAAGGCCGCCGCGGCGACCACTATCGCCTCGGCCTTTGCTTCGTTCGTGATCCGGGCGCGCAGCGCCTCCTCGGCAAGCGGCACGATGCGCTCGGTCCGGCCCACCGCGCGGAGGCAGTCCATCACGATGTGGTTCTGATCCGCTCTTCCCGACATCCTCCGGTACGCCTGCATCTCCCTGAGCGCCTCGGCGAACCGCTCCTGGCCGTAGAGGGCCAGACCGAGCACCTCCCGCACGGAGGGCGCCCGGGGCGCGAGCGCCTTGGCCTTCTCCCCTTCGCTCGCGGCTCCCCGCGGATCGCCTCTCTCGAGCAGCTCGACCGCGCGCGAGAGCCTCGACAGCGCGTCGTCGGCTCGGCCCCGCTTCGCGCTGCGTCGCAACTCGTCCAACACGTCACGGGGAAGCGTTGCCGGCCGGGGACGGGAGCGGGGCCCGGCACCGGATCGAAGAGACTTGGGCATCGCCCAAAGCGTACCGGG
>Ga0209751_10003361_pt1 | contig 15572 bp, 13 predicted proteins | sample RifCSP13_1_FD_184019 | JGI IMG/M metagenome (GOLD analysis project Ga0209751, IMG submission 184019) | Soil microbial communities from Rifle, Colorado - Rifle CSP2_sed 13_1 (SPAdes) (version 2) | ecosystem: Environmental > Terrestrial > Deep subsurface > Rock core/Sediment | place: Rifle... | reverse complement strand
CCCCCGCGTCCGGCGCCTAACCCGCCCGGATGCCACAGCGGGGCCGGCCGCTTGAGGAGTCCGCAACCGGTGAGCGGGCGTACCTCCTAATGTGGAGCTCGTGGTGCTGTCGTTAACCGCGCGCATACGGCGCGATATACCTTCGGAGTTGTGCCTTTGCGGCTCAAATCCCCCCTGGCACTTGAATTAGCGGAAGAATAGGCATATATTTGTGCGCGACTATTGAAGCGGACGCGGAAGCACGAAGGGCTCATTCTCGAAAGGAGACAGCGTATGAGCTTGTCTAAGCATTGGAAGTTCCTGTTACTCACCGTGGCAGCGTTAACGGCCCTTTTTGCCTTCGCCGCCTGCGGTGACGACGACGAGGAAGGCGACGGCGGCGAGTCGGCGACACCGACCGAGGCGCCGGCCGGCGCACGGATCGACGGCGGGACTCTTCGCATCCAGGCCAGCGAGCCGGCGTCACTTGACCCCCACTTCTCCAGTTTCGCCTCGGACATTCACCTGCAGCGGGCGATCTGGCGTGGCCTTTACAGCCTGGACGGGCAGAACGAGCCGCAGCTCTCAATGGCGGCCGACTTCCCGGACATCTCGGAAGACGGCACGGTCTACACGATTACGCTCGCGGACGGCCTGCTGTGGTCTGACGGTGAGCCCCTGGTGGCGAAGGACTTCGAGTGGGGCATCAAGCGCACCTGCAATAACCTCGTCGCCGGTGAGTACCAGTACGTCCTCACAGGAGTCGTCGGTTGCGACGCCCACTACGGCGCCGCAGCATTCGACCAGGCGTTGGAGGACGCGATTGGCGTCAAGGCGGTCGACGCCACGACGCTGGAGATCACGCTGGCCCAGGCACAGCCGACGTTCACGATCATCCTCGCACTCTGGATGACCTTCCCGATGCCGAGCCACCTGTTCACGGCAACGGGCGACGCCTGGCCCACCGATCCTGCGCTGCTGGCCTACAATGGCCCCTACAGCCTGGAGACGTTCACCCCCGGCCAGGGCCACTCGCTTGTCCCGAACCCGAACTGGTCCGCGCCGCAGGGCGTAAGCCCGACGCTGGACAAGATCGTGGCGACATACATCGATGACCTGGCCGTGGCGGCCAACGCCTACCGCAACGGCGAGCTGGACTTCACCGACGTGAACACGCAGGAGTTGGAGACACTTCGGACCGAGTTCCCGGACGAGTACTACAAGTTCCTGCACCCCTCCACCCGTGGCCTCGAGATGCAGATGAATGTGGAAGTGTTGAAAGACCTGGACGTACGTCTGGCGCTTAGCAAGGCTATCGACCGCGAGGCTCTCAACACGGTCGTCGTGCAGGGCGGCAATGAGCCCAGCACGAGCTGGATCCCCGAGGTTGACGGTGGCCACCCCCCCGACGCCTTCGACGCCGAGATCGGGTTCAATGAGGTGGAAGCCAAGCAGCACCTGGCCGATGCCGGCTTCCCCGACGGGGCAGGTTTCCCGAACCTCACCATCCTGGTCGGCAACAGCCCCTCGGCGGTCGCCACCGCCGAGTTCCTCCAGGACGCCTTCAAGACGGTGCTCAACATCGACACAACCGTCGAGTCTGTTGACGGGGCGACGCGCTCCGACCGGTTCACGAACCAGGAGTTCGAGCTCTTCCCGGGCGGCTGGCTACACGACTACCCCGACCCCGAGAACTGGGTGCTGGGCCTGTTCGACACCGGCGGCAGCCTGAACAACTACAACTGCTCGGACCCGGACATCGATGCCCTGGTCGACAAGGCGCGCTTCAACGCGGACAACACCGAGCGCCTCGCCCAGTACAAGGAGATCAACGAACTGATCTCCACGCGGGTCTGCGGTATCGCGCCCTACTGGCACGAGAACGACCACTGGCTGGTGGACTCCAACGTTGTCGGCATGGCGGAGAACATTTCGGGCAACGACTCCTCCGCCGCGGGCGATTGGAACATGGAGGCCTGGGGTCTCGCGAGCTAGTATCGACTGAACTGGAATAGACGGCGGGGACCGGCGACGGCCCCCGCCGAGTTTCTTACGAACCTGTAATCTAGGCTCGGATATAATTGACGGCATGACGGCTTACATTATCCGCAGGCTCATCTGGATGGTTCCGCTTTTGTGGGCTGTCGTGACGATTACGTTCCTCCTGATGCACGCCGTAGAAGGCGGGCCGTTCAGCCGGGAGCGCCCGCTGCCCGAGGCGGCGCTGGAAAACCTCAACCGCAAGTACCACCTGGACAAGCCGGTCATAAGCCTGGACGTCTGGGACAGCCAGTACGGGCACTACATGTGGGACCTAGCGCACTTCGATCTCGGACAGTCGTTCTATGTGCAGGACAGGGAAGTGTCTACTTTGATCAAGGACGGGTTCGAGACAAGCCTGCAGCTCGGCATATCCGCCTTCATCTTCGCGGTGATCTTCGGACTCGCCCTGGGAATCATCTCGGCTCTGAACCACAACGGTCCGCTGGACTATGTCGGCGTGTTCTTCTCGATGGTGGGGGCATCGATGCCGAACTTCATTCTCGGCACCTTCCTGATCGTCATCTTCGCGGTCGAGTTAGGGTGGTTCGACGTCCTTGGCTGGGGAGGCCCGGAGAACTGGGACTTCTGGAATCCGCTATCGCCGGATTTCTGGAAGGTCTTCGTGCCGATGAACTGGGACTTCCATAAAGTCGTGCTGCCCGTTCTGGCCCTCGGCGTGTTGCCGGCCGCCTATTTCGCGCGCATCACGCGTGCCAGCATGCTGGAGGTGCTGAGCCAGGACTACATACGAACCGCACGGTCCAAGGGACTCTCGGAATGGGCGGTCATTTTGCGCCACGCGGTGAAGAACGCGATGGTCCCGATCCTCACCGTTATGGGCCCGTACCTCGCGTTCCTGGTCACCGGCTCCTTCCTGGTTGAAACCGTGTTCACGATCCCGGGCGTCGGCCAGCGCTTCGTCGAGTCCGTATTCCAGCGCGACTACGGGATGATCATGGGCACGACCATCTTTTACACCGCGTTCATAGCCTTCGCCAACCTCGGGGTCGACTTGTTGTACGCTTTCGTTGATCCGCGGATCAGGTACTCATAATGGCCCGCGAGGCAGTGCGGCCGCTGGAGTTCGAAGAAGAGTTCGTGCCTCGGCGCGAACGCGGCTTGTGGTCCGACGCTTACCGCCGTCTTATCCGCAACAGGCTCGCGCTCATGGGCCTGGTCGTTCTCGCGGCTATCGTCGTCGTGGCCATCGCTGGCAACTATGTTGACGCCGTCCAGCGCTACGAGCCCGAGGCGCAGGACCACCAGGAGCTGAAGGAGGTGCCTTCCGGCGACCACTTCTTCGGGACGGACCACCTCGGCCGCGATACCTGGTCCAGGGTCCTGCAAGGGTTGCTCATCTCGCTCCAGGTCGGCTTCGGCGTTCAGATCTTTGTCTTGATCATCGGCGTCAGTGTCGGCGGTGCGGCGGCGCTGGGTGGCAGGGCGATGGACAACTTTATGATGCGAATCACGGACGTTGCGTACGCCTTTCCGGACCTGCTCGCCATCATCCTCCTGCGCTCGGTGTTCCAGGGCCGCGACCTGCCGCTGGTGGGCGGGCGGACCCAGGAGGTCGTCTTGATGATCTTCGCCATCGGCTTCGTGGCCTGGGTCACGGTGGCCCGCCTGATCCGCGGGCAGATGCTCTCTCTAAAGGAGCGTGATTTCGTCATCGCCGCCAGGGCGATCGGCGCACCCTCGTCGCGGATCGTCTTCCGGCATATGCTTCCGAACACCCTCGGGCCGGTGATCGTCGCGATAACCTTCGGCATTCCTCTGGCCATCTTCGCGGAGGCGGTGCTGGGGTTCATTGGCATCGGCATCGCGCCCCCCACGGCTAGTTTGGGGAAACTCGTGGCGGAGGGCTACGGGCAGATACAGAGCCACATCTGGATGGTGCTGTTCCCCACCGGCGCCATCGCCATGTTGATGTTTTGCTTCACCTTCCTCGGCGACGGGCTGCGCGACGCCCTGGACCCGCGCGGGCGCTAGCCTAACCGGTCGTCTGCCGGGTCCACGTCGCCATATCGAAGTAGTCACGCCAGGCCCTGATCTTCCCGTCGTCGATCTCGAAGACCCCGGCCACCGGCAGTTCTACCTTCTTGCCGGCTATCTCGAACCGGTCCACGCGCTCCGTGAATACGGTGCTGCCGCTCTCAGCGACTCCCAGTACCTCCCAATCGACGGCCGTGGCCGGTGCCATGAATTGCGTGATCACGGCCTGGATCGCCGACTTGCCCTTCAGCGGCACGACGGGGATGTTGTGGTACACCGCATCGTCCGTGAAGTACGACATCAGCCTGTCGATGTCGCGGCTTGACCACTCCTTGCAGAAGCTGACCACAAGCTCGGTGTTGGCTGACATGTTCTACTCCTTACTCCTCGTTCGAGGTGACGATCGATTCGGCGATGCGCTCGACGTCTGCTTCCGTCAGGCGGTTCCCCGGACCGATCGTTCCCACGACGATGTACGTAACGCAGTTTGTTGCCACCTGGACGCCATAATTGACGCTCCCGTCTCCGAGGTCGTGTCTATTGACATAGGCCTCGGTGCCCCCAAGCGGAATGGGCGTGCCATTCGGATTGAGCTCAACAGCCGCCGTCTCGAGCAGAAAACCTGCGCTGCTGTCTGCGTTGTCGTAAAAGAAGCTGACCGGCTTCAGGTCAGAGGCGCTGCCAATCGGTGGGGGCGGATGAACGCAAGCCGACTGCAGCGACATACCGTACGGCAGGTCTAAGGGTAGCCGCATGTCATAAGGAACGTGGTCAGTGCCGGGACGGCAGTCCGAGAACGACTCATCTCCCGCCGTCGGGCTTGACGACTGCGACCCATCTGTGCCGCCATCTCCACACGCAGCAAGGACCAGGACCAGTCCTGGGGCCAATCCGACAGCGCCGAACCGCATGTTCAGCCCTAGCCGCTGACCGGCCCGGCCCCCAGGCCCGGCACCGTCATCTTCTCCGGGTTCAACAGCTCGTTCAGTTGCTCCTCTGATAGCGACGTTCGCTCGCGCGCCACCTCTCGTATCGTGCGGCCTGACTTCGAGGCCTCCTTGGCGATCGCCGCGGCTTCGTCGTAACCCACGGTGGGCGCCAGCGCTGTTGCCAGCATCAGACCGCGCTCCACCATGGCAGGGCCGTGGTCGGTCGCCTGTAGCCCCATCACGCACTGCTCGCTGAAGTTTGCCAAGGCTGCGGCAAGTAGCTCGATCGCCTGCAGCAGGTTGTGCGCCGCCACGGGCATCTCAAGATTGATCTCGAAATAGCTGTCCTGTGCGGCGTGGCAGATTGCGGCGTCGCAGCCGATCACCTGCGCGCAGACCTGCAGCAGGGACTCGGCGATCACCGGGTTGACCTTACCCGGCATGATCGAGCTCCCCGGCTGCACCTCCGGCAGAGCCAACTCGCCGATTCCGGCCCGCGGCCCCGACCCCAGCCAGCGTATATCGTTGGCGATCTTCTGGAGGCTCACAGCCACCGTGCGGAGGCTGCCGCTGGTCTCCAGCACGCCGTCCAACGCGTTCTGCGCCTGGAAGTGATTGTCCGTCTCCCGCACGGTCACGCCCAGCTCCTCCGAGAGCGCCGCACAGACCATGGAGGCGAACTCCGGGTGCGTGTTCACGCCGGTGCCGACGGCGGTGCCGCCCAGCGCTACCTCCGAAAGCTCCTCCTGTGCGCGTCTGAGGCGTCGCACGCCCCGCTCCACCTGCCCGGCGTATCCCCGGAACTCCTGCCCCAGCCGGATCGGCGTGGCGTCCTGGAGGTGCGTCCTGCCTGTCTTGATCACAGGCCAGAACTCGCGCGACTTCGCCTCCAGCGCAGATTGCAGCCCCTCCAGAGCGGGTATCAGACGCTCCTCGATCTGCACCAGCGCGGAGACGTGGATCGCCGTCGGGATTACGTCGTTCGAGGACTGTCCCTTGTTCACGTGGTCGTTGGGGTGTACCAGCTTCGCGCCGTCCTTCCAGGAAGGGCCGCCGAGCAGTTCGCTCGCCCGGTTGGCGATCACTTCGTTGGCGTTCATGTTCGTGGAAGTGCCGGACCCCGTCTGGAAGATATCGACGACGAACTCCCCGTCCAGGGTGCCGTCTGCCACTTCTCTTGCCGCCTTATCGATCGCCGCTGCGATGTCTGGCTCCAGCAGCCCCAGGCGCTCGTTGACGCGCGCTGACGCACCCTTGATCAGCCCCAGCACACGGACGAACGCCCGGTTGAAGCGTAGTCCGCTTATCGGGAAGTTGAGAACGGCGCGCTGGGTAGAGGCGCCGTAGTATGCGTTCGCGGGCACCTGCATCTCTCCCATGGAATCCTTCTCCGTGCGAGTTGGGCGGTCAGGCATCAGTGTGCTCCTTGTGCACTGCTGAGCGTATCGGAGCGGCGAGCGCCGGTCAAAGAGCGCTGAGAGTCGGCTACGAGTTGCGGACCGCCCAGACCCTGTACTCCACGCCACCCGGGACGACGCGTCCGCGGCCCAGAGCCACGGTCTGGTTCAGCCACGCGTACTTGTCCGCCCCTGTCTGGAACATCGGGTTCGTGTAGAAGTAGTACTCGGAGAGCGGCACATCTTCGCCGCCGAAGACCCGCACGGCGGTCTTCATCGCATCGCTGATGATCCCGGAGTAGTACGCGTAGATCATCGACCCGTCGTGCGTCTTCAGCGTCGCCCGCACATCGAGCTCCACCGCTCCGTCCGGCCGCATGGTTGCCCAGTCGCCTCCGCCCGGCAGCACCTCCCCCGTCATCCGCGGCCCCTCAAAGGTCCCGCCCTTCACAGGGAAGATCTGGCGCACGCCCATCGGCGTTTGTCCGATGACCTGCGGCGCCTCGAGGTCTGCGTGCATGTCGAAGAGGTGCTCAAGGGCCGGCGCGAAGCCGTCAAAGGCGGGGATGGTCATCGGATTCCCTCTCTTCCCCAGTTGTTTGGGTCAGACGCCGACTCGCGTCTCGACACGACGTTTACGATGGCTGTGGTCATGTAATGCTCCTTGGTGGATGTTCAGTCGTTGCTGAATAGTCCCAATTGGTATGATCCGCCCGGACCCTCGATTGGGATGTGCCTGCCCATTGGGCCGTCTTCCACGCCCCCCATGTGATTGATGGTTTTGACGATCTTGGGAACGCAGTATTGCGCAAGCTCTTCTCTGATCTGGCGTGAGCCGAACCGCAGCAGCGTCCAACCTGAGGAATGCAGGTCATTGTCTCGAAGATTGTCCACCGCAGCTTTCTCGGAGTTGGCGTGCCACGTATCTCCGTCTGCCTCGACGTCGAGCTTGCCGGAGTCGCAGTACACCGCGAAATCGAGGAAGTATGTCCTGTCAACAACCTCTACTCGCTCCTGCCGCTCTGCCGCAATCCCGAGGGATTTGAACTGGCCCCAGAGCGCGTCTTCGAGGGGGCTCTCGTCGAACAGATCGTTCACTTCAGTGGCTGACACGAACTTAGCCCAAGTGGTCGGGATGAACACGATGCGCCTCATTCGCCGACTGCGAATCGGTTCTGGGCGGCGCTCCAGGCTCAAGAGACCAATCTTGTAATAGCGCTTGGAGCTTCTCTCATCAGCCGGATCGTCTGGAAATAGTTCGAGTCTCGTGACTTCACGAATATCTGTGACACGGCCGAAATACGAGACCGTGTAAGCGTCGCCCTTGAAGACGTTTGTCTGATAAAAGGCCAGCCATTTCGGGGGCCATCGATCCTGTATCAGGCGTTTCTTCTCTTCCACCGGGATGCGGTACCACAGTCTCGTCCGGACGATCTCAAAATCCTGGAGCGTTGGGAGAATCGCGACGAGAACCTCGCCTCGCTTCGCCATTAATCGTACGCTCGAACCTTAGAGGCTCTTCAAATAATTATCGATCGCCACCGCCGCCCGCCGTCCATCCGCCATCGCCGTGACCACCAGATCCGCTCCGTTCACGTTGTCCCCGCCGGCGAAGACGCCGGGGCGCGTGGTGGCAAAGTCCTCGTCCACGCGCACCGTCTTCCAGGCGGTGGTGCGGAGGCCCGGGGTCGTCTTCTCCATCATGTCGTCCGGACTGTAGCCGATCGCCAGGACCACGATATCCACCGGCAGCCTGAACTCCGATCCTTTGATCGGCACCGGGCTTCGCCGCCCGGACTCATCCGGCGTGCCGAGCTGCATCCGCAGGCACTCGGCGGCGGTCACGCGGCCGTCTTCGCCTGTGAACCGCACCGGGACCGTCAGGTAGTTGAACGCCACGCCCTCCTCGCGGGCGTGCGTGCGCTCTTCCACGCGGCCCTTCTGCTCGGCCTCCGTCCGCCGGTACATGCAGGTGACGTTGCTCGCGCCCAGCCGCACCGCCGTGCGTACGCAGTCCATCGAGGTGTCGCCGCCGCCCACGACCAGCACGTCCTTGCCGGCGCAGTCCAGCGGCTGCCGCATGTTCTCCGGTAGCTGCTCCGGCTCCAGGTTGCCGCGCACCAGGAACTCTGTCGCCTGGTAGATGTTGCCCAGCTCTTCGCCCTCGATCCGCATCTGGCCGCCGACCGGCGCCCCCGTGCCCAGGAACACCGCATCGTACCCCTGCTCGAACATCTGGTCGATCGTCACGTCCTTGCCGATGACCGTGTTGCAGACAAACTCGATCCCCATCCGCTCCAGGAAGGCCAGCTTGTCCTGGAGGATCTCCTTTCGCATCTTGAAGTTCGGGATGCCGTAGAGCAGGATGCCGCCGGGGACCGGCCAAGACTCGAAGACCGTGCAGGAGTGCCCCTTCTTGCCCAGCTCCTCGGCCACCGCCAGCCCGGCCGGCCCGGAGCCGATGATCCCGATCCTGCGCCCGGTAGCGGGCTGCGGCACCGGCAGCGGCACGCCGCCGTTTTTCCGCTCGTAGTCGCCGATGAACGCCTCCAGCTTGCCGATAGATACCGGCGGCTGCTTCCCGTAGGGCGCCGTGCGGATGGCGAAGCCGACCACGCAGGCGCCCTCGCACAGCGACTCTTGCGGGCACAGCCGGCCGCACATCTCTGGCAGGTTGCTCGTCTCGCGGAACTTCGCTGCGGCGCCGAAGACGTCGCCCTCTTCCAGAAGGATCAGCGCTGCCGGGATGTCGTTCCCCGTCGGGCAAGCGTCCTGGCAGGGCGCCGTCGGGCAGTGGATGCAGCGCTCGGCCTCGATGATCGCCGACTCCAGCGAGTAGCCCAGGAACGACTCGTCCCAGTTCTTGACGCGCTCTTTGGGGTCCTGCTTGGGGACAGGCTGGACGGGTATCTGGAGCCGCCGCAGGTTATCGTGAGTCGCTTCCAGCGTCATCTACGGTTGCACACCTCGAATTCAGGTACGGACAGTGTAGCAGATGGGCGGCGGGCGCTTAACCCGCGGCCGGCTCAGGCGCGGCCGCGGGCGTGTGCCCGTCCGGCGCGTGGCCGTCGGCGCGGTCGCCGTTGGGGGAGGGCTGCGGCGCGTGCTCGTAGGTCATGCGGTAGAGGTTCGCGTAGAGGCCGTCCTGCGCCAGCAGCTCGGCGTGCGTGCCCGCCTCGACGATGCGGCCGCCCTCGAGGGCGACCACGCGGTCCGCTCCCCGCACCGTCGACAGCCGGTGGGCGATCACGAACGATGTCCTCCCCTTCAGCAGCTTCTTCAGCGCCCGCTGGATGACGACCTCCGTTCGCGTGTCCACGTTCGCCGTCGCCTCGTCCAGGATGAGGATCCGCGGCTGCGCGATCACCGCCCGCGCGAAGGCGATGAGCTGCCGCTGGCCCAGCGAGAGGTTCTGCCCGCGCTCGTGCAGCACCGCTTCGTAGCCGGCCGGCAGCCGCTTGATGAACTCGTGCGCGCCGACCGTCTTCGCCGCCTCCACCACCTCCTCGTCCGTCGCCTCCAGCCGCCCGTAGCGGATGTTGTCCGCCACTGTTCCGGAGAAGAGGAACGGGTCCTGGAGGACAATCCCCAGCCGGCGTGTCAACGAGGAGCGCTCGATCTCGCGGATGTCGTGCCCGTCGATCAGCACGCGGCCCTCCGTCACGTCGTAGAAGCGCGAGACGAGCGAGGTGAGGGTGCTCTTACCGGCGCCGGTGGGGCCGACGACGGCGAGCGTCTCGCCCGCTTTCACCTGCAGGTTGATGTCATGGAGTACGCGGACGCCTTCCACGTACTCGAAGCCCACGTGGTCGAACACCACCTCCCCGCGCACGTCGGGTAGCACCACGGGGTTTTTCGCGTCGACGATCTCCGGCGGCGTGTCCAGCACCTCGAAGATGCGCTGCCCGCCGGCCATCGCCCGCTGCAACTGCGTGTACTGGAGCACGAGGTCGCGCACGGGGTCGAAGAAGCGCTGCACATAGAGGGCGAAGGCCACGACGACGCCGACTGTCAGCGAGCCGTCCAGCACCCGCCAGCCGCCAAACACCACGACCAGCGCCGTCGCAACCGACACAAGCAGCTCAACCGCCGGCATCACGGCGGCAGTGAGGCGGCCCGCCTCGACGTTGGCGCTCAGGTTGTCCCGGTTGATGCTGGCAAAGCGCCGCTTGTTCTCGTCTTCGCGGGACAGGCTCTGGATCACCCGCACGCCGGAGACGTTCTCCTGGAGGTTGGAGTTCACCACGGCGATCGCCTGGCGCACGCGGACAAACGCCTTCCGCGCCCGGGCCTGCCAGACCGCCATGATGCCGATCAGTACCGGCACCACCGCGAAAGTCACGAGTGACAGTGACACGTCCTGGTAAAGCAGAAAGAAGATCACGAGGCCCAGCCCGGCGAAGTCCGCCAGGATGGTGAGAAGGCCGGTGGTCAGCAGCTCCTGCAGCACCGTCACGTCGTTCTGCACGCGCGACATGACCCTGCCGACCTCATTGCGGTCCAGGAAGCTCAGCGATAGCTTCTGGATGTGCGCGAACATCCGCGTACGCAGCGTCAGCAGGATGTTGTGCCCCATGAAGGCCGTGGTCACCTGCTGCACCCACTGCGCGCCCCAACTTATCGCCGCGAGTCCGATGAGGATGCCGCCGATGACCGCCACGCCGTTGAGATCGCCCTTCGGAATGTAGTCGTCGATCGCCATCCCGATCAGGAAGGGCTGCGTGGTCGAGGCCACGGCGAATACGAGCATGCTGAGTACAGCGATTACCGTCTGCCGCTTGTAGGGCCGCAGGTACGGCAGCAGCCGCCGCATCACGGCGTGGTCGTACAGCTTGCCCAGCTCGTCATCATCCCAGCCGTCGGTGCTCTTGCGCAGCTGCCACGTGCGCGACCCCGGCCCGTGCTGTGCGCTCCAGCCCCCGGCGGAGTGCCCGCCCCACATTCCCATTCCCTAGCTCCCCGCCGCCGTCGCCGTGACCTGCTCGTGCGCCGCCTCGTACTGGTGCAGCGCCTCTTCCTGGTCGCGTAGCTCCAGGTCATAGATCTGCCGGTATACACCGTTCTTCCGCAGCAGTTCGCTGTGCCGCCCGCGCTCGACGATGCTCCCGTCCTGGAGCACCAGGATCCGGTCCGCGGCCTTCACCGTGCGCAGGCGCTGGGCGATCACGAAAGTCGTCCGTCCCTCCATCAGGTGTGAGAGCGTCTGCTGTATCTGGTACTCCGTTTGCGTGTCCACGCTCGACGTCGAGTCGTCCAGGATCAGGATCTTCGGGTCCATCAGCAGCGTCCGCGCGATCGCAACGCGCTGCTTCTGCCCGCCGGAGAGGGTTATCCCCCGCTCGCCCACCCAGGTGTCGTATCCGTCGGGCAGGCCGCTGATGAAGTCGTGTATGTGCGCCGCCCGCGCCGCTTCCTCGATCTGCGCGTCCGTCGCTTCCACCGCCCCGTAGGCGATGTTTTCCCGGATCGTTGCGGAGAACAGGAAAACGTCCTGCTGAACAGTGCCGATCGCCCGGCGCAGCGACGCCAGCGTCATGTCGCGGATGTCCGTTCCGTCGATCGAAATCCGCCCCGATGACACGTCGTAGAAGCGGGGCATCAGGTTCACCACCGTCGTCTTGCCGCTCCCGGTCGGACCCATCAGCGCCACCACCTCCCCGGGCCGGGCCTCCAGGCTGATGCCGCGCAGCACCGGGCTGATAGCGTCATACGCGAACGACACACCCTCGAAGCGCACGAGCCCCTCCGGTTGCCTCAGCTCGATCGCGTTCGGCTTCTCCTTGACCGCGGACTCCGCGTCGATGATCTCGAAGATCCGCTGTCCGGCGGAGTGCGCGCGGGACGTGATCATGATGATGAAGCCAAGCACCCGGACCGGCATCTGGAGAATGGTCAGGTAGAGCAAGAAGGCGGTCAGCTCCCCCAGCTCCAGGTTGTTGTGCGCGATCTCGCGCCCGCCCACCCAGAGCGTCGCCGCGGTCGCTGCCAGCCACATGCCGGACATCATGGGCCCATTCGTCGCCTGGACCCGGCTGGAGTCGAACGAGTCCCGGAAGATAGCCTCGGCTTCCACCCGGAACTTCGCCTCCTCGTGCGCCTCCCGTCCGAACGCCTTCACCACCCGGGCGCCTGTGAGCGCCTCCTGGAGCACCGTCGTCAGGCGGGCCAGGTTGTCCTGGACTCGCGTCCAGATCGGCCGGAGGGTCAGCGCCATGACGGTCGAGCGCCAGGCGATGAACGGCAGGAACGCCCAGACTACCAGCGTCAGCTTCCAGTTGCTCGTCGCCATCAATACAAGGACGGCTACGAGAAGCGCGACTATGTAGAACCCGCGCAGCACGCCCATGGCGATGAACCAGCGCACGGCCTCCACGTCCTGCGTAGCGCGGGACATCAGTTGCCCCGTCTGCTGCTGGTCGTGGTAAGCGTAGGAGAGGCGTTGCAGCCGGTCGTAGATCTTATTGCGGATGTCGTAGGCGACGCGCTGGCTCAGCCACTCGCCCAGGTACGTCTGGCCGAAAGCGAACCCGCCCCTCACGACCGCTGCGCCGACTATCGCCAGCCCGGCGATCACCAGGTAGCGTTTTTCGCCGGTGGCAACCAGTTCGTCCCCTTGTTCTTCGATCGCGAGACCGTAGTCGATGGCCCAGCGCAAAAGTTGTGGCATCGCCACCATCGCCGCGCCGGAGGCGAAGACGCAGAAGGCGGCCAGCGCCGTCCTGCGCTTGTAGGGGCCAAGGAAGGCCAGCAGACGTAATGGGTACATAAGATACGGAGGGATAATCGCCCCGGCACGTACGATGATAGCCCAACCTTAACGTGCGCGTAAAGGAGGGCCGGGCGATCACTTGACCTCGGAACTGCCCACCGGTTTCCTGCTCCTCGCTCTTTGCCCGATAATGTTCCCATGCGAACGGCAACCAGATACGTTGTCCGCCGGATGCGGGTGGCCGATATCCCGCAAGTCCTCGAGGTGGAGCGAGAGTCGTTTCCCACCATGTGGCCGCCCACCTCATTCAAGCGTGAGCTTCAGCAGAACCAGCTGGCGCATTACACAGTCGTCGTCGAGCACGACCCGTCGCGCACGCCGATCGAGACGCCGGAGCCTGAGCCGCCGGAGCGCGCTCCCGCCGGTCTCGGCCGTCTCTGGGGCGAACTCCGCCAGTTTCTGGGGGTCGACCCCGAGGCCGGCTTGCCCCCCGTTGACCAGCGCCCCGAGCTGGTGATCGGCTTCCTCGGCGTCTGGATGCTTCCGGACGAGGCGCACATTATCACGCTGGCCGTTCGCGAGAGCCACCGCCGCCAGGGGATCGGCGAACTTCTTGTCATTTCCGCCGTTGAACTGGCCAGGGAAAAGGGCCACGGGATCGTCACCCTCGAATGCCGCGTAACCAACGAGGCCGCGCTGGCCCTCTACGATAAGTACGGCTTCCAGCAGGTCGGCCTGCGTCCCCGCTACTACTCGGACAACCACGAAGACGCCTACGTCCTCACGCTCAGCTCGGTGCTCACAGACCGCTTTCAACGGCGGTTCGAGGAGCTAAAGGCGGACCACGAGCGGCACTGGGGGGACTTCGAGACGCGCTGACCACGGGCTCCCAGTTGGCACGATCGCCCTGCGTCCGCCACTCGCGGGTCAGGCTCTTCGGCGGGATGTGGTTAGCTCACCTCAAGGCTCCTGGCGGAGAAATCGGTTGTGCTTGGATGAGGGCTCAGCCTGACGGCCCGCCCTTGCGCCCGCCACTCTCGCGGGTCAGGCTCTCCGGCGGGATGTGCTTAGCGCACCCGAAGGTCCGAGGCGGAGAAATCGGTTGTGTTGGCATGAAGACTCAGCCTGACGGCCCGCCCTAGCGCCCGCCGCTATCACTGGCCAGGCTCTCCGGTCGGGATGTGGTCAGCGCACCTGAAGGTTGGAGGCGGAAAAATCGGTTGTCTTGGGATCAGGACTCAGCCTGACGGCCCGCCCTAGCGCCCGCCGCTATCACGGGCCAGGCTCTCCGTCCGGGATGTGGTTCGCCCACCTCAAGGCTCCCGGCGGGGGATCGGCTGTGTCGGGATGAGGACTCAGCCTGACGGCCCGCCCTAGCGCCCGCCGCTTTCACGGGTCAGGCTCTCCGGTCGGGATGTGGTTAGCCCACCTCAAGGCTCCCGGCGGAGAATCGGCTGTGTCGGGATCAGGACTCAGCCTGACGGCCCGTCCTTGCGCTCCCCATTTTCGCGGGTCAGGCTCTTCGCGGGATGTGCTCAGCGCACCTCAAGGCTCCCGGCGGAGAATCGGCTGTGTCGGGATCAGGACTCAGCCTGACGGCTCGTCCTTGCGCTCCCCATTTTCGAGGGTCAGGCTCTCCGGTCGGGATGTGGTTAGCGCACCTGAAGGTTGGAGGGCGAAAAATCGGTTGTCTTGGGATCAGGACTCAGCCTGACGGGCCGCCCTTGCGTCCGCCGTACCCCTTCGCTACCGTAATAACCGATGTCCACAACTCAGCAGAAGCTCCTGCGCCAGCTCGACCAGGTGGCGTGGCTGCGCGGCCGCGGCCCCGTCTCCTACGACTACGGCAAATGGGTGGACGGCACTCACCACGTCCTGGTCACCGCCTTCGGAGAGGGTTCAGCCGAGGGTCGCGGCTTCCTGGAGATCGTGGGCGAAGGCGCCGAGGCACGGGGTTGGGGCCTCCCACTGGCGCCCACCAACCCCTGGGGCATGCAGGCCCGCCTCGAACGGGCGGAGGAGTACCTGCGGGGGCTACTCGGGACGCTGGCCGCGAAGACGTAGCTTAGCCGGTCGCCGCCGCCTTAGCCCGCGCCGCCAGCGACACCAGCTCTGCCGCCGTCTCGTACGATAAACGCGAGGTGTCGATCGTCAGGTCATACATGCGCGGGTCCTCCATCTCCACCTTCCAGAACTTGCGGTAGAAGGCGACCTGGCCTCTGTCGCTCTCCTGCACGCGCTTGGTCGCCTCGTCTGATCCGATGTCATCTCGCTCCGCCAGCCGGCGCGCGCGCAGGTCCCGCGGCGCGATGCACAACACGTGGGTGGCGCGCGGCACCTCCTTCAGGATCATCTGGCTTCCGCGGCCCAGCAAGACGATGTTCTCCCCGGCGGCCAGCTCGCTGATGATCGATGACATCGTGGTCAGGTAGAGTTCATCGCTGATCTGCCGCTCCTCGGTCTCACCCGCCATCTCGGCGTAGGACCGCGAAAGGATCACTTCCAGCCCGGTCGCCCCGG
>Ga0209751_10003360_pt1 | contig 15572 bp, 13 predicted proteins | sample RifCSP13_1_FD_184019 | JGI IMG/M metagenome (GOLD analysis project Ga0209751, IMG submission 184019) | Soil microbial communities from Rifle, Colorado - Rifle CSP2_sed 13_1 (SPAdes) (version 2) | ecosystem: Environmental > Terrestrial > Deep subsurface > Rock core/Sediment | place: Rifle... | reverse complement strand
ATATTATTTACGGAGTGCTTAAACACGGTAAGCCATTTGATTCTGATTTTGCATTAAAAAATACTTGACTTCTAAGACGGTATCTGACTCTAAGTTTTCCTAAATTTTCCTAAGTTTTCTCACTAAATTTTCTCATTTTCTCACACATGAAGTAGCAAGCAATGGTTAGCTCACCAGTCTTGCTGGTGAGGAGTGCACGATTAAACACCTGCCCCTGAAATTTGTTCTTTAACACATTAAGATTGTGAAGTTGATATGTATAATTATAATAATAATTCACTGATTTGGAGTAAGTATTATTAATCATATGAAAAGGTTTAACTACGATTTAAAGTCGGTTAGCGATTGTATAGTAAACACAGAAAAGCAACTCAGAGATTTAATCTCGACCATACTTATTTCAAAGGATGGCCCCAATTGGGAAAACAAGTCGTCCGTTTTTACTAATAAAATTGAAGAGCTCAAAAAAAAGATGAGACTTGAAGAAAGCAAATATCCAAACCAGCAAGTCTCAAGTCGCCTTATAGATTATTCTGAGATTTCTGATTTAAAAGATTTAATTATCAATAACTGGAATCAATTTGAGTCAATATTATTCACACAACGAAAGACCATATTTTACTTTAATGAACTAATTAAATTCAGAATTTCGGTATTCCATGGAAGAGATTTGTTAGAACATCAAAAGTACCTTGCTTTGGGTATTTGTGGTGAATTTTTACTTTGTATTGATAATTGGGAAAATGCACTACATCTTCAGCCTCAAAAATATGAAATAGGTTTCCGATTTAGTGTTCCGTCAACTCTCGGAGATGGCGAAGAAGCGGAACGTGAAGCTAAAAGTAAAGTCGAAAAGTGGTTGGGACAAGTTCTTTCTATACAAGGAGCACAATTTGGGGTTAAAACCGAGGACGATAAAGAGATTTCAGGATTAATGAGACTTCCTAGTGGTACTCTGAGAATTTCTTATGCTTGGAGACATAAGGGGTATGATGGTTCCTATTTTAGATATTCAAGTGTGACGCTAAACACGGATAGTTTGAAAGCTTTAGAGGAAATAATTAAAGCAGGATCACATCCTTACTGGGAAATAAAATATATTTTTAATACTAATCTCCCCGTTGATATTATAAAAGATAAGGTATTAAACCAAACTGGAAATACCCCGGGTTCCTCAGGCGGCCAACGTGTAAACCAGGGTCCTTTTGAATTATTAGGGATTGAATATAGACCCCTCAATAAACTTAGTATTAACCTCCAAAGAGGACATTCTAATGATGGAACGATATCAATCGCGTATGATATAGGATATGAGAATGGTTTTTGGAACGCACATAAATTTTTAACGCCTCGAAAGATACTGTCTTTTCTATACGGGGAGATAACCCAGGTCGACTTTAAAAGGCTGCTCGATGAGTCAACTAAACACATCTAATTAAAGCTTTTACTCACGTTTAAAAAAAAATTATTCATAAAATTTAGAAATACTAATTTCATATCTGGCTTTTTGTAATACATCAATTATTACTCTGGAATGAATAGCTTTTCCAATTGGCAAAAAATATTTGGTTTCTTCCGTATATTTTTTGCCTTCTTTAATCTTGATTGGAACAAATTTTGGGTCTGGCATGCATATTGACTTAATTAGAACAAGACTATTATTTATTCCCGATTAAACTGAAAAAACATAAACAGATGGAGATGAAAGAAATCGAACCTGCGACCTAAGATATAATAATTCCTACACCTTTTCTATTAATTCAGTAAAAAATTACCATAGAAAGATTTCGCTGTAATTAACAGGTATGAGACGCAAGTTTGTGAATTTGTATTGCATATGAGACAGTTAAAAAAGCCGAAATTTGACCGCAGTAATTAGTCTGAAAATATTTTTTATTAGAAAAAATAGGGTGTCCCCGCTATCAGTAAGAAACTACTCCCTTATTTTCTTGCACCTTCTTTCTAATTCTGTATAATTATTCTCATAGTGAATGATTATCATTCAAATACTGAATACTTTTATAAACAAAGATGGGTAAAATCTATCATAAAGCCATCGGTTAAGAGCTTTCCAATTTCGGTCATAACCGGGGCACGGCAGGTAGGAAAAAGCACCTTCTTACAAAAAGAATTCCCAGACTGGCACTATATAAGTTTAGATGATATTGATCTTCTTTCCCAAGCATTAGAAGAACCCGAGTATCTTTCTTAGTAGAAAGACTACCTGCTTGTGCTGTTAATAGAACAAAGAGACTAATAAAAACACCTAAGGCTTACTATATAGACCCAGGATTAGCCGCTATTTTGATGGGTTTTTACGATAAAGATTCTTTGCTAGCCTCGAGGGAAATCGGCAGCATTTTTGGAACACTTATTTTTTTACACTTAAAAATCCTCTCACAACTCACCATTCCAAAAGCAAATCTCTACTACTGGAGAACAGCTACAGGGGATGAGGTAGACTTTGTCTTCGAGTACTGACTTGCCACTTAGTTACGCTCGGTTTCTTTCCTGTATTGTTCTACTACACTCCTCCAGAGAGCATCTTTATAATAATCCCTTTTCTGTGCCAGCAATTGCTCAAAGAATAATTTTGGATTTTCTTTCCAGTCAAGAATTTTCTGGACCCTGGTCATAAAGGTGTCAAATGCAGTACTTCCGGGTTGTCTCATATCAAGCTCTGCATTTATCTCTCCAGTGTTTATAGTGCTTCTCAGCCCAACATATCCTATTGCAACTTTAACATTCTCAGGACCCAATCCATTAATCACAGAGAATAACCTCTTGTAAGATTCTAGCTGCTGCCTGTGTTTGGATGCGTTGGTATTATTTCTATCGGTCTTCCAATCTACGATCAAGTAATTATCATGGTTCTTGAAAACAGCGTCTATCTTGCCATTGAATCTTACTTGGTGATCTGACCCAGCTATTTGATTTATGGGAACCGAAAAAAATTCCTCGGTCTGAAATATTTCGGGATAGTCTTTCTTAATTACGCCGACGAGTTCTTTAACGTTCTCTACTAGCGGAATTAATTCATCGCTTGCCTCGTAGTCCTCTCCCTTTAATATATTCTCGGCAGCTTTGTGCAGGTTGCTTCCTCTGGTAAGTGCGGGACTATACTCCCTGATACCCAAAATGTAATCAACGAGATAATCATAAGCATTTTCTGGAAGTGACGAGAATGAGATACTATCAAGTGAATCAAAATACCTTTTCACGAAATCAAATAGCCATGATTTCTTGGTTTCAAGTAGTTCTTTGGCTCTCTCAAAATCTTTGTTAACAAATAACGTATATGCTTTCCTCTTTGATTCTCCGAAATCGATGTTTTCTGATGCAACGTTCTCTAATCTCGTTGATTCGGAATAATCGTTCAGATAATCGGAAACCTTATCTGTTAATACATAGAGATTGTCTTTCGCCCTTGAAAAGGCAACGAAATTAATTCTTAAAGTTTCCTCTTCGAGTTCCTCTTCTGCATTTATACCCTTTGATTTCAGAATGGCTTCTACAACCATATCCTGGAAGTTAGATCTTTTGCCGGTTTGAGCAGGAATGTAAATAACATTATCAAATTCCTTTCCTTTTGCTTTATGTACAGTTGTAAGAACAACCTGTGCTTCAGTTTCAGGTTCATCGGTGAGCAAATCTGATGACTGAAGATAATTAATCAGATTCGACATTTTTTTATCGTCCGCCAGGAATAATGCTTCTATATAAGACTCCATCATCTTGAGAGCAGCAATATAATATTCCTTACCGTATGAGATTGATATTGGGACAATATGATTCCTGAACAATGCTTTTACATCTTCGACATTTTTTACTGAGTTTCTAAGGTTAGCAAGTTCCGGGCACTCTACTAGAAAACCTTTTAGGTCGTCTATATCCCGCTCAGCTATCGAAAAGGCTTTTTGAAGGGGAATCGGAGAAAATGGTGTAAACATTGAGTTCTTCACATCCTCGATTTTGGTGCTTAGCATACCTTTTAAGAAATTGATAATATCTCTCCTTGCTTCGTCTGACGCGCTAAAAAAGGTAGATGAAAAATCGATTCCATTTTCTGACAGTTCTTTGGAGATCTGCAAGATTTGATTATTTGTCCTGGCGATAACAGCCACTTTTTTTCCTCTACCCACGATTTCATTAACTAGATTACAAGCTGATGCAGACATTGAGTTCTTATCAATTTCCATTACCAGCGGTTTACTGCCTTTTTTCTCTTCGGCATTTCTCAACTTCTCAAGATCTTGCTTATGAGATTCGTCCTTCGTCTGCGTGACAAAATACTCTTTTGCATAGCTAAGTATCTGATCCGTGCTCCTAAAATTTTCAGATAGAACAGACTGCGAAGAGTTTTTGAACATTTCAAAGTTAATTATCGAACCGCCCTGGAAACCGAATATAGCCTGTTTCTTATCCCCGACGGCAAAGAATTGTTTTCCCGATTTAAGTGCAATCTCAGCCTCCATTTTGTTCACATCCTGTAGCTCGTCTATAAGAACGAATTCAAACAGGGGAGGATTCTGTAATTCTAGGAATTTTATTAGCAGGTCTGAGTAGTCAACACCCTTAGAAATCTTGATACTCTCGTAATGTTTAAACACCTCAACGAAGTCTTCTACAAATTTCTCAAGCTCCTTCCTTCCGATGGTTGGATGATCCACCAAGTGACTTTTTGCTTTATCGATATCGATCTGGTCTGGGGTTATGCCGAAGCTTTTCAAATACCTGATAAGGTTTTCCATCTTCGGTACAACGGTGTCTATCAGATATGGATCACCATAGGCAAGGATCTCATTCTCTTTTAAATAGCGGAATATAGAGAATCTTAAAAGGTTTGCAGAGATAATGTCACCACTGCCGAGGTTATTTAGCGCATAAGAATGAAACGTAAATATATTGAGCTTAGATAGATCCACCGAAATCCCGCATTCTTTTATAAGCTTAATTATTCTTTCTTCCATCTCCCGCTTCGCCTTATCGGTAAAAGTCAGACAGAGGATCTGTGCAGGATTTAACCCATTTTCTAGTAACGAAATGTACTTATGCGCTAGCAGCAATGTCTTACCGGTTCCAGGATTTGCAGTAACCAGTATGTTTCCCTTTTGTTTTATTATTTCCTGCTTCTCTTTATTAATAGTCATGCTATTTTCCCTCTGCTTATCGGAAGTAGATGATTAATCACTTCATGTCAAGTGTATTTATTAGTATAGTTAATTGGCGACAGAATATATATATTCGAACATAGCACACCGGAAGCATATGTTGTGGGTCATTTGCAAATTTCCGAAAGGGGAAGGTGAAACCTAGGCGTTCCGGGGCTCCTAACAAGTGCCCTAGATGTAACGCCACCAGCACAACTAATTAGAAATAACGAATGATATTTCGAAATACTAATTATTCTCATTTTTTCGGCCCAACTCGTTGTATCTTAAGCTAATAGTTAATCAAACACTGTCCGTGAGTCTTTGTAGGGTCTACTTTAAAGCACTTGCAATAGAAACCACACTCATTGTCAGTAATACAATCCTGCTTACTGCAACTCGTACAACCACCCTTGCTAGGCAATGCCAGAATTAGAAACAAGATAGAAATGAAGCTTACCACCAGTATAAAACCAAAGGTCTTACCCAACATATATCTATCCCTCCTTTACCTAACACTAATTGTTTTCTGACGGAGGGTAGGAATTTCACCTTCCATCCTTCTCCTCACACAAACTTACTGTAAGTGGGTCTTGTGTATATCTATTGGCGGCGGGAGGAATCGAACCTCCGACAAAGGCCTTATGAGAGCCCTGCTCTACCTCTGAGCTACGCCGCCAAATCTAATGATTTCAATAAGTTAGGTATTTATTCATATACCCAGAATATATTCTCTAGAAACTTCCTCTAAATATATAGTGAGCGCAAATTATATCATGTTTTGCTTGGCTTTCAACGGATACATACCCCTTTATTGAGGGATGGAGGCACGCTCGAAGACACTTTATAAAAGAATTTTTAAATTTGAAAAATTACCTCTTGACAAATTAAGTAAATCACTTTATATTAATAATAGAAATTAATTGAATCACTTAATTTAAAAGTCATCCTCCATCCTCCTTTAAGAAAGTGGGAATGTTCCAAATGGGGCATTCCCACTTAAATTTTTTATTATATCTTACTGTACTTAATCCCAAACTATCATTTTCACCTTTAAAAGAATTATTTTATTTTGCCTAGAATTACGTCGGTGTTTTGGATTATTATATTCTTTTAGATATCACTGGTATGGATTAAATGCAGGTTGGTTTATTTTCATGATAGAGTATGTGCTTTTTTTCATTGCTGGTATAGCAGGCTCATTTCATTGTATCGGAATGTGTGGCGGTTTTCCTATAGCATTAGGATCGGTTTCTAATCGAAGTCCTTCACGAAAGGCTTTAAATCAGCTTCTTTACAACTCTGGAAGAATTTTTACTTACACCTTTTTAGGAATTTTACTCGGGTATCTCAGTCTCAGGATTAATGAGATAAAACCAATTCTTAATGCACAGCTTATCGTTTCAGTTATTGCAGGCATCTTTATGATCCTGATAGGACTTCAGATACTCGGAATGCTTGGCGAAAGAGCAATTCCCGGTTTTACCCCTATATATATCTTCATTAAAAAAGCTCTGGCATCTTTTATCGGATATAAAAGCTTAGGCGCCCCTTTTTACCTCGGGATCTTTAACGGGTTTCTACCATGCCCGCTTATTTACGCATTTCTGTTCAAAGCCGCAACATCGGGTTCGCCAGACAAAGGAGGAATGACTATGCTATCTCTCGGACTTGGAACTATTCCTACAATGTTTCTTATAGGAAGCTTGAGTGGAATTATATCCCCAAGAATCAGGGCTAAAGTAAGCCTAATACCAGGATTAGTTGTAGTTATATTTGGAATAATAACTATCGCTCGTGCATTATTACCGCTTTCTTTTATTGAGTATCACCAGGTTCATTTTTACCATTGAACTAGGATACAAATAATAAAGACTGTCAATATTCGGTCACGAATTTAGATGAATGAAAACTGATCAAACTATATACTCCAAGTAACAAATCTTTTAAATTTGGTATCTAATATAGTAGCTTTCGACAGTAGTTAAATATTGAGACAAATGAATCATTCAAAAGACTCTTGCTATCAGTGTGGACTTCCACTTCCCCGAAAACCCTTTCTTGGAAAGGCGCTAGGAAAAGATGCCTCATACTGTTGCTATGGGTGCTTGCTCGCCCATGAAATTACTGGGGAAAAAGGGGAAGAGGGGGAAGCCATGTGGATATTTGCAAGGCTTGGGCTTAGCGCATTTTTTGCGATGAACGTTATGATGCTGAGCTATACAGATTACTTCTATCCTTTTGAAAAAAATGTTTCTTTGGTAATCAATTACATTATGTTTGCCCTTGCCACCCCCGTGATGTTTCTTCTTGGAACTCCGATTCTTAGGAATTCTATAAGAGGAATTTCAAAACTCACATTAAACATGGATACATTGATTGTTCTTGGAACGTTTTCTGCTTATGTTCTTTCTGCTATCTCTACATTTAGAGCTCAAGGAAAGGTTTACTTTGACACCGCCTCAATGCTTCTAGTTATCGTAACTGTAGGAAGATTTCTTGAGGCAGGTGCAAAAGCCAGGACGTCAGAATCAATAAAAGAGCTTTTGGAGCTTAGCCCAAAACAAGCAACGGTTATAAGAGACGGCGTTGAAGAGGTGGTGCTTGTTGAATTTCTTAAAAAGGGGGAAATTATCAAAATAATTCCTGGTGAGAATTTTCCTGCAGATGGAGAAGTGATCGAAGGGGAAAGTAGTGTAGATGAATCAATGCTAACAGGAGAATCAAAAACTGTCTTTAAAGAAAAAGGTAGCATGGTTTTTGCAGGAACAGTGAATCTAGATGGAAGGTTGATATTCAAGGCAACCAATGTAGGTGAAGAAATGGTTCTATCTCGACTTTGTAGCCTCCTTGAAGAAGCAAGAAAATCCAGGGCGCCGATAGAAAGATTTGCGGATAGGGTTTCATCGTTTTTTATACCTCTTACTGTGATAGCTTCAGTTGTAACCCTTATTGTTTGGAATTTCAAATCTGGAATTGATACAGCACTCCTGAATTCACTTTCTGTTCTACTTATCTCTTGTCCGTGCGCGCTAGGGCTTGCAACTCCGATGGCAATCTGGGTCAGTCTTGGAAGAGCTGCAAAAGAAGGAATTCTTATAAGAACCGGAGAAACCCTGGAGAAGCTTTCTCATATAAATAAAATACTTTTTGATAAGACCGGAACCCTTACAAAGGGAAATATGGAGCTTACGTCGATTTTTGTTGATTCAGATTCAGGAATCAGCGAATCAGAGCTTATATCAATTAGCGCCTCCTTAGAGGCTAATTCTGAGCACCCGCTTGGTAAAAGTTTGGTCGAATTCGCTAATAAAAGAGGTTATGTGCCTCTTCCAATATATCAGTTTTATGTAAGTCCTGGAATGGGAGTTCGGGGAAAGATTGGAGAGCTTGGTGATACTGTATTCATAGGCAGCAGAGGGTTTATGGAGAAAAACGGATTAGAATTTACCAAAAATATTCTCGAAGAAAAAACTAAAGAAGAATCTAGAGGAAAAACCGTAGTTTTCTGTGGTTGGGGGAAAAAAGTGAAGGGCATATTAGGATTTTCTGAAGAACTAAGAGAAGGTGCAGGTGATACGATTTCAAATCTAAAGGATTTAGGCGTAGAAATTTTTATAATAACAGGAGACAATAAATACGCATCGGAGGCTATATCAAAAGGTCTCGGAGTTGAGGCAAAAAGCGAACTCCTTCCAGAGGATAAGGTATGTGTAATCAAAGCCTTAAAAAAAACAAAGGGACTTACTGCAATGGTAGGAGATGGAATAAACGATGCCCCTGCGCTTGCTTCAGCAGATGTAGGCATAGCGCTTGGATGTGGTGTAGACATTACTCGTGAATCGGCAGACGTGAGTTTGCTAGGTAACGATTTAAAAAAAATCCCCTGGGTTTTACAACTTGCTAAAAAAACTCGGATGAAAATAAAAGAGAACCTTTTCTGGGCCTTCTTTTACAACACAATTGGAATAGGATTTGCTATATCGGGAACTTTGAAACCTGTGATCGCAGCCCTTGCCATGATTTTAAGCAGTCTTTTTGTCTTGGGAAATTCTCTTAGACTTCAAAAATTAAAAATCAACAATTAACTAATGGTGTATTGTAACTAATCATGATATGTTGTATTTTAAGCGTTATTTATAATTAGGTGTAGTTATGAGCCTTCCGCTAGCTGGTCTTATCTTGATTCTAATTGCTCTTATAGGTGGAACCATGGCAATGGTTGCCTTTATCTGGGCTGTGCGCACAAAACAGTTTAAAGACCTAAACGCTGGCGCATATATTATCTTTGATGAAGAAGAACCAGTTGGGAAAATGACTGATAATACTTTCGGATTCCCTGAATCAGAGAAGTCAAACAAAAACAAAAAAGGGAGAGGAGAGTATGAGTCCAGATGGTAATCCATTTAACATAGACGAATCTCCTGAATTATCTGCACGTGTGCTAAGTGATATTTCCGTCTCGGGTCCCGTGCTTGCCTTTTTTACATCTGCTGTGGTGTGGCTGCTTATAGGAACGGTTTTTGGGCTTACTGCTTCCTTGAAATTCAACTTTCCCGATTGGTTAGCTTCCTTACCAGCTCTGACCTTCGGGCGTGTACGTCCCGCCCACCTAAATACCATAATGTATGGCTGGATTTCCCTAGCTTCGGCAGGGTGCTCTATTTGGCTCACGGTTCGACTCTGCCGGGTGGAAGTACGTTGGCGCAAGCTTTTATACCCCTCGGTCTTTTTTTGGAATCTGGGGGTCTTATATGGAACGATTGCCATCCTGATAGGAGACAATCGGGGCTTGGAGTGGCTAGAGTTTCCACGGGGCGCCGCCCTCCTGATTGCAGTAGCGTTTGTTTGCCTCTCGCTCTCTATACTTCGCACCTTTCATGCACGTCAAGTAAAACATATATACGTTTCCCTCTGGTACATACTGGCATCCGTTGTATGGTTTCCTATTCTTTATGTCATTGCTAACTTGCCCTTTTATTCAGGTGTTACTCAAGCGGCGGTTAACTGGTGGTTTGCTCACAATGCTATAACGGTTTGGTTTACACCGATAGGTTTGGCCGCCGCTTACTACTTTATTCCCAAGGTGATTGGTCGCCCGATTTATAGCTACTACCTCTCACTTCTTGGCTTTTGGTCATTCGCTCTTTTTTACAACTGGAATGGTATTCACCATTTGGTCGGTGGGCCGCTTCCTACCTGGCTCATAAGCGTCTCTATTGTAGCGAGTGTTCTTATGTTTATTCCAGTAACTACTGTAGCGATTAATCACCATCTAACCACTGTAGGTCATTTTGGAAAACTAAGATATAGTCCAACCCTGCGTTTTGTGGTCTTTGGCGCCATGTGCTACACAGCGGTGAGTTTTCAGGGCTCTATAGAGGCCTTGCGCTCGTTTAATGAAATATCTCATTTTACTCATTACACAATCGGTCATGCGCACCTTGGGATGTATGCCTTCGCCACCATGATTCTTTTTGGGGCGATTTACTATACTATGCCTAGGCTCGTCAAGTGGGAATGGCCTTATCCGATTCTTATCAAGTATCACTTCTGGCTTGTTGCTTTTGGCATCGCGTTGTATGTGGGGTCTATGACTGTCGGAGGAATTTTGCAAGGGCTATACATGAATGAAGCTTCCAGACCTTTCATAGAATCGGTAGAGGTAACTAAGCCATATCTTTTAGCCCGGTCGGGGGCGGGCGTGCTTATCCTGATTGGACATCTGATCTTTATTTACTTGTTCTGTCTAATGATTCTACGAAGGGGACCCGAAAGAAAGGCTCCACCTTGGCGCGAAAAGATGGAGGTAGTTGCCCCATGATGTTTATCAGAGCTACCACGTTCTTTTTAGGGGTACTGGCTACCCTTTTTTTGGGTTGGGCTGGCTTGACACTGATTCCGGGAATTCAAATCCGTGAGGTAAAACCTTCTTCAGAATTAAAGCCCTATACAGAAGAGCAACTCCGTGGAAGGGCTATTTACATACGTGAGGGTTGTATTTACTGTCACAGCCAGCAGACTCGTCCCGAAGGGTTTGGAGCAGATCAACTACGTAACTGGGGAAGGCCTTCTCTACCGGGGGATTACGTTTATGACAAACCGCATCTACTGGGAACCATGAGAACAGGTCCCGACCTTTTTAACATTGCAGCCCGTCAGCCGAGCGAAGACTGGCATTTAATTCACCTATACAATCCAAGAGCACTTTCTCCCGGTTCGCTGATGTCACCCTATCCGTGGCTCTTCAAAGAAGAGGATGTATTTTCAAAAGAGGTGTATGCGGCAACAGGAGAAAGAGTTGTCCCTGTGCCTAAAGGTTTTGCTCCTGAAGATAAGGTCATAATAGCTACTCAAGAAGCCCTTGATTTAGTGGCTTATCTTTTAAGTCTTAATCACACTTATCCTATTAAAACGGAGAAATAAGAACAATGAATATAACTACAAGAAAGAAATTATGGGTGATAGCTTCGTCATGAGCCCTTCGACGGTTCAGGACAGGCTCAGCCGAACGGTTGGACAATTTGGCGAAGCCAATTGACACAAATGGACGCGATGAAAAAAGCAGGATTCAGGATACAAGACTCTGGATGCACGAGACATGATACATGATGGATGCAACTTTCATGCATCATGCATCGTGGGTCATCATTTATTCGTGTAAATTCGTGTTTATTTGTGGCTAAGTAATTACCAATGAACGACAAAAAACCAGAATCCGAATGGCGATTTCGTACCGAGGAAGAAACTCACGACATCTATGATATACATAGACAGGCATTTCGTGAACCAGCAGACCCTCAAGAAGGACTAGAACATCCACCCTGGTGGCTATGGGCTATTTCTGTACTTCTCATCTTCTGGGCAGGATTTTATCTGGGAAGATATGGAGGGATTTTTGGACCCTATACTCATGTGCTAGAAGAAGGAAAGACTGTAAGCCCAGTGGAATTAGTTCCAAATCCTGAGGAAACCAAACCTAAAGTAGATGGGTCATCGGTGTATGCGACGGTATGTTCCGCATGTCATCAGGCAAACGGTCAAGGGGTCCCCGGCGCCTTTCCCCCATTGGCGGGCTCAGAGTGGTTGCTGAAGGATGCCGAAACCCCCATACGTATTGTGCTCCACGGTTTGCAAGGGGCTATAGAAGTAAAGGATACGACTTATAACAATGTCATGCCAGAATGGGGAAGTAGGCTTTCAAATGAAGAGGTTGCCGCCGTTCTAACATACATTCGAACAAGTTGGGGAAATTCTGCAGATCAAATAACACCAGAATTGGTAGACAAAATCCGTAATGAAACTGCCAATCGCACAACTTCTTGGACAGCGGAAGAGTTACAAAAATTGCGTGGACAAAGCCAGTAGTTTTAGAAACTGAAATCAGGTTATGTAATGACTCGAAGTTTAATATAAGCGTATATTTTTTAACAAATAAAAAATATACTTCTAATACCAATACAGAAAATTGATTTTAAATGATTAAGGATCAACGTCAAAATCTAACACTACATTTTTGGGTGCGTTCGGGGAACGCACCCTACACAATTATAGTGCCCGTTCCCCGAATGGAAATTTTTATTTGGGTTAATTTAGAAACCAGCCAATGTAAATTTAGAAAAATTTTCTTGAAATAGTATAAAATCCCTCACAGAGCTAGAGGCCTTTTTGAAAGACTTTGATTATCTTTTTTGCCTCTCATCGTCCCCGCTAAGAGGTTCGTAACACTCTTGTTCTACCTACCTTTCTCCTTAGCTTTAGCTGTTAGCCATTGGAGGAGTGTTCTCAACTCCGGAGTAACAGCACCTTCGTTTATCACCACAGAATGTCGCTTACCCTCAGTCTCCACTGTCAGTTTGTAGTTAAACCTGTCTGCACCGAGTTTTTTCGAAGTAACTAAAGGTGGCAAATTGAAGAAGTTAGATCTATTAACCAACTCACCTAATTCTTGCCCTTCATCCTGAGTTAGTTCTTTTGAATCTATAATCGCCGTAATGTGCGTCCCGGCAAAGCCGCCGCCACGCTCGAAATAGATCTTCACCATTCTTACTCCAGGTGCTTTGGTTTTAGTGATTCCCTATCAATAAATGATAGCTGTCAAAACAAATAATGCATAGAACATCTCCGCTTAAGTTCTAAATCAAACCCTCCCTACTTTCCTCCTGAAGTGTCTACTTGAAGGTGACCCCGACTCCTTCCCACCCTTTTCGTACAGCCTCTTGCTCTATACTTCCAACTCCGAATAGCTCACCCGCTACCCTTAAAGTTGCTTTGGCAGCGCGTTTGAAATTCGCCCTGCGCCGAATCCTATCCCTCAAAGCGACGTACCATATCAAACCAGCCTTCTCCCAGGCATAGCCGCCGATCTCCATTGCAACAAGGTAGAATGCATGATTTGGAATGCCTGAGTTGATATGTACTCCCCCGTTGTCGAACCATGTGTCATTGTAGTCTTTCATATGCCCCGGCTGCGGGTCCTTGCCTAGTATGGGATCATCATAAGCCGTTCCAGGAGCCTTCATCGATCGGATGGCCACGCCTTTAACACCCGGTTTGAAGAGCCCTTCTCCAACTAACCAGTTTGCCTGCTCCACTCTTTGTCCGAGAAGGCGCTGTTTAACCAGGGAGCCAAACACATCTGAAAAAGACTCATTGAGCGCCCCAGATTGCTCCTGATAGATAAGATTGGCTTCGTATTGCGTAACACCGTGAGAAAGCTCATGGGTAATTACATCAACCGCCTTTGTGAAACGCTCGAATATTTTTCCATCGCCATCGCCATAGACCATCTGTCTTCCATCCCAGAAGGCGTTGTCATAGTTCTCAGCATAATGGACTGTGGAATCCAATTGCATACCCCGATTATCAATAGAGTTACGCCCGAACACCTCTTTGAACAAATTGTACGTTGCTCCTGCGCCGTCATATGCCTCGTTCACAGCCGTATCGCTAGAAGGAGAATCTCCTTCACTACGAACCAGGGTGCCTGGTAACTCGTAACCGTTAGCTGCATCATATATAATGCGACGTTTCTCGCCCGCTGGCTTCCTAACTCGAACTCCGCCGATTGCTAAACGCCTACCTCTTAACTGTTCTGATACTGTGAGTGTTTGCATTGCCCATTTTCGTTGACTTTGATCCCCGCGTTCTGCAATCTCCTTCAACATGTGAGGCGGGATAATACAGTGAATCGGAATAATCATTCTATCCATTCGAAGCCCTCATTTAAGAATTTTTAGCGGTAATCAAATCATAATAAGCCATAACCAACATCATCAACTTTATATTTAAATATTTTATCTCACTTAGCTTATATCAAAATAATAATGTGAGGTCAATCGAAATTTTCTCTTTATAATACTCTTCACTATCCCTCCATAATCCTTTTCCATTTTCCATAGCTTCCTTCTGTAACTCCGCAAAAAGCTTTTGATGCTTCGTATACAGTTGTTGAAGTCTCGATTATATGTCTTTCCCAAAGCACGTGGATTTTCTTCTATCTCTTCTTCCTTCACGGCAAGGAGAGGAAGGGATAACCAGATCAACCAGCGGCTCTAAGAATCTTCACTCTTGAAACATCCATCTCTTTTTGAACATGCCAGAGATCATAAGACTGCTGCATATTAAGCCATAGCTGTGGTGTAGTGTTAAAGGCTTTTGATAAACGTATCGCCATAGCTGGACTTATACCCGCACGGCCGTTTATTATGGCCGATAAAGTCTTACGGGTTACCTTGAGTGCCTTAGCAGCGTCGGTTACCGTCAAACCTAACGGTTTAAGATAAGCCTCCCTTATAATCTCTCCAGGGTGGGGTGGATTGTACATAATCATCTTTGCCATTTTTCTACCTCCTTTTAATGATAGTCCACATAGTCGACATCATAAGCATCGCCATTTTTAAACCGAAAAATTACCCGCCAATTGCCACTTACCTTAATAGACCAAAAACCTTCTTTATCGCCTTTTAGTGGGTGTAAGTCTGAACCCGGGAAATTTATATCTTCAAGCACATGAGCCTCATTTAAAAAGGTCAGTATTATCCGCAGGCGCTTTACATGATCTTGTTTGACTTTTGAAGAGTCACCTGTTTCGAACAATTTCTTAAGACCTTTATGGCGTATGCTTTTAATCACTGCGAATAATAATGATACCGGTAACGTTACAGGTGTCAAGTGAAATAGTAGGTGCATATGCAACATGCCCCTACGAGAGTAAGTGAATCTGGTGCTTCTTGAGATAGAAAAACCGGCTGGGTTGGAATATGTTAGTTTTTGGATTTAAATAGGGAATTAAAAAGTAGGCAATAGGTAGCCCTATTTTCCATGGAAGTGAAAAACGAAATAACAAAAGCCTGACCCTATTTTTAAAGTGATATGATTTCCTTGTATTGGATAGGAACTTCTTTAAAAAACGTATCCTGA
>Ga0209751_10003357_pt1 | contig 15583 bp, 17 predicted proteins | sample RifCSP13_1_FD_184019 | JGI IMG/M metagenome (GOLD analysis project Ga0209751, IMG submission 184019) | Soil microbial communities from Rifle, Colorado - Rifle CSP2_sed 13_1 (SPAdes) (version 2) | ecosystem: Environmental > Terrestrial > Deep subsurface > Rock core/Sediment | place: Rifle... | reverse complement strand
AAACGGCAACACCAGCCAGCGCCGCGTCCGGTGTGGTGGGCATCGTGATAACGCCATCGCAGACGTGGGTGACCAGCGTCAGGTCTGAGGTTGTGGTCAGCGCCACCCTGAGCGCCTGGCCAGGGGCCAGGTTCACGACATCGCCGGCCGTGGAGCTTCGGAGCGCCAAGTGGCTGGCGATCTTGTAAATCTGGCCTGAGCCGGGAGCCAGCGAGATGTTCGCAAAGCCCTCAGCGAAGAAGTTGATGACGACGGTCGCGGCGCCGTGGGTAAAGGTGATGATGCGGTCGCCGACCGCACCCGCCGCACACGCCATGCTCGCGTCGGTCGAGATCGGGGTTGCGGACTGAAGAACCTCGCCAACCACCATCAATTCGCCGGCGCGGGCAAACCGGAACTTGCGCCCATCTTCCAGGATGAGCTGCTTACCGAGGGGAAGACGACCACGGTAGGCGATTGGCCCACCGGCGCCGTTGTCGCCGGGCGCGGGGGATACCGCAGAGTAGATGTTGAAGACCTCCGACTCAGGTCCATAAAGGATGACGCTCATTTTCTGTTCCCTTCCTGTGGGTCTGGCCCACTTGAGCGGGTTTGGCCCGCAACGTTTGGGTTATTCAGTTGTTAGCTCGCGGCCGGCATCGATGCGTCGCCGATGATCTCCACCCCGTACGCGCCTGCCCGGTACACCCCCCAGACGTATGAGCCCCAGTAGTTGAGCTCCACCGCGCCACGGAGGGACTTGTTTGAGGTGTCGGGGTCGTCAACCGGCTCCAGCTCGGAGACGTAGACCAACCCCTCACTGACAAACGCGCCGCCCGACACATCATCGAGGGAGTCGGGGAGCAGGTTGGCGCTTTTCTTGACCACCGCACCCCAGAACATCCCTAGGGCGTTGATGCCCCGCTTGAGGATGTCGCCCTGGAAGTCGCCAGCGGCGGCGGGCCCAACGGCCTTGCCCGTCGATACGGTGGCGGGGGCGTACGGGGTCGTGCCCACACCCGTGTCGGAAATGATGGCCAGCCTCGTGGCCAGAACGGCCAGTTTGAGCGGGTGGTCCACGATGTACATCTGGCCGGGAGGCGGCTCCGGGTTGGCCCGGTTGTTGCCAATGCTGAGCCGATTGACCGCACCTAGGTACTCACCCGGTCCGAGGATGGCGCCCGCGACGCCCATCGTAGGCGTGAAGTTGACCATCTGAAGCCCGCCGTCCTGGTCCTCCTTGAGATCGTAGGCGTTGGCGAGCATCCGGCCTGTTCGCTTGAGCAGGTCAGGGTCGGCCACCCGGCGCATGGTGGACCCGGGGAGCAGCACCTGAACGCCGACCTCGCCGGGAGAGTAGCTGGTGGTAGTGTCGGCGAGCTGCTGGGCCTGCTGCATGTCCACGCCATCGGCGATATCGAAGGCGACGACGCGGTTGTAGTTGTTGACGTTCTTGCTGCGCCCCTCATGGGGCAGGAGCTTCAGCGTTGTCGCGGTGGAGCGGAACGTGCCCGACTCATCCCGCAACATCTTGAACTCCGAATAGATCGTGTTGAGCGAGGAATCGAGGGCCTGCCCCGTCCCCGCAAGGTTTCCCATTGCCATGTTCGTTCTCCTTAACTTTCAGGGATGGACGGGTCGCGGTCGACCCGCCGCATCTCTGCGCTGGTGATCTTGTCCTGCCGGTGCAGCACGCGCGCCTCGGCCTTCGTCCGGTAGCCCCCACCGCCCCCACCGCCCCCACCGCCGGCCGGGACGGCCGGCTTGCCCTTGCCATCCCGATCCTTGGCCCGCGCCTCTTCTTCCAGCTGAGCCCGCGTGTCCTTGTCCAGCTTCTCCCGCTCCTTCGCTAGCGCCGCCGCTACCGCAGTCTTGGTGAGCGCTTCTCGAAGGTCGTCATAAAAGCTCTCGTCACGGGACCCGAACTCAAAGGCGTTCTGAGCGCGCTGGGCGAACACGTCCGCGGCGTCAGCGTCACCGAACAGCGCCTCCAGCACGCCCATCTCGCGGACGGGCTGGCCGTCGCCGTTCTGATACGTGCGCCCCAGGAACGCCTCGCGGTAGCCCGCCTCCTTGTGCGTGGCGGCGAGCGCCGACAGCGCGGGCTGGTGCGTCTTGAGGAGGTCGTTGAACGCCTTTAGCTCCTCGCCGGCGTCCTCAGAGGAGCGCTCTTTGATGGCTTCGGCGAGGCCGGCGAAGGACTCCCAGAAGCTACCGAGCTCCTTCTGAATCTGGCCTAGGCGCTGATTGCGGGCGTCCACACGCGGCTGCATCTCCTGCCGGGCCGTGCTGCGTCCCTCCTCACGAGCCGCTACGCGGGCCTCTTCAAGCCAAGGCTGAACCTTCTCGTGGCTCTTAAGCCCTTCCTCGTTCGCTACAGCGCTCCACCACGAGGCAGGCTCCTTCTCCGCGCCCTCAACGGGGGTCTCTTTCGACCCGACAGCCTCCGGCGCCTCTACAGGCACCTCGGGACTGGCGGGGCCGAGCCCCGGCTCCGCTACGGGAGCGGCGGGTTCCGCCTCTGCTGGCTTTACCGCTGTCTCGGTTTCGGCTAGGTTCGCCATGTCGCCTCCGCTAACAGAAAAGGCCACCGCTCCGAAGAACGATGGCCTGTGCGTGTGCTGTCGGCCTGGTTGGCTAGGGGATTAGTCAGTCAAGACAGAACCTGTCCCTTGATTCCCACTCTCTAATCAATTCAAGCCTGATGCGGTTCAGCCTTCGGTACGCCCAACTCAGCGGGTAAGGCTTCTCCTCAATTGGCATCCACCACAGATGACAGATCACGGAGCCTTCACCGTCAGTCATCGAACAGGCCGCAGGCGCGAATCATCTCAATCCGCGCAGCGGTCTCCTCCTTCCCCCACATTGCAAACAGGTACCTCACGGAGCCTTCACCGTCAGCGTGATCTCGATCCTGTCGGGCGTCTCCGTACCTGGACGCATGATCTCCTTCTTGGAGTAGTGGATGCGGGCGATCCCCACCTCGGCCTTCGCCGCCGTCAGAATTGCCTCGCACACCTCCTGCGCCCATCTTGGAGCCATTATACCAGATGCGACAACCATGTTAATCTAGGCGAGTAGGGCCGCCCCAGATGCCCTAGCTGTTCCACTTGGCGTGAAGTACGCCCGCTCCGCCTCGATCTCCTCTGGCGTGTATCCCACGAGCCGGAGAGCGCTCATCAGCACATCGCGCGTCTGCGCCGACAGGTTGGAGCCCGGTCGTAGTAGCGCAGCGATAGTACGCACCGCTGGTATCCCCAAGCCCCTGAGGCCCACTGGCCCCTCCGTGATGTACTGCGGGGAACCCGAAGGCGGGAACCGCCGCTGAGAACTGCCCGGCTCGATCACGCTGCCCGGAGTGTGCGGCAGCGCCTTGCCGACGTCGCCCAGTGAGGCCAGGTCTTGTGGCGAGAGCCGCACCACATCCTGCGGCTGGTACCCATAGCCGGCGAAGACGCCCCGGCCCGTTATCGGTCTCAGTGTCCCGTTCTCCACTCGGTAAACCGCTCCCGTAACGGCGTTGGAGACGAGTTGCGGCTTGACGCCCAGCCGCTCGAGGCTACCGAGCCCCCCGGAGACTTGCAAGCCCATCGGTTGACGGCGGGTACGCGTGAACATGGGCGCCTTGCTGAACCCTAAGGACTCGTAGACGGGGCCGAGTGCCTGCTGCACGGTGGAGGGATCGAAGCCGAAGGTGCCGCCCTCAGCCGCGCCACCGCCCAGCGGGATCACCTCCATAGTGCCAGCGGCAGGGTCTACGATCCCGACCTCCGTGCCGGGCTCCACCTGTGTAGCGCCTTCGCCCAGAAGGTACGCCTGCTTCTGCGTCCCCATCTGGACCTGCTGCCCAGGCCCGCCCTGCATCTCCGCATCAGACATCATCTGACCGTCCGGCATCTGATGCATCCCGCCAGCCGAGGTCATGCCGTAACTGCCGTCCTCCCCCTGACTCATATCGATCACGCCGCCCCCGGCCATACCGGTGAAGGGACTCCCCGCACCGGGCAGCGTTGGGAGCTGGCCCTCCAGTTGCCCCACAAGGCCCTCGGTAGCGGCTGCGTTGGCGGCCGGTCTGCCCAGCGCTCCGGTTGCCTGCTGGGCCACACCCTGCGCCTGCTGGCCGGTCTGAGCGACGCCGGTGCGATACCCGGCCATCGGGGTGACGCCGCGGGTGACGCCGCCTGTGCCGCGGATGGCGCCGCGCACCACGTCGCGGCCCAGCGTGTCGGCAAGGATGTTCTGCGTCTGGGCGTAGAGCGTGCTCCCCGCTTCCGCGAGGGCACGCAGGTCGGACCGCGCCTGCATCAACTTGTCGTTCTCGGCGCGGATGCGGTCGAGCTCCTTCTGCTGGGCGAACTGGGTAGCGTCGCGCTCGCGCTGAAACGCCTCGGCGTCGAGCTGGGCCTGGCGGGTGCTGGAGTAGGCGGGGGCCGAACCGCCGCCGCCGCCACCACTGGAGCCGCCGCCGCCTGAGCGTTCGGCGGACGTCAGTGTTCGATTGCTGACGATGTTGCCACTGCTGCCAAACTGGAAGATTTCGCCCGTCGCCGTCTGCCACACGGTCGCGTCAGGGTGGAAGGCTCGCCCGTCCGGGGCGCTCATCCAGTAGACCGTGCCCATGTTGCGGTCTACTCGCGTCTTGATGACGTAGGGGTTCCCTTCGGAGTCGAACACGGTAGCCCCCACGAATTCGGCGATGTCGGGGAGCTTGGCAGCCGCTGCACCCGTCCGGCTGGTTGTGCCGCCACCACCAAGAGAATCAAGGTAGCTGTCCAGGTCGCCTGGCTCCTGGTGCCACGTTGGGCGCTCCATGAACAGGGCTTCGTAGTTAATCATCGGCTTGCCCTCCGTGGTACAATGAGCGAACCATGATGCACTTGCTGGGTATTGCGGCAGCGGTGGCCTTGTTCGCCTGGCTTGCGGTCGGCATCATCAAGCATATGAACGGCATGTTCCTGGTCTCGCTGGCGGCTATTATCGTCATCATCGTCGCCAATCTAACGTAGCGCCTTCAAGACTTCAGGCTTCAGGAACCTTCGCCGTATATCAATCGGTAGCACTTCCTCCAGCACCCACGGCGCAAGTTCGGCGAGCGCTTCCTGGTTCTTGAGTGCCAGCTTCAGTCGCTCCCTGTTCAGTGGCATGTCCCCCGTCTCTACTTTGATCGTATCCACGCCCAGCGGCTTGTCTAGATCGCCCTTCTCGATCATCAGCATAGCGACCTTCGTAAAGGTCAGCGGCCCCGGATCGATGCCCCGCTGAACGGCCCGCTGCTTGAGTGCTTCCTGTAGGTCGCGCACCTGGCGGGCCGCATCCTGCACTTCGGCCAGCCGGTCGCTGTCGATACCGTCGTACTTCGGCATGGACTCTAATTGGTCGCGGACCTCCCACGGGTTGACGCCGAATTTCTCCTCCGTCTTGAATGTCTCCGAGACGGGCGAAGTCCGACCCCCGATAATCTCCGCTGCCGCACCGAACTGCCCCTCAATGAACCCCTCAGCGGTCTGCGTCGGCCCGATGGGCAAATAGTCCTTGACGAAGTTCCACCAGCCTTCCGCACCGCTGATCTTCGGCTCATCGTAGGGCCGACCCCGGAGTGCCGCCACCGGCACCCCCATCGCCTCCATAGCGCGCACGACCAGCCTCGGCCCGACGTTCAGACGCCCCTCGGCAAAACGCGGCCAAGCGTACAACTGGCGGGCGCTAGGGGCCTTTCCCTCAGCGAGTTCTGCGCCCGCCTGCGCGGTCTGGGCCAACGCCCGCAGCACGGGGTGGAACGGCCCTAGCGGGTAGACCCATGTACCACCCACCTTGACGCCCATCCACCCTTCAGCGCTGGGGTCGGTCATGTTCGGCATCTTGCCATTGAGCACCACATTCAGACCCACGGTGAGCGCCGTCGCCCCGCCTAGCATAGAGCCGACGGAGCGGATAGCCTCGATCCGCGCGGGTCCGGTCTTGGTCAGCGGATCGAGCAAGGCTCCCTGCATCGCGGCAAAGAACTTCGGCGCGAAGAAGCCGTTAGCCAGCACCCTGGCTTGCCGCTTGGTCAGCCCCGGCATGAGGGCGCTGCCCGCCTCCTTGCGGAGCACAGACGCTAGGTCAAGCAACTGCTCCGGGTCTTTGACGCTGTTCATCACGGCTTCCCAGCGGAGCGTCTGCGCCGCGAACACATCCCACTCAAAGAAACGTTGGGCCTGCTTGAAGCCTGGGGCTCGGCCTAGCCGCTGCGCCAGTTGCCCGCCCTCGGAAAGCAGGAACTCGGATGGCGGGACGATGGCCCCGTATTTCGTGCCGCTGGTCACAGCGTCAAGGTGGCGCGAGACGAACCCGTAGGGATTCTCGCGCACCGCTGCCTGCCCACCCTTCGCCATGCCCGCAAGCCAGGCCACGGGGTTGCGGAAGAATGTTACGTGGTTCTGAATGAGCGCTGAGCCCGCGTCGAAGCCCACCATGTTGAAGCGGGCGAGCCGGAGCACATCGTCAAACGTCCCCGCCGGCAAGACGCCTGTGTAGCGCGATAGCGCCTCCGTGACGTCCTCCGCCTCGCCAGTGTAGATGCGCCCGAAAGCGCCCTTCTGCGGCTTCAGGCGCTCGCCGTGGATGTTCCAGGCCCGCTTTGCTGCGATCAGGCGCGCCTCGGCCTGCGCGAACGCCTCCCGCTCGGTCACCCCCGCACCCTTCCGAACAGCAGCCTGCCGCGCCGTCTTGAACGCCCCTCTCGCTTCCCCCAGTTCATCGGCGAGCTGCGCCGGCATCATCTCGCGCACGGTGTAGCCCATGGCCTTAATCTGGTCGATGGCCTTCCGGTTGGCCGTCGCCTCGATGCCCGCGTAGAGCCGCGATCGCATGGCGTCCATCGGTGCCGCGACCTTCGCCCCGGCCTTCTCCGCCCAGGCCCGCAGCTCACGCACGTCAGGGAAGGCGCGTCGGGCGGCCGCCCCCGGTGTCACACGCGGGAAGGGCATACTGCCGCGCAGGATCTTCTTGGGCAGCTTAGTGACGACGTGCGGCGCGTAGTTCTCCACGAGATCAGAGAACGGAATACCGGCACGGAGTGTTATCTGTAGCGCCTGCTCTTGAATGTCCCGCAGTTCGTTGATGGCGGCTTGCTGTTCAGGCGTCAGCGCGTAGCTTTCGGGGTGCTCAATGATGTCGTCAATGCCGCCGCGCACGTTCTCCGGCACATCGTCTACCACCTGCACGGCGCGGGCGTAGCCATCCTCAGAGAGCCCCAGCGTCTTCGTGTGCTGCCCGGCCCAGTCGTTGAGGGCGTTGGTGGCCGCACCCTTCTGCGTGCCTTCATAGAGGTCGCGTGTGACCATCGTGTTGCGGACGGCCTTCTCACCCGGAGTGCGAGCGGTGAACTTGATACGGTCCTCCACCTGCGTCCACCAGTTCTCCTGAAAGCGGTTGCCCCAGCGAGCCTGCACCGTCTCCCAATCTTCGACCGGAACGCGGGTCTCCGGTGGTGGGCCACGTAGATCAGCCATCACGTCAGGCGGCACCCGCCCCACCTCAGCCTCCGCCTCTCGCATGGTGCGCGGGCGGAACGGTGGCTCCGGCGGCTGCGCTGCGGCTGCTGCGGGCGGCGGCTCACGCGGAGGCACGGCCCCACCCTCGGAGGGAAGCGGCTTGGCGAACATGGGGCCTGCCGTCTCAATTGGTTGTTCGCCAACGCCCATCGCGAGACGGCCCTGACTGGCACGATAGCCCTGAAGTTCAGCCTCCGTTGCGAACGTGGGAATCCTCTCACCTTCGAGGTTTAGCCTCTCTACCGGAGCGCCCCCCACTGGCTCGAACTTCGCGTTCCGGCTGAACTCACGGTAAACCTGTTCGCGGGCGTCCAGTTCTGCCGAAGTCAGGTCAGGGTAGGCTTTAGAAGGCGGGCGGATGTGTTCAGCACGGCGAGCACCACCCTCAATGCCCTTTGATGGAACGAAGCCAGGGTAATCACGACGCCCACGGAAGGGGACAGAGCGATACTGAAGTTCAGTCTGCATCGCCTCTAGCTCGGCGTTCACGTCCTCCAGTTGCTCCAGTAGAGGCCGACCTGAGCCTGTGAGAGCATCGATATCGGCCTGCGCCTGCAACTTGGCCCGCTCCGCGACGAGCCCCTTGCGATTGGCGACACGGGGCTTCTTGAGTTGAGATTCGACTTCGCGGAGCCGCTTCTGTATGACCGCGCTGTTCGGGATGTCGTTTGTCAGCAGCGCCCCTTCCGGCGCGGGCTTGCGTGGGATACGGCCGCCCCCGCGTTCGGTGCTCAGGTCGGCGATCTCGTTGCGGACCTGAATCAGCCGCGCCTCCTGCTGGGGTGTCGCTCGGCTTTCTTGCACCAGCGTCTTGAGCAGACGGTTCTCGGCCAGGAGAGCAGCCCGCTGGCCGGCCAATGCAGGAGCGACCCCGCCGATCTCGGACTGAACGGCCCTGCGGACAGTTGGGGCTGCACGTTCCACGGCCTGCGCCCCACGGCCCACCAGAGCCCGCCCAGGGCGTGTGAATGTCCCTGGGCCAGCGAACCCGCCCACGACCTCACCCACGCCACGCGGTCCGATGTCGAACGGTAGGCCGAAAGGCCGCTCGGCCACGGGCGCCCCCGCTTGCTCTGCGAGCCCTCCGGCCGTACCGAGTATAGCCTGTCCACCCAAGCCCGCCGCGGTCAACCCAGGCGCAATTCCGGCGGAAGCGATGCCCAGGGGAGATGTCAGGAAATTGGCGGCCAGCCTAGCTTCTGGGCCAACAACGGGGATACGCCCAGCCAGCTCGCCGAGTTGGGGGACCATCGGTGTGATGGCCGCTTGCCCCAACTCCAGCGCAGTCGGAGGGCGGGTGGCCTCACGCTGACGCTGAACCTCTTCGAGAAACCTGGGAGTTGGCAAGCCTCCAAGCCCTGGCGTTAGCGGGGTCAACCGCGCTGCCTGCTCCCAGATGTTGCCCGTTCGCCCCCGACCCTGCCTGAAGCCCGGCCCCAGGGGCGACGGTATCTCGCTTATCGCGGAGGGGATTGCCGGCGGCTCGAATCTTGGCGGCACCGCCTGCTGTCGTGGCCGCGCCCCCGGCCGCCCAAGCCGTTGCTCCACCTCGCGGAACATCGCGCGGTAGTCGGGCGTAGCGGCCTGCTCCACCTGTAGCGCGGTGCGCAGGGCGAGCCCGCGTTCCGCCTGTAGGCGAACAGAGCGCGCTATCGCCCCTGGGGAGCGCCAGCGGCCGAGGTAGCCGGGGCCGGGCAACTACTCCGGCTCCTCTCGCGCCGCTCGCAGAATCGCGTCTATAAGGCGTCGCGGCACCCGGCCCGGCGGCACCTGAAAGCGCGACGCCATCTCCTCGAAGTGGCCGCCAATGAAGGTGTCGTCCCCCAGCATACGGGCGTTGAACATCTGGCGCTCCGCCTTGGTCATTGGCTCGCCCTCTAATGGGCGGTTCGTCTCTTTGGTCACCTGCCGGCGGGCGTCCTTGTACTGATCGATGACGTCGTTCATGGCCTCGGCCCAGAGCTCCGCCATATCCGGCGTCTCAGGCTTTGGCATCAGTTCCTCTCCGCTGGTAAAGCCATGCTATGGGTCGGGTTTGGTGCAGGTTAGTACCATCATCAAGGACGGTGATTGAATATTCTGTATCCGTGAAGACTCGGCCCCGACCGCCCCATAGAAATTGCACGATGTCCTGCGCCTTCTTAACGTCATGGGTATAGAGTGTGATTCCCTCAACTTGCCGAATGGCATTCAAGAGTTGTAGGGCGGTGAACACGTTAGTTCCTTACCCATTCCAGTGCTGACGGGAAGATGAAGCAGTACATCGGCGGGTCCGGCACTACCATTACGGACTGAAGCGGCCAGGCGCCGAATGTGGAGACGAGCATCCTTGCCTGCGCCACGGTCACAATCATCAGCATTAGACCGTCGCCTCCACGCCCTGTATCTCCGGCTGCTGCGTCCCGAATGCAGTGCCTTCGCGCTGCATCCCCGCCGCCGCTCGCTGCCCCACGCTGTTTAGCGCGAACGCGGCCCGTTGCTGCTGCGCCGGAGACATGCGCTGCGCACGCTGGTTCGCCTCGTCCATCGTCATACTCTCGTCTTCGGCGTCCACTTCGGCGTCCGCCTCGTCCAACCGCTTCCGCAGTAGCCGCTCACGAATGAACGGACTGGTCATCGCGTCCCAGGTCACCGAGCGCTTCCAGAACTCCCACGGCTGGTCGGTTATCTGGAACTCCTCCATGATGGCGTCAAAGGGTAGCGGCAGCTTGGCGGCCTGCGACCGCTGCATCAGGTCTACCGCCGCCTGCCAGAGCGCCACCTTGTTCACCGGCACCTCCGGCCGATAATCGCTTTCCAAGTCCATCATCCAGCGCTCGGCGGCTTCGGGGCTAAGAGTCAGAGCGCCTCCTTCGCCGGAGCCCTTGCGGATCGTGATGGGGTCGCCGTAAGCCTTCGCCGCCAGGAGATAGCCCTCGTAGTCGTCACGATCAGCATCAGCGATAGCGCGGGTCAACTCCGCCTGCTTGCGGATGGCGTAGTCCAGCGCCGTCTTGGTGGCCCAGGCGGTATCGGCCGTCATCAGCCCTTCCAGCATGGCGCCGGAGCCGGTCATCCTCTCGGCACGGCCAAGCGCGAACTGCAGCAGCGCTTGCATGTGCTCCCCGAACTCGGGCAGATGCAGGGCTTCTATGTCCTCAGCCCCGACGCCGGCCGACGCGTCACCGGGGTCGATCCGCCAGATGTCGCCCAGGAAACGCGGCTGATTCTTCTGCCCCGTCCCCTCCGAGTCCACCATCATCTCGCGCACCTTCGCCTTGAGGATAGGGAGAGCCCCCATCTTGGCACCCGTGGCGAGCATCGAGGCGGCGCGGTCCGCAACCTGTATCAACTCCACCACCGCTTGCACCGCCGGAACCCAGTAATAGCCCACCTCACCCGGCCAGCGGGAGCGGGTGATGCCAGGAGGAACACGGATCACCGAGCGCCCCATGTCGTGCTGTATCTGGCGCAGTTCGGCGTCGCCAACGCTGCCGAACTGCAACGGCCCAACGCTAACACCCTTTTTCCCGATCAGGGTGTACGTCAGGTGAGTCCGGTTGGACGCCATGAATAGCGTGAAGGTGTCGGTGGGCTTCGCCTTCGCTGGGTCTCGGTTGGGTAGGGCCTTCGCCAACTCCTCTTGCGAAAACATGGCACACAGGTCGAAATAAGTCAGTTCCAGAGTCGTCCCTACGAGATCGTCCTGATAGCCCAAGGACGCGGGGAACGTCGTCTCCGGCGGCAGTTCGATGTAGACAAAGGGAAGTCCGGGCGCAGAGCCCTCCCACTTCCCCCTGCGCTCCTTCCAGTGGTCCAGGCTCTCGTCAGCCTCGCGGTAGGGGTAGTTCCACCAGTGTTCGCCACCGGCCATCGGCCCCAACTGCGCGCCGCGGCCTGTGATGAGCTGACCATACACCCTCGCCATGCGCACGCGGTTTCGGCGATCCACCTGCCGCCGCGCCGCCACGAGTGCCTGCTCGACCTTCTCGCGCTCGTCGGCCCGCCCGACACCCTCATCACGGTGGGCAAGGGAAGCTGTGGCAGGCTCTGTGTACAGGGACGCCAGAAGGTCGATGATCCGGCGCCCTTCCTGCGTCGTCGCCCGTTCCGGCTGGTAGCGCATGTTGCGGTCGACGTCCCCCGTGGCGGGCAGCGTCACCGCCTGCTCATCCCAGTAGAGATTCAGCATCCGGGTCGCCAGCGCGCGGTCGCGTGGCCACGAGTTGGCGAGATGGTCATACAGTTCGCGGGCCGATTCGGGGGTAAAGGCGGCGTCCAGGTCAGTGGCCATGCTGTCGCTCCCTGTAGGCTTTCAACTCCAATTGTAGACGTTCACCGGCTGCCCGCCGGGCTTGAACCGAGGCCCGCCTCTCGTATGATAGTACAACGCCAGGTTTGTCGTCTCCACGTAGTCGTCATGTAGCCCGTTCGGGAACTCCAAGTGCTGCTGCCGCCACGCCTCGAGGTTTGGGGAGGCGTGGGGGATCAGCGCCCTTTCGCCCTCGAACTCCGGCGCCACGAGTTTGGCGTACACCTCCTTGTCGCCACCCGGCATATCGACGGTGATGACGGGCACCCCCAGCACCCGGAGATGCTGGGCCATCACGCGGTCTATCGCCACCTTCTTCCGCACCAGCGGCCGGATCGGTGTTGACGGGAAGTAGGCTTTGAGCCCCTCGAAGTACGCCTTCAGGTTGCGCTCGGCCTGTGGCGTCTCCGCCTGCCAGGACTCCGCATTGAACCATCTGGCCTTGTTATCCGGGCCGATCACCCAGGCCGCTACCGCCGTGGAGTCGGCGCCGCCGCGCTCCGTGTACGCCGTGTCGATGCCCAGCAGCACTTCCTTGTGCGGCGTTGGGGCCTCGTTATAGCGCGGCCACCACTTGAAGATGACCCCTTCCTCTGGCGCTGGGCGTTGCTGGTAGAGGGCCGCCGTCTCACGTGAGCCGATGACAGCGAAGATGCGCTCCAGCGCGTCCTTCGGGTAGCGTTCCGGCCACAGCGCGTCGCCAACCTCGCGCCCCAACGGGTCGCCAGTCTCCGCCAGCGCAGGCAGCCGCACCACGCGCCACGTATCGCCGCCTTCGGCCCGCAACAGCCGGCCGGCGAGATCGTCCTCGTGCCAGCGGGTCAGGGTCAGGATGATGGCACCCTCCGGCTCCAGCCGCGTGTAGGCTTCCGCCAGAAACCAGCTCCACACCTTGTCGCGGTAGACGAATGACTCCGCCTCCTCGCGTGTCTTGATCGGGTCGTCGATGTTGAGAACGTGCGCGCCGTGACCCGTGATACCGCCACCGATGCCCACCGCGAGGAACTGACCGCCGTGGTTTGTGTGCCAGAGGTTCGCCGCCTTCGAGTCTTGCGCCAGTTGCACGCCCGGAAATATCTCTTGCGTCCGCTCCAGCCCCATGACGTTTCGGGCCTTGCGCCCGAAGCCCGACGCGAGATCACCGCCGTAGCTGGCGGTGATGAAGTGACGCTCAGGATGGCGCGCCATGTACCAGGCGGGGAAGCGCACCGACACGAGCTCGGATTTACCATGCCTCGGTGGCATCTCAATGATGAGGCGGTCGTTCTCTCCTCGGTCTACGGCCTCCAGTTCAGCCGCCACGACTTCGAGATGGCGCGAGAGCTGGTAGCGCGGCATCGTCCACTGAGCGAAGGCTAGCAGCCGCTCACGGGCGTTGACTGCGGCTGCGGCCAAGTCTCGCTGCGCGTCAGCATCAAGGATGCCGGGACGCCGGAGCCGTAGCTCAAGGGTCACGTAGCCATCCTGGTAAGCAGCAATGCCCGCCCACGTCCACCACTACTGCGTGGCAGGCAGCACAATACGACACCATAGGATCATTAAGAACTTCTAACCCAATGAGCCGACCGAGCCAAGCGCGTAGCCTAACGATCAATGGCGCTCCCTGTAGGCACGCTGGCGAGCGGCGTTATTTTCGTAACGCCTGGGTCGCCCGCGCCCTGTTTTCGTAACGGGCGGCGGCGCTTCGCTCGCTTCTTGTGCTCTTGCAGCCCCTTCGGTGTCCCGCCGGTCTTGCGGCGGTGATTGCGCTGGTCGCGGTAGGACCTGGACATAGCCGCCTCCCTCATTTCGTAACGCGATTCGAGCTACGCCAATCCCACAGAACGGGCACACATCGAGATAAGCTGCGTAGGCGTGACCCCGCTTGCAGACCTTGCCGCTCACCCTCGGTTATCCTCCACGATCACGCGCACCTCAGAGACGGCCTGCGCGGCGGCGGCAGCACCGGCGTTTGCACCCTGGGGAGTTTCCTCCTGGCCGACGAGCTTGCGGTAGGTTTCCATCAACTCTTTCTCATGCAGCTTCGGGGTGCGAGCCATCACCTCGTTGAATATGGCTTGACGAGACCGGAGATACGACCCGAGCACCTCGGCCTCAAGCCAGCGTCGACATTCGTTGAGGCCCGTACCGGCATCGGCAAACCACGTGCGGAGCGTACCCGGCGGTATGCCGTGATCCCGAGCAACTTGTTCGCTGCTAGTCTGGAGCGCCAACAGCATATAGCCCAGCCGCTCGGGTGCGCCATACTGCCGTATCTGGCGCTTCGGCTTCGCGCCGTTCTTATGCGTCATGCTGATACGGCCTGATTGAACGCCCACAGTTGGGCGAACGGCCGGGGAAGGATCCATACTGACCCATCCTCCAACTCTAGTGGGTAGTCCTTGGGGAGGTATTGCCATTCATAGGCATCGGGAGGGGTGAAGAGCGCGTGGGTAAACTGTCGCACTAAGTGAGAGCGGACTGACTCCTGCTTGAGAGCCAAGAGCGACACGAATGCATAGGAAACTAGCATTACATTCGGGCCTCCGCCTTGTGCGTCATCATTTCACCGCCCGCCATCGTCTGAGCTGCGTCCAGTGCAGGAGCTTGCGCCGGAGCCGCTTGAGCCGAGCATGCCGGTGTGCCCCGACGATGCCGCAGCTCATGTTGCGGCTTTCACCTCGACCCAGCCTCGTCCATCGCATCCGTGACAAACACGAACACGAGTGGCCGGAGCGGCGTTGCTGGTCTGCCCGAAGTCCCTATAATCCGTGTACGTGCCCGAGCCTTCGCACACAGGACAACGCACGGCCCGATAGTTCATGCCGCCTCCTCGCCGTGGTCCGCGCACTGGAAGTAGACGTCCTCCCGCGTGCAGCCCGCGCCCTTCGGGAGGTGGCGCACGTCCTGCGCGTTCTCCTCGCTCACGGCCCAGAGGCCGAGATGATGGGCGATGGCGAGCGAATTCGTCAGGCTGAGGGCTGGGTGGCGTGCGCAGCGCCAGGTGCCCTTACGGGCGTTGCGCAGCGGCTTGCAGGCCTTGATCGCCATCACGCCACGGCCTCCTGCCGTTTGCATTCCCACTGGTGCTTCGCCGCGTTGTAGCCCACGCCGCAATTCGGGCAGTAGCCCGACGGATTCAGGGGGGCGAGAACCTTGCCGGCGTCCAGCCGCCGCCAGCCGCAGGGGAGGCACACGATATCCCCACCCTCCGCAAACAATGGGCCGTTACAGCGTGGGCAGCAGGCCACCATTTCGGCCATTATAGCACACCCGTTCCCTCTACGGGGTCGGCGCCCCCGGGGCGGCCTTCGCTCGGGGGTGGGAGCAAAGCCATGTTGACGCCGCCGATGTGCTCGAACACCGTCCGCCCCTCCGAAGTCAGCAGGTAGGGCAGGAACTCCTGCTCCAACTCCGTAGCGCACAGTGAAGCGGAAGCCCCGTTTGCGTCCTTCCCATTCAAGCGCCGCCTCAAGGGCCTCCTCCCCCTGCGCTATAGCGCTCGACCACCGAAAGCCCACGGCGCCGACGCGCAGGAGCAGCTTCTCAATCGCCTCCTTGCTCCTTGTGAGCGGCCACGTCAGTGTGTCGGTAGGAGTCCAGCTTAGTGGCCATCGGATCGTGTCTCCTCTACGGGGTCGCGCCACTTGTACGCCTTAAGGGCGAGAGCCGGGAGATCAATGCTCGCCGCCGCCGCCGCCGCCGCCTCCGCCGCCCTCGCCGCCCTCGCCGCCGCCGCCCTCGCCGCCGCCGCCGCCGCCCACGCCGCCGCCCTCGCCGCCCTCGCCGCCGCCGCCCC
>Ga0209751_10003356_pt1 | contig 15584 bp, 18 predicted proteins | sample RifCSP13_1_FD_184019 | JGI IMG/M metagenome (GOLD analysis project Ga0209751, IMG submission 184019) | Soil microbial communities from Rifle, Colorado - Rifle CSP2_sed 13_1 (SPAdes) (version 2) | ecosystem: Environmental > Terrestrial > Deep subsurface > Rock core/Sediment | place: Rifle... | reverse complement strand
CGGCGGAGGGCTCTTCACCCCCGGGCCCGCGGGCGTCTTCACGGTGTACGCGAACCAGTCCGGCCTCACGGGGATGGCGGTGATTACGGTCACCGCGGGCGCCCTGGCGACCATCGCCGTGTCGCCGGCCGACCTCTCTATCACCGCGGATGTGACGGTCCAGTACACGGCCACTGGCCGGGACGCGAAGGGAAACATCGTCTCCATCTCGCCAACCTGGTCGGTGAACGGAGGGGGCATCTCCCCGCTCGGGCTCTACACGCCGGGCCCGGTGGGCTTCTGGACGGTAACCGCGATCGACGCGGGGATCTCCGGCTCCACCTCGGTGACCGTGACGCCCGGAGCGCTCGTGAGCCTCGTCGTCGACCCGCCCACCGCGACCCTCACCGCAGACCAGACGCAGCAGTTCACCGCCACGGGGTACGACGCGTGGGGGAACGTGATCGTTGTCGCGCCCACGTGGGCCGCCACCGACGGCCTGGTCAGCTCCTCCGGCCTCTACACACCGTCGTCGGTCGGCCTCTGGACGGTGACCGCCAACCAGGGCACCGTCTGGGGCAGCGCGTCCATCACTGTGACGGCGGGGGCGGTGTCCCGCGTGGTCGTATCGCCGGCCACCGCGACAATCACCGTGGACCAGACGCAGCAGTTCACGGCCTCCGCCTACGACGCGAAGGACAACCCCGTTTCCACATCGTTCACCTGGTCCACCGCGGCAGGCACGATCACGGGGAGCGGCCTCTACGTCCCGAGCCCCCTGGGGACCTTCGCGGTCACCGCGACCGCGGGCGGGGTCTCCGGGTCCGCCTCGGTCACCGTCCTCGCGGGCGCCCTGTTCCGCATCGAGGTCACCCCGGCGACCGCGACGATCACCGCGGACGATACGCAGCAATTCACCGCCGTCGGATACGACTCTCATGATAATGTCGTCCCGATCGTCCCTACCTGGACGGCAACCGCGGGCCTGGTGGACTCGTCCGGGCTCTACACGCCGTCCATCACCGGTTCGCACCAGGTCACCGCGGCCGTCGGGGCCGTCTCCGGTTCCGCGTCGGTGACCGTCGTGCCCGGCGCGCTCGCCTCCATCATCGTCTCCCCCGGCTCCGCCACCGTGACCGCGGACGACACGTTGCAGTTCTCCGCGAACGGCTTCGACGCGAAGGGGAACTCCGTGACGTTCGTGCCGACGTGGTCGGCGAGCGGGGGGTCCGTCTCCTCCTCCGGGTCCTACGAGGCCGGGGCCGCGGGGGTTTGGACCGTGACCGCCTCCTCGGGCACCGTCTCCGGGACCGCGACGGTCACCGTGTCCCCTGGAGCCCCCGTGAGCGTCGAGGTGATCCCGACCGGCTCCGAGATCGAGGCCGGCGGGAGGGTGAACTTCACCGCGGTCGTGCGGGACGCCGACGGGAACGGCCTGGACGTCTCAGTCGTCTGGTCGTCGAGCGGCACAGGGAGTGTCGACGCCTCGGGCCATTACGTGAGCAACGCGGCCGGGGTTGCCTCGGTGACCGCCACCGTCCAGGGCGGCGTCGCCTCGGCCTCGGCGCAAGTCATCGTGACCGCGCCGCCAACTCCGCCCACGGACACGAACCCCACGCCGACCCCGTTCCCGTCGTGGCTCGTCCTCCTCGTCCTAGGCGCGGTTCTTGCGTTCCTCTTCCTGATCCTCTGGGCGCGGCGCCGGAAGCGCGAGGAGGAGCCTGCGGGTCCGCCCCCACCGCCCCCGCCACCCCCGCCCCCACCGCTGGGCCTGCCGCCCCCGCCCCCAGGGTACGAGGCCCTCCCGCCGCCGCCTCCGGACTGACCGCGCAAGGGTCTTATACCGCTCGTCTCTTGGGCCGCGGGCTCATGGCGCTCTGGCAGGGTAAGTCCCGGAGGCTCCCCACCGGCGGGCGACGCCGCTACGCGCGGAAGAAGCGGAAGTTCGAGATCGGCCGCGAGCAGCAGTACGCCTTCGTCGACCCGGCGCTCAAGGACAACCGCGTCAAGCTGTATCGCACGAAGGGCCGCAACCAGAAGGTGCGCATCCTCAAGGCCTTCATCGCGAACGTCACGGACCCGAAGACGGGGAAGACGGCGCGCTCGAAGATCCTCACGGTCAGGGAGAACCCCTCCAATCCGCACTTCGTTACGCGGAACATCGTGACGCGCGGCGCGGTGATCCAGACGGAGCTGGGGACGGCGAGGGTCACGTCGAGCCCGGGACAGGACGGCGTCGTGAACGCCGTGCTCGTGGCGGCCCCAACGGCGGCCTAGTCGCCTACATGCTGCTCCGGGTGAACCCGACCTGCCGCGCGAGCCCGTAGGGCACGATTGTGGGCACGTGGACCTCGCCCCACCACATGACCTCCTGGGTCTCCTTGGAGAGGGCCTCCATGCGCTGCCACAGCCCCAGGATGTTGTCTGTCAGCCGGATGTCCTTCACGCTCCCCGCGATCTTCCCGTTCTTGATCCGGAAGATGCCGTCGCGGGGAATCGTGCTGAAGTCCCCGGTCACGTAGGACTGGTAGCGCGTGTACCAGGTGTTCGTCACGTAGAGCCCGTCACGGACCTGCTCGAAGAGCTCCTCCTTTGTGTGGTCACCGGGCTCCAGGACGAGCGCATTCGACCCCGGCGCGACGAGGCCGGCGTTCGCGGTCGTCCGCGTGCTGAACAGCTTCGCCGTGCTCGTGTTGTGGAGGTACGTCTTCAGGACGCCCCTCTCCACGATCACGTTGCGCTGCGACGGCACGCCCTCGTCGTCGAAGGGCCGCGCGCCCATCGTGTTCGCCGTGGAATCGTCGTAGAGGGTGACGATGTCCGAGGCGATCGGCTTGCCGACCTTGTCCTTCAGCGGGGAGAGGCCCGCGCGCACCTCGAAGGCCCCGGCCCGCCCGCCGATCTGGTCGATCATGCTGCCGAGGAAGAGCGTGTCGAAGACGACGTCGTACTTGCCCGCCTCGCCCTTCCCCGGCTTCTTCACCGCCTTTGCGATCTCGCCGGCCTTCTCTCCCGCGCGCTCCGGGTGGAAGTCCGCGAACCGCGTCGCGCACTCCACGCCGTGCCCGCTCTCCTCGAGGGAGCGCAGCGCCCGGAGGGAGAAGTAGAGGTTCGCCCCGCGGCGCGTCGCGCTGACGCCGCCGCTCGTGTGCAGGAAGTGCTCCTCGTCGTACCGCCAGAACACGCCCGCCGTCTCCTTCGCCCCGGCCTTGACCGCGGCCTGGATGCCGGCCTGGACGAGGTCCCCGCCGTCTTCGAGCTCCGTGATCTTCCGGTCGGGTTTCGAGGCCCTGTACCGGAACGGACCCGCGGCGATTCCGCCGTACTCGGGGTTCTCCTGGGACCTCCGCGCGACCTTCACGGTGTTCTCGACAACCTTGTCCGCGCGCGAGAAGTCGTTGATCTCCGTGAAGACGAGGCGGCGGTCCACCGCGACGAAGAGCCACCCGGCGATGTTGCGCCACTTGTTCGAGATGTCCACCTGGTTCTGCGAGAACCGCACCTGGTAGTTCCGGTTCAGGTAGATGTCGGCGACGGCGTCCTGCGCGCCGAGGGCGGTCGCCTTCTTCACCATGCGCTCCGAAACGCCGGCGTAGTCCTCCATGGTCTCACCTCAGGTAGACGTCGCGCAGCCGCATGTGCGGCCCGCCCATGGAGGCGTCGAGGGCCTGCATGGGGTCGCTTTTCCCGCAGAAGCCCGCCTCGAACTCGAGGTCCTTGCCGACGGCGTCCACGGCGGACCAGAACGCGGGCGTGGTCAGCTCGAGTACGGTCTTCCGCACCGGCGCGGTAACCTCTCCGTCCTCGATGAGGTAGGCCTCGCGGCCCACGTACTTCTGGTTGTACCGCTTGTCGTCGATGTTCCACTCCATGAAGGACTTCATGTAGATCCCGCGCTTCACGTCCTCGAGCATCTCCTCGAGGGACCAGTCCTTGGGCTCGACGAAGGTGTTCGCCATGCGCGGGATCGCCTCCACGGCGTAGGTCGTCGCCCGCGCGGCCCCGTTCGAGCGCGTCTGGAGCTTCGCCGCGGTCTCGCGGTTCTGGAGGAACTCGTGGATCTTCCCCTCCTTGTAGAGGTACCGTCGCCGCGCCTTGACGCCCTCGTCGTCGTACTCGTAGTAGGCGATGGCGTTCTTCAGCGTCGGGTCGTCGCACACGTTCACCTCGGGCGAGCCGACCTTCTCGCCGATCATGTCCGGCGTGATGAAGGACTTCCCCGCCTGGGAGGCCTCGCGGCCGAGGATGCGGTCGGCCTCCGTCGGGTGCCCGCAGGACTCGTGCGAGGCGATCCCCGAGACCTGGGGGCCGCAGATGAGGTCCCACTTCCCCTCCGGGGACTTCTTCCCCTCCTTCAACGACTTCTCCAGGGAGCGCGCCTCGGCGAGGACCTTGTTCAGGGCGTCCCACTCCTCCAGCGCCTCCCAGCCGCCCGACCACCCGTAGTTGCGGTAGGTCTGCTCCACGTCGCCGTCCTTGACCGCGGTGAGGAAGTAGTAGAGGCGGATGCGCGGCGAGTACGAGGTGATCTTCGAGCCCTCGGAGTTCGTGAAGTACTTCTTAAGGCGGTTCGTCGACGCCTGGAAGAACCGCGCGGGGAGGGGGATCTTCGTGTCCACGAGCTCGCGCTCGATCTGGAGGACGGCCTCCAGCTTGTCCTCGATGTCCACGTCGGCGACCTTCTTCCGCTCGCGGACCTTCCAGTCCGCCTTCACGGCCTTCTCCTGCACGAACTCGATCGGCGTCCTGCGTTTCACGGCCTTCGCGATGCGCACGGCGTCGTCCACGGTCGCCCGGACCTCGTCCTTCGTGAGGCGGTTCGTCGCCGCGAAGCCGAGGGAGCCGCCCACGAGGACGCGCACCCCGATCCCGAAGTCGTCGGACACGGAGAGCGCGTCGAGCACCCCGTTCTTCAGGATGAACGACTCCGTGGAGTGGTTCTCGACGCGCGCCTCGGCGTACTGGGCGCCCTGTTTTCCCGCGTGCTCCACCGCGAAATCCGCCATGTCTCGGTCGGCCATGGACTTACTCCCCCGGGGGCTGGCGGCAAGGTGGGGATTCGGGATAAAGCTTCGGCCGAGATGTGGGTCACCTTGATTACGGAGGCGGCGATGGTGGGGCGATGGCGAAGAAGGGGCAGCCCCTCGTCCTCTGGCCCGCGTACTTCGACGCGCTCCGCTCGCGCGAGAAGGGCCGCCGCGTTCCGAGGAAATGGGCCGTGGAGGCGCCGACCGTCGAGGAGATCGCTGCGGCGGCGAAGGCCCTCGGGCTCGCCCCGACGGTGGAGAAGGAGAAGGCCCATCCCACAACCCCCTTCCGCAAGGAGGGCCGCGTCCTCCTCAAGGCGGACTACGTCAAGGGCTCCGTCGTCGCCAAGGTCGCGGAGAAGCTGAAGGCTCAGCGGTCCTGAGGCGTATGCACGTCCTCGACGAGCTTCTTCCCCGCGGCGACGGAGTCCACGGAGTGGATCACCCCGCCGACCTGCCGGATCGTCTCGGACACCTTCTCGAAGTCGACCTGGGTGCCCTCGATGGTCACCTTGACGCTCTCCGTCTCCTGGTCGACCTCCTCGAGGGCGAGGCTGACGCCGTCCACGCCCTTGAGCGCCCCCAGGCGCTTCGCCATCTCCACGATGGAGGGAGTGTGCGGCTTGAGGACGTCGAGGACGAGGCGTCGCAGGTCGGACACGTCGCGCGGCTCCGGGGGGCCGTCCTAAGCGGGGCGTACGCTATTAAAGCTAGGCAGCAAGGACACACCGCGAAGACATTCCGCGGCGCAGCGTTGAAATACCGGGAGCTTATTCCTGTGACTATCATCACACGAATTCAAGAGGCTCGTTCGTGACCCTCGTCCTCCCCCGCCTGCGGTGTCTCCGCTGCGCGCACTCCTGGATCCCCCGGAAGGAAACGCTGCCGAAGGCGTGCCCGAAGTGCCACTCGCCGTACTACGATCGGCTGCGCGGGCAGAAGCGGGGGCCGAAGCCGCGCCTCCCCTAGGCCGTCGTGACCAGGGCGCCACCGTCCGTGACCACCATGGTGTGCTCCGTTTGGGACACCATGCCCTTGCCGACGTCGAGGAGCGCGGCGTACGTTGTCACCACGCCCAGCCGCAGCATCCTCTGGAGGAGCGCCGGGGCGCGCTTGTCGAAGGCCACGCACCACCGCTCCGCGAAGGGGAGGTGGTCGAACTCGCGCTCGATGTGATGGTACAGGGCGAGGGCGGCGTCCGGCTTGATCTCCTTGACGACACGTGCGAGGCGGTAGATGTTCCCCGTCCTCCTCCCGTCCACCTTCCCCGCGCCATTCGTCGCGAAGGGCTCGATGGCGACGAGGTCCCCCGCCTCGAGAAGGTCGGAGGAGTGGTCGCCGACGTTGGGGATGCTCTTCCCGGCGTGGACGACCCACCGCTCCAACGTGTGTCCCGTGAGGTTCGCGATGGGCCGGAAGCCGAAGGACTCGATGGCCCGCTCGATCGCGGCGCCGATGAGGCGCGTCTGGATCTTCGGGCGCACGATCTCGATTGCCGCGTCTAGGGCCGTCTGCGACGCGCGGATGAGCTCCGTCCAGTTCCGGGTCCCGACCTCCACGGTGACCGCGGTGTCCGCGAGATACCCGTCGACGCGCGTCCCCATGTCCAGCTTGACGAGGTCGCCGCGGCGGAGCACCGCGCGGTCCTTGTGCGTCGGCGTGAAGTGCGCGGCCACGTCATTCAGGGAGAGGCAGGTGGGGAACGCGGGGCGGACGCCGAGCGCCTGCATCCGCCCCTCGATCCGCGTGCAGACGTCCAGCAGGCTGGCGCCGTCGACAAGGAGCGCGCGCCCGTACTCCCGCACCTGGGCGGCGGCGCGGCCGGCCTGGCGGACCTTCTCGAGGGTGGCGTCGTCCAGCGGGCTATCCCCCCTTGGGAACCGCCCCGGGCCTTATTACCTTCGGACGCCCCGCGGTGAAGTCGACAACGGTGGAGGCGAGGCCGAGCTCGCAGGGCCCCGCGTCGATGTAGACGTCGACGGCCTCCCCCAGCTGCGCCCTCGCGGTCTCCACGTCCACCGGGGGGTCCCCGCCGTGGACGTTCGCGCTCGTCGCGGTGATCGGGCCGAAGAGCTTCGTGAGGAGCGCGGGGACGGGGTGCCTCGGGATACGGAAGGCGATGCCCGTCTCGGTGACGAGGTGGCGCGGGGCCGCGTCCCGGGCGGGGAGGATCACCGTGTAGGGTCCGGGCAGGTTGCTTCCGATGAAGTCCCTCGCCGCGGGCTCGACGCGCGCCCAGACCTCGATCTGGCTGAGCCCGGACACGGCCACGGAGATCCCCTGCCCTGGGGGCCGCTTCTTGACCTCGGTGAGGCGGGACACGGCCTCCGCACTCGCGGCGTGGGTCCCGAGGCCGTAAAGGGTCTCCGTGGGGTAGACGACGAGGCCGCCGCGACCCAACACCGCCAAGGCGAACTCCACGTCCGGGCGGTCGAGGGCGTACTTGCTCCCCATCCACGTCGCGCGCGCCATCCGGCTCAATGCCGCCACCCCTTGAGGTACTGAAGGCCCAGCGCGATGTGTTCGTGGCCGTCGCCCTCCGCGGAGGGCCCGTGACCCGGGTACAGGTTCGCCACCTCGAGTTCGCGCAGACGCTCCAGCGAGGCGACGAGCTGTCCGTAGTCCCCGGTCGGGAGGTCCCAGCGTCCCACCGACCCTCCCGTGAAGACGCAGTCCCCGGAGAGGAGGGTGCGGCTCCCGCGGTCGTAGAGGCAGACGTGCCCGGAGGTGTGGCCGGGGGTGTGGATGACCTCCAGCGTCGCGTCCCCGAGGTCGATCGCCTGGCCGTACGAGAAGACGCGCACCGGGAGGGGGTCGAACTCGGCGCCGAAGGTGAGGGCGCCCGTGGTCACCGCGTCGCCCGCGCGCAGGGCCTCGGCCTCCTCCTGCGAGGCGAACGCGTCCGCGCGGAACTCGAGGACGACGTCGCGGACGCCGCCGACGTGGTCGAAGTGGCGGTGGGTGAGGAGGATGGCCTCGAGGCGGCGGTCCTTCAGGATCTCGCGGACCGTGCGGGCGATCCGGGGATGGTCCCGCCCGGTGCCCGCGTCGACGAGGACAGGGCGCTCCGCCTCGACGAGGTGGAGGTTTACGGAGAAACTGTGGTCCACGATCGGGTGGACGCGCATGGCCGTTGATGAGGGTCTCCTCTAAAGCCTTTCGCGCTCGGGTTCAAACCCCGGCAAGGGATACCCGCGGGGACCATGGAGACGGTGAAGCTGTCCGCGGTGTTGTGGCGGTGCCTCCGCGCCCAGGCCCTGCTCGAGCCGGTGGAATCCGTCGAGAAGGCCGCGGTCGCCGCGGCGGGGATCTACGGGGCCGCGCCGACGACCTACCTCTCCTGCGCCGCCCGGGTGCGGGATTTCGCCCCGGAGCAACTCGACCGGGCCCTGTTCGAACGGCGCTCCCTGGTCCGCGTGCCGGCGATGCGCGGGTCGATCTACCTGCTCCCGCCAGAACTTGTCCCCCACGGGCTCGCCCTCGCCGATCAGGGTTTCTTCGCCGCCTTTCGGACGGCGGGGGTCACGGAGGCCTCGTACGCGGGGCTGGCCTCCTCCATCGAGGCGCTCCTCCGGGAGAGGCCGAAGACCGTCCAGGAGATCCGCGCGGGCCTCACGACGTGGCGTGAGCGCGTCCCCGGGACCCTGAACCTCCTCCTGCGGCAGATGAGCCACGACAGCCGGATCGTCCGCGGCCGGGTCCGCGGCGGATGGCGGAGCCAGGAGTTCGAGTACGCCCTCCTCAAGGACTGGGTCCCGATGCCGGCGAAGCTGCCCACGGTGATCCAGGCGCTCCAGCGGCTCGCCCCCCTCTACTTCGCCGCACACGGGCCGGCGACGCTCGCTGACTTCGCGTGGTGGGCCGGCGTGTCCGAGCTCACCGCGAAGTCCGCCCTCGAGAGGCTCGAGCTGGAGAACGTTTTCATGGACAAGCTGAGGGGCATCCACCTGGCCACGCGGGAGTCCCTGGACCAGCTGTCCTCCGCCCCCGCAAAGTGGGACTCGCTGAAGCTCCTCCCCTACTGGGACGCCTACGTCATGGCCCACGCGGACCGTCACCGTTACCTGGATTCGAAGTGGGAGGACCGGGTGGTGGATCCCGGCGGGAACGTGACGAACGTGATCCTCCGGGCCGGCCGCGTGGCGGGGGTCTGGGATCATCAAGGGACGCAGCTGAGATTCGCGCCATTCGAGATGCTGCGTGCTCAGGCAGTGCGGGGCGCCGCGGCTCCGTTCGCGAGACTGCTTGAGGTCCGGGACATCGTGGAGGCCCGATCGACCAAGCCTCTGTCGGCCAAGGGACAGAACGCCTTCCAGGGCCCTATTTCCATGTGACGGGGGGCTCGGCGATTCGCCCGTCGAGTCAGGCCGGAGCATCCGCCGCGAGCGTTTCGTCTCTCGCCGACGCCATGAAGTGTTCCCGGAGCTGGGCAATCTCCCGGGCGATTCGGAGCAGGTGTTCCATCGTCCCGGGGTCTGCGCCCGACGCCGAGGCCTCCAGAAACTCGGCGACCGCCTCCTCCTCGAGGGCTAAGAGCATTCGGTGCAGCCTAGCCTTCCTTGGCACGACCCACACCCGCCATGGCGAGGAAAAGCGCTCGCCGCCGCCTCTTGTCCCTCAGGATGGAATGGAGCTTCCGCTCCAGTTCCCTCCAGTAGGCGTCCGTTCCTCGGGGAGGTAGTCTTCCGGGAGTTCTGCGGGTCGCCATCGCCAACCTAATCGCCCCCCGCGTTACTTCTACCTTCCGCTCCATCGTCCGTTCAGTCCCGGATGCCCTCCTCCGAGACCGAGAACACCGCCTCGGCCTCCGGGAGGTTCGGGGAGTCGACGAGGCGGGCGATCCGCTTCCCGCCCTTCGACTTGCGCAGGTAGACGCGGAACGTGGCGCTGTGGCCGACGATGTGGCCCCCGATGGGCCGCGTCGGGTCGCCGAAGAAAGCGTCCGGCTTCGCGTGCACCTGGTTCGTCACGTAGACGATCGCGTTGTGCACGTCCGAAAAGCGCTGCAGGTCGTGGATGTGCTTGTTCAGCATCTGCTGCCTCTCCGCCAGGACCCCACGGCCGATGTACTCGGCACGGAAGTGGGCGGTGAGGGAGTCCACGACCAGCAGCTTGATGGGGAAGTCTTGGGCGAGCTCGTTCGCCTTGTCGACAAGGAGCATCTGGTGATGGGAGTTGTAGGCGCGCGCGACATGGATGCGCTTCAGGATGGCCTCGGCGTCGAGCTCCTGGCCGTGCGCCATCTGGGTGATCCGCTCGGGCCGGAAGGTGCCCTCGGAGTCGATCCAGACGGTGTCGCCATCGAGGCCGCCGTCCTCCGGCTTGCGGGTCACGTTCACCGCGAGTTGGTGACCGAGCTGGGTCTTCCCGCCGCCGAATTCCGAGTACGCCTCCGTGATCGCCTGCGTCTCCAGGCCGCCGCCGAGGAGCTCGTCGAGGGCCTTGGAGCACGTCGTCAGCTTCACGATGCTCTTGCGGCGCTCGAGGACGACGTCGCCGGTCTCGAAGCCGCCGATGTCGACGGCCTCGCGCGCGGCCTGGATGATCTTCGCCGCGGCGGCGGAGCCCAACTCCGCGACGTCGACGAGCATCTGGGGTGAGGCCACCGCAATCGCCATGAGTTCCGTGAACCCGGCCTCCCGGAGCTTCTCCGCCGTCGAGGGTCCGACCCCCGGCAGTTCCTCCACCGTCGCCGTCTTCGCGGTCATTTTCTCGCCACCCCAAGGTAGCCATGGACGTGATATAAGCGTGGTGGGGGGAGGTCAGTGAAAGTGCCCCCGTCCCTCCATGGACGGGGGAAAGGAGCGGGGAAGGCAAACCCTCATCCTCCCGGGCCGTGTCGTGGTGTCCGCATGCTCAAGGCGGGGACGTCCGCGCCCGAGGTGCAGAGCGTCGACCAGGCGGGGAACCCCTTCCGTCTCGCCGACCTTCGCGGCCGCTGGGTCGTCCTCTACTTCTACCCGGCGGACGAGACCTACGGCTGCACGCGCGAGGCCTGCGCGTTCCGGGACAACATGGAGGATCTCGCTAAGGAGGGCGCGGAGGTCGTCGGCGTCTCCGTGCAGGACCAGGAGTCCCACAAGCGCTTCGCGGAACATCACGCCCTCCGGTTCCGGCTCCTTGCCGACCCGGGGAAGCGCATCTGCCGCACCTACGAGGCCCTGGGATTCCTCGGCGTGGCGAAGCGGATCACCTACCTCATCGACCCGGAGGGGCGCATCCGCTTCGCCTACCGCTCCGAGATCGACCCGGTCAGCCACGTCGAGCGCGTCAAGGGGCGCCTCCGCGAGATGCGGGCCGCGCCGGTCCCGTCCTAGGATGCGAGAACCCTTATGCGCTCCCAGGCGTTCCCGCGGTTGTGGCGGCGTGCGTCTTCTGCCGCATCGTGTCCGGGGATCTCCCCTCCTCCAAGGTCTTCGAGGACGATCACGTCGTCGCGTTCATGGACATCGCCGCGCTGACGGAAGGGCACTTCCTCGTCATCCCTCGCCGCCACGTGGAGACGATCTACGACCTCGACGAGATCCTCGCGGGGCACCTCATGGCGGTGACCACGCGCCTCGCGAAGGCGGCGAAGAAGGCGCTGAAGTGCGAGGGTCTCAACCTCCTCCAGGCGAACGAGCCGATCGCGGGGCAGGAGGTCCCCCACTTCCACCTCCACGTGATCCCGCGCTACCACGGGGACAACTTCAGCGTGAAGTACACCCCGACGAAGGCGGCGAGGGAGAGGCTCGACGAGAACGCGGCGAGGATCCGCTCCGCGCTGTGAACCCATATAAGCGGACCGCCGCATCCCACGGTCCCATGGATTTCGAGGCGCTGGACGCGGGGGACCGGGAACTCGTCGAGGCCGCGCGCGACGCCCTGCGGAGGAACTACACCCCCGGGCGGCACACCGTCGCCGCGGCCGTCCTCTGCTCCTCAGGGAAGATCTACACGGGGATCAACGTCGAGGCCACCGGGTACGGCCCCTGCGCCGAGCCCATCGCGGTGGGCGCCGCCCTCACCCAGGGCGAGCGGACGTTGCGGGCCATCGTGGCGGTGTCGAAGGACGCGGACGCCTTGCCGATCCTCTCTCCCTGCGGAAACTGCCGCCAGCTGATCCTCGACTACGCCCCGGACGCCTGGGTGCTGATCGACCTCGGCGGGGAGGAGCGGAAGGCGCGCGCCCACGACCTCCTCCCCGGCGCCTACCGCAGCGGCTTCGATGGGGCGGACCCCGGATCCCCCAGGCGCGGGAGCTGAAGGGGCATGGGCGCGATCCAGCTCGTGGAGTACACGGACCCCTACAGCGTCTGGTGCTGGGGCGCCGAACCGGTCGTCCGCAAGGTGGAGTACCTCTACGGGGACCTCGTCGACGTACGCGTCGTCATGGGCGGGCTGTTCGAGGACTTCACGCCGATGCGCGAGTACTGGGCGCGGATGTCCGGCGGGCAGTGGCAGGACGCCGTCCTCGCGTTCCTCACCGGCGTCGCCGGGGCGCACCGCATGCCGATGGATGCGCGCGCGATGATGGCGGGGCTCGAGGACTTCCGCTCCACGTGGCCCGCGTGTATCGCCGTCGGGGCCGCCGCCCTCCAGGGCCCGAAGGAAGCGAAGGCCTATCTGCGCCGACTGCGGGAGGCCGCGGTAGCCGAGGGTCAAGCGATCCATCGCGCTGAGGTGCAGGCCGCCCTCGCCGGCCAGTGCGGCCTCGACGTGGCCGCGTTTGGCGCCGCCCTCGCCTCCGGGGAGGCGGAGCGCCGGTTCCGCCAGGACCTGGAGGAGTGCCGCGCGGGCGGGGTCACGGGGTTCCCTAGCTTTGAGCTACGCGGTGCCGCGGTGGTCCGCCTCGAGGGCTTCCACCCCTGGCCCCATTTCGAGGGGGCGCTGCGTCAGGTCGCCCCGGAGCTTCCGGTCCGAAGGCCGAACCTCGGTGAGGATGGCGTGATGGACCTCCTCCGTCGGTACGCTCGCTGCGCGACGCGCGAGATCGCCGAGGTGTTCGACGCCACCGACGACGAGGCGGAGATCCTCCTGGAGGACCTCGAGGTCGTCGGGCGCGTGCGGCGGAGGCCGGCGGGCACCGGGCTGTTCTGGGAACCGGTGTGAGGATCAGGAGCGCAGGCCGGCGAACGCGCGCAGGGCCTCTTCCTCGGTGAAGTGCAGGTCCGCGGGGAAGACGAGGACGTGGGGCGGCGGCCCGAGTTCCGTCTCCAGGAGTTCCGCGACGGTCGCCGCGGCGGTGACGGGGCTCGGGGAGCCGACGCGGGCCGCCGCGCAGCAGAGCGTGTCCCGAGCGCAGGCCCCGAGGCGCAGCTCGCCTTCGAGGGAGAGCAGGAAGCGCAGGGCCTCCGCCGCGGGGAGCGGGTCCGTCCCCTCCCCGGTGTCCAGGAGCGCGAGCGTGTGCTGCCCGCGCGAGCGGTTCTCCGCGAGGCGCTCGTAGGGGCTCGAGGGCCGGTAGCTCCGCTGCGGCCTCGGGATGGTCACCGCGGGACCGAACTTGTAGGCATGGAGGCCGAGCACGCCGGCGGCGGCGGTGAGGATGGAGGCGGCGTGGAACACCCGCGTGGGGATCCCCCGCGCGTGCGCGCGCAGTCGGAGGTCCAGATGCGTCGTCGCAGTCATCGGGTCGCCGGGGACGAGGAGGGCCGCGCGGCCTCTCGACGCCGCTTCCAGGATTGCCTCACCGCCCTCGACGTCGGGCCTTCCCGCCGGCTCCACCGGACGCCCTACCGCCGCGGCGAGCCGTGTGCGGTCCAGCCCCGGCAGGATCGACGTGTAGGTGTCCAGGAAGAGGCGGTCGGACGCCCGCGCCGCGTCCAGGGAGCGCAGGGGGATGTCCGTGTCGTCGTGCAGTCCCAGCCCGATGAAGAGGAGTTCGCCCATGCGGCGGGCATGGCCCACGCCCCCCAAGAGGCTTGTGAGAAAAAGTCCCGTCCCCGAATGGGGACGGGTCGTTGTGGAGGGATGCTTGTGCCTGTCTATGGCGGGCCGTACTATGAACTTTTCGAATCGCTTCTCAGTACGACCCCGGTAGGGTAAGGACGGCCCTCCGGAGAGCATATCACCCCCCCGGGGGTTGGCCGGGCGTGCAGTCCCGAGGCCTCCGCGTGCCGCGGCGGGAAGGCGAGGCGGTGCGACGCCGGCTTCAGGAGCAGGGCCTCTTGGACACCCGCCTCAGGGTCGTGTCCCGCGGGGAGGACCTCCTCCTCCCCCTTCGCGGGGAGCCGTTGGACGCGGCCTACCCGGTCGAGGAGGCGGACTTCGCCGAGGTCGAGGCGCGGCCATGCACCTACCGCGACGTCTGCCGCGTGCCCGACGCGTTGCGGGGGCTCCTCCCCGTCTCCTTCGACCAGGTCGGGGACATCGTGGTCCTGAAGCTCCCGGAGCCCCTCGCCCCGTTCGCGGCGGAGATTGGCAGGGCCATCCTCGAGACGCAGCGCACCGCCCGCGTCGTCGCTGCCGACGCCGGGGTGAAGGGCCCGTTCCGCGTGCGCGAGCTGCGCGTCGTGGCCGGGGAAGCCCGGACCGTGACGGAGCACCGGGAGCATGGCATGCGGCTCCGCGTGGACCTCGCCAAGGCCTACTTCTCGCCGCGGCTAGCCACGGAGCGCCTCCGAGTGGCGGGCCTCGTGCGGGACGGGGAGATCGTCGTGGACCTGTTCAGCGGCGTCGGCCCTCTCGCCGTCCTGATCGCCCGTCGCCGCAGGCCGAAGGCGGTCTACGCGGTCGACGCGAACCCGGAGGCGTTCCGGTTCTTGGAGGAGAACGTCCGGATCAACCGCGCGGGCAGCGTCGTCCCGGTCCTCCAGGACGCCCTGGCCTTCCTCACCGCGGCCGAGCTCGCGGACCGGATGGTCATGGACCTCCCCCACGGAGGCCGCGCCTTTCTTCCTGCGGCGGTCCGGGCGACCCGAATGGGCGGGGTCCTCCATTACTACGAGATCCTGGACGACGCGGAGCGCGACCCGCGCGCAGCGGAGCTGGAGTCGGATTCCCGGGCGATTGGTCGGGAGGGGGCGGCCGTCACCGCGATCCACCCCGTGCACGCGTACTCCCCGACGCAGGGCCTGTACGCTTTCGAGCTCTCCGTCTAGTCACTTGACGACGATGCCTTGCTGGTTCAGGTAGTTCCCGCTGCGCTCCCCGTACGTCCGCGACGCGGGGCTGGCCAGAGGCGTGAACACAACCTGGGCGAAGGTCTCCCCGATGGGCACGCCGAGGGGCTCGTGGGAGGCGTTGAACGCGGCCAGGGTCAGTGTCCCGCGGAACCCCGCGTCCACCTTCCCGAACGAGGCGAGGACGCCGCGGCGCGCCCAGGTGGTCCGCAGCCAGAGTTCCCCGACCAGCGTCTCGCCGAGCTCGACGCGCTCCCGGGTGCTCACGAGGAACCGCGTCCCCGGCGGGACCGTGGCCGTCCCCTCCGTCACCCGGAGCCCCTTCGCAGGCACCTGGATCTCCGCGATGGCTAGGTCATATCCGTTCGGAGTCAGCTGCGCCTCCGTGAAGGGCAGGATCTGCAGCTGCCCGAGGCCGAGGAGGCGCTGGATGTCGGCGTCGGAGAAGGCGGTCACGCCGCGGGTACCGGCCCGGCGC
>Ga0209751_10003353_pt1 | contig 15588 bp, 11 predicted proteins | sample RifCSP13_1_FD_184019 | JGI IMG/M metagenome (GOLD analysis project Ga0209751, IMG submission 184019) | Soil microbial communities from Rifle, Colorado - Rifle CSP2_sed 13_1 (SPAdes) (version 2) | ecosystem: Environmental > Terrestrial > Deep subsurface > Rock core/Sediment | place: Rifle... | reverse complement strand
GCGGGCACACGCCTCTCGGATGGCAGGATCAAATAGGTGATTATGGCCCACCGTCAGGATCGGGCCTTGCTTGGCCGCTGCGACAACCAAGCCCGCATCTTGGGCCGTGAGCGCCATGGGTTTCTCCACAAAGACGTGGCAGCCTGCCCGCAGCGCCATGCAGGCCAGGGAGGCGTGAGTCGCCGGAGGGGTCACGATATGGACAGCGTCGGGTCGGGAACGCTCCATCAGGCTCCCCAGATCTCCGGCCGCTACGCCGATCTTTTCTTTGGCAGCGAACGCGTTCGCGCGGGACACATCGGTGTCGGCGACTCCTACGACCTCGACGCCCTTGACCTCCCGGACGATGCGGAGATGGATCTCCCCCATTCGCCCGCAGCCGACGATCCCGACGCGGATCAGCACACGCGTTCAGCCGCCGACTGACATCCTGCCAGCAGCGCGCTCCGGGCTTGGGAGACCTCCAATTCCCGAAGGCATTGAAGATACGACCTTGGGCATTGATAGCGGAGAGCGGTGTCTGCACAGGGTGAGCAGTCCAGACCCAGCCGCAGTGGCGTGAGCTCCTGTAAGGGATCGAGGAGCCGTTGCTCAGGGGCCGTTGGACCAAACGTGACAATGGCCTGAGTCCCCACCAGGCGAGACAGATGGAGTGTTCCACCGTCGTTGGTCAGGAGGAACCGCGCTCCCCCCAGGATTCCCAGCATATCCTGGAGGGTCGTCGTTCCTACGAGGTCCTTGATCCACCGGTCAGAGAGACCGCTGAGCAGCCCGGACACAGCCGAACGGTGTTGGGGGAGGCCGGTAACAACTACCGGGAGGTGCCCCTCGGTGATGATGATGTCGATGCATTCACGAAAGAACCGCGGCGGCGCATCCCTGCGGGGATCGCTGGTCCAGGGCGCCACCACGACGTAGGAGGACCAGTTCAGCAGGGGTTGCGCTTCCCGCTCAAGACGTTCTTTCAAGCCCTCGGTCAAACGGACGCGGGCCTGTACCGCTGGCACACCGAGTCGGTCGGCGAATTGGAGATAATCTCGGGTCTGGTTGCCGGTAGGGGTGAGGACTTCAAAGGTTCGGGCGGCAGGTGGTGCAAACCCCCTAGGATGACAGAATAGCACCCGGCCTGCTCGAAAGAGGCCCAAGCGGGCGCCATAAGCAAGCATCAGCTTGCCGTAGATCAACACGACGCTGGGCCGAAGAAGGGAGAGGGCACGACAGGTCAGCACGTGCCCGAACGGATTGCGGTCAAATCTTAGGCTCTCTTCGGCCAGGAGGTAGCCTTCTATCATCCCATCGTTGTAGAGGAGTTGTGCGAGGTCAACGTAGGATGAGGGAATAACCGGAAGGACGTGGAAATGGGATCGAAGCGTTCCAAACAGCGAAAGCGCCATGAGGAGGTCGCCTATCCCGGTGTACGTGACAAAGATGAGGACGGGGCGTGTGTCCGTGCGGGAGGAATGAATGTGAAGCCTTTTCTTCACAGAGTACCCACGAGGTACGCGCGGCCTTGGCGAGGGATGATACGATCACTCCTGAAGCAGGGAGATCCCATCGAAGGAGCTGATCTCAGCGATGGTCCGCCGAAGCGACTCAGCGATGATGGGATGCTGATCAACGACGTTCTTCGATTCCCAAGGGTCGTTGCCGAGGTGGTACAGTTCTGGGGGTCTCCTCGGGTTCCTTGGCGCGAATATGTACTTCCAGGGAGGTACCCGGACCCCCCTTAGCCAGTTCCGGGAATCGGGGATGGCCTTGCCAGAGGCCTCCATCAGGGCGGGTAATTCCGTCACTGACTCGCCCTTGATCAGCGGCATCAGGCTCCGGCCGTGGATCCTTTCCTCTCGGTTAGGGGAGATCCCCAGTGCCTCCAGGATCGTGGGCATGATGTCGATCTGGCGAACCTGGGCAGTTACCTCGCCGCCCGCTGGAAAAAGTCCCTGCCCCAGAAAGGTGAGCGGAACCCGGACCAGATAGTCATAGACCTGGTAGCCATGGCAGAGCTTATACCATCCCCTCCCGCCCTGCCATCTGAACAGGTGCCATTTCCCCTTCCGGATAACCTCTTCGAGAAGTGACTCTTCGAACCGCTCGCCGTGATCTCCGAGAAGGACAATAACATCCCGCTCCAGATCGACCCGTTCCAGGAGCCTCCCCAGCTGATGGTCGAGGGACGACAGGGCTCGCTCGTAGCGGGTTTTCCCGAACTCTGGCCGATTGAAGGCGGCAGAGAGATAGCGAGGAGCGTGCATTTCCCAGAAATGCAGAAAGAGGAACCATGGTTCGCGCTGCCGGGCCAGCGTGTCAAGCTCGGCATCGAGTTGTTTCCGCCATTCGGTATACAGATGATCCTTACCACGCCGATGGTGATAGGTATCGAAACCGCGGTCGAGACCGGTGTTGGGGTGAAGAGAGTCGCCTGCAACCATGGCGCGAGTCTGATACCCGTGTTGCCGGAGAATCTCCGCCAGTGTCGAGGAGGCTGGGGATAGCTTGTATCCGGCTTCCTTTTGTCTCAGTCCATGGGCGAATGGGTAGAGTCCGGTCATGATGCTGCCCACGCAGGGAGTCGTATTGGTTGCCACAGCGATCGCCTGATTGAAAGATGTCCCGAGTTGGCGCAGACGATTGAAGACTGGTGTTATCGCAGAGCCCCGCTCCCCGTAACAGTGATCGGCCCTCAGACAGTCGACTAATATGAAGAAGAGGTTGCGTCGCATCAGGCGTTCTATCCAGCCAGCAGCACCCCCGACCGGGCAAGCCGAAACTTGGGAGGTCTTCATCAGATGAACGACATCCCTCTTTTCCCCTTAGACCGAGGTTGGTTGGAATTCTGCGGGCTTGGGGGCGAACACGCTCTTGTATCCTATCGACTGTGAAGGATGGAGGTCAACAGGTTTTTCTCGACACAGCATAGAGGGATCAGGAAGCCCCGAGAGTCAAGGCGATGAACGCCAAGGGATACGGCGTCTTATGGGATCGTTAGCCTTGCCCTTTGGAGGGCAGGAACCTTTCCTTGATTTTCGCGAGGATAAATCGATCCTCGGGATCCAGTCCGAGTAGGGCTAGAGCTGCAACATAGCTGGAGAAAAAGAGGGAGAAGGAGCATCCGATAAACAGATACTTATTCGGCGGAAGGGCCTGGTCAATCCACAAGGTGATGACGAGGGAACAACATCCCGCGATCACGGGTTTAAGGTAGCTGAGGCTAAAAGGATGGATCCCGATGATTGTCTGGCCCTCGATCACTCTTGCAAGTCCCAAGAGAAGCATCGAAATCGCAACGGCCAAGCTTGCCCCCTCGATCCCATACATTGGGATAAGAATGAGAAACAGGACGAGACTAATACCCCCCATCCCAATGGTGTTAATGAGGGTGATCTGTGGATTTCCTGACATGGTTAGCATCTGGCCGGCTGGTGCGGTGGTCATCTGGACCAAGAACCCGAGCAAGAGGATGATAAGACTGATTTCCCCTCCGATAAACCGATCTCCGAGAACAGAGAGGATCGGTTTTGCATGAAAAAGAGCGAAGAAGATCAATGGAACAGCGAGAGAGAAAATCCACCTCGATAGAATTTTGAGCTGGCTTCTTAGCGTTGACAGATCGCCCTTTTCGAATGAGGCCGAGATCATGGGGTTAAAGACGCTGATCAGCGAGTCGGATATCTCACTGAGCGCGCTCGCCGTTTTATAGACGATTGTGTACAGCCCCACCTGACTGACCGGCACGAAGAAACCCAGGAGTAAAATGTCCCCCTGCCGTCGGAGCCTGGTGAAAATCCGAGCGATCACGAGGGGCAGCGCAAATTTCGAAATGCTTTTTGACTCGGAGATAGGGATGATTGTCTTCGCTTCGGGGCGGGGGAAGAAGGGGTTTGAAAAAAGGTGGGCGAATGTCTTCGCGAAGAAGAAATATGCCACCACGAATCCCAGTATTGCCGAGGAGAGATAGGCGTAGATGAGGGCCTGTAATCTGAAACCTTGAAGGACTAGGAACAAGAAAACGGTCAGCATAACAAGTGGCTCCAAGAGGTCTTTGGTCAACGTCTGAAACGTCATAATCTGAATGCCGACGGTGGCAAGCAAGAAAACCGAAGACAGGGAAGCGAATGGGATCGATAAGGCGAGGCGAGTGAGGACACTTGATAGTTGAGGCTGATGAAAGATCTGTCCTGCCAGATAATCAGAGACGAAGAAGACCGCTCCACCAGTGAGAAGGCTGAGAAGGGCTGCGTTTTTGAGCGCGAAATAGATCGTCCCTTTGAGCCGTGCCCTGTCCCCTGTTGCGTGGTAGATCGAAACGTATCGCACGACCGCGCTCGATTGGCTCCCGGGTAAATCGATCGCGATAGCGCGAAGGACTGTCAAGCCGAGCGTGTAAAGGCCGAACCCCCTTAGTCCGATCTTTTTCGCCGCGAGGATGTTGAATGCATAGCCGAGGAGCTTCGCCATTACACCGCCGGCGAACAGAATTCCAGCCCCCTTCACAATGGTTGGAAGCTTCAATCGGGCGAGCTGGGGATCGTGTTCAGGCATGCGTTGGCGTCTTCCCGTCATGTTGATGGGGGCCTCATTCAGCGCGATCTTCCGCCGATTCCAACTGCTCCTGCTCGATACGCCAACATACTTAGTACTTATCCAGTCCCATAATGTCAATCTCTTTTTGGATTGAGGAGCGCGCTGTATCATGGGAGTCAGCCCTCCTCCTTTCCCAAAAGGCTGATTGCTATCCCAAAACCCTATTGACAATCGGCCCAAATGTGTGGTAATCAATGTGCCTATTCGTGCTGGATCGATATGCGTTCAGCTATCAGCCCTCAGCTTTGAACGAAGATGATTTTTTTCCTTTGCCGGTGTCTTTCTGCGCGGAGCGCTGACTGCGATGAGTAGGGTAGGAAGAGAAAGGGTGCGACGTCTCATTCCCCAACGCGTGCCTCTGGTCAGGGCGTATGTGGTCTTTATCGTCTCTGTCCTTACGCTCTACACGCTCCTGCGAACGAGCATGTTCCATGATTATATGGCGCAGCCGGTGGCGGTGGCGTTCGCAATGATCAGCGGCCACGCGCTGAACCTCCTTTCACTCAAAGCGACCGCGACGGGGACCCTGCTCAGCGTCGAAGGCTTTGCGGCGCAGATCGACGATGTGTGCACCGGCATCTTTGTGATCGCGATCTACCTGTCTGCAGTCCTGGCCTATCCAAGTCGCCCGGGTGAAAAACTGAAGGGATTTCTCCTGGGGGCCTCGGCGATCCTGATCTTGAACATGATGAGGGTAGTTAGCCTTATGTACATCGGCCGCTATTTCCCGACGCTGTTCGAGGCAGCCCATCTGGTGGTATGGCAATCCTTGATCATTTTCTCAGCCCTCCTTGTGTGGATCTATTGGACAGAGCGTTTCGTCGGTGCTCCCCAACACTAAAGGGCTCCTCAACTTTGCCGGCAGGTTTCTCCTGATCTTCTTCCTCATGCTGCCCCTGTGGTTTTTCTTTACCCCGGCGTACAACCGTCTTCTCGCGTCCGGCACAAACCTGCTACTCCCTCTCATCGAGGACCCTCATGTGACCACCCTTGTCGGATGGAAGCACAATATCGTCATCGTTCGCTCCGATGCCCCGCTCACACCGGCGATGAGGATCCAAGGGTTCACAGGGTATTTGACCCATTTTAATCTCATCCTCATGGTGGCTCTCGTACTCGCCCCTCGACAGATCGAATGGCGGCGTCGGGGCAAGATCCTCGCGATCGCGCTAGGTATCCTATTTCTTATTCATCTCCTGTATCTCTTGATCGGCGTGAAATTTTTCCAGCAACCGGAGCTGGAGGCTTTTCAGAGCTCTGCCGGACGCTTCTATGTATGGGGAACGAATTTTTACCTGTCGGTCGCGAGTCAGCTTTTGCCTGTGTTGATCTGGATGGTCTTGTATCGGACGATCAATGGAAAACCTGGGAAGGGGCACGTGTTCTATGAGGGGAATGCTCCCCTACCTTAAACGGGATAATGCAGAGGGGTTCAAACTCCAGGGCAACTTGAGAGGGTGGATGAGGAGGCTACCCTCCCGATTCACTTCAGGATGGTTCGAACCGGGGGGTCTTCCCGTTCGGTGGAGGAGTAGGCGATCATCTCCGCCACGAGGCCAAACGACACAAGCTGAATCCCGGCGATCAGCAGGACGGCGCCGATGGTCAGGAGGGGGCGTGCGCCGATCCATTTCCCTATGAACCAGCCGACAGAAAGGTACCCGATGATGCCGAATCCGGCGAGCCCCATGAAAAGGCCCAATGTCCCGAAGAGGTGGAGGGGCTTTGCGGTGTATCGGGTCAGCATGATCACAGTCAGGAGGTCAAAGAACCCTCGCGGGATCCTCTCCATCCCGTACTTCGAGCGACCATGCCTCCTTGGTCGGTGCTGCACCTCGATCTCGGCCACCCTGAAGCCTCGCCAACTTGCGAGGGCCGGGATGAAGCGGTGCAGCTCGCCCTGGAGCTTGAGTTCATTGATGACAGCCCGACGGTACGCCTTGAACCCACAATTGAAATCGTGGATCCGCAGGCCGGTGAGGAAGGCCGTAACCCGGTTGAAGATGGCCGACAGGAAGCGCCGCGACCAGGGATCTTGGCGCCGTGCCTTCCAGCCCGAGACCAGGTCGTACCCCTCCTCCAGCTTGGCCAGGAGCTTAGGGATCTCTTTGGGATCATCCTGCAGGTCGGCGTCGAGGGTGACGATGGTCTCTCCGCTCGCTTCGCGGAATCCAGCGGTCAGTGCGGCGGTCTTTCCCTGATTGCCCCGTAGCTGAATGATCTTCACGCGTCCGTCTTTGCTCCGCAACGCCTCAAGGATCTCAAAGGAACCATCAGTGCTGCCGTCGTCTACGAAGAGCAGCTCGCTTTGGTCAGAATAGGGTGAAAGGGCGTCGTCCAGCGCCAGGTACAGATCGTGGAGGCTCTCCGCTTCGTTGAAGAGGGGAACCACGACTGACAGCCCGATCGAGCTACCCGCGTTTACCCTGTTCACTTGCCCTCTCCCGCATGATCTTGCCCAGCAAGCTTCGAGCCTCGGGAAAATCGGCCTTCAGGGTTAAGGCCTTCGCGAGGGCGATGGCAGCGAATTGCTTCTCTCCCTGCTGGTAGTACGCCTGCCCAAGCATGTAGTGAAACCTGGCGTTTGACGCCCTGAGCCGGACAGCCTCACTGAGCTGAGCGATCGCTTCACGAACCATCCCTTGCTCGAGGTAGGCCTTGCCCAGGTTCGCTCGGGCGTCGGCGTTGCCCGGAGCAAGCCGGACCGCCTCGAGGAACGCCTGCTCGGCCTCCTGCCTCCTTCCCTTCAGGGCCAGCGCGATGCCGAGGTTATCCGTGATCGCCCCCCGGAATGCTGGCGAGATCCTTCTGATCTTTGTCTTGGTGATCCTTTCGGAGCTGAGCGCGATGCGGAACTCCTGCTCGGCCTCGTCAAGTTCTCCCCGGTGGAGGTGCACTAGGCCAAGATTCACGTGCGGATTCGGGTACCAGGGGAGGATCCGGATTGCCTCGCGGAACTGTTGTTCTGCTTCCTCGAGCAGGCCGTGGCGGAGCAGGACAACCCCAAGGTTATCTCGGTTTATTGCGTCGTCCGGCTGGATCCTGATCGCCTCCTGGAACTCCCGGAAGGCTTGCAGTGAGCGGCCCTGGCGAAGGGCCAGTTCCCCGACGTTGATGTGCGCCCTCGCCGACCCGGGCGCGGTTTGAATAGTCTTGGTCCAGAGCGTCTGGCTATCGCGCCAGTCGAGGTTGCGGACGACTGTTCGGGCGCTGAGTAACACGACGACGAGGATAAAGGCGGACGCGATGGCGACCTGGCGCCGCCCCCGGGCGAGCCACCGGTCTAAGAGCACACCGGCGGTTAGGAAGACGCCCGCCGACGGGAGGTAGAGGTAGTGTTCGGCCATCATCTCATGGTGGGGGATGATCTGGGAGACGGGGAGCAGGGTGACGAAGAACCAAAGCCCGCCGAAGGCCGCCCATCGGGCGGAGGGGAGGAGGCGGAGAAGTCCCCACGCGACAGCCCCCAGGATGGCCAGGGCAAAGAGTGTCCGTGGATCGTCCAGCGAGCGCGAGACGGGAAATGCGTTGTAGGAATAGTCGGCGCTGAGGGTCACGGGGAAGATCAGCAGTTTGAGGTAGTGAACGACGATCCGGGCGCTAGTCATAAGCGTCGGCCCCAGCCCGCCCCCATACATTGTTCGTTGCTGGCTGGGATTGATGCGGTAAACGTAGTACCAGACAAGGAACAGGAGCCCGGCCGTGCCAACGGCATAGAGCAGCGTATGGCGTCGAACCGCCGTTCGAACCCCCTCCGCAACGGCCTGCAACGGGGACAGGGGGCTCTTCCCCTCAGCGGCTGGAATCGATCGTACCACGTCATAACAGAGACAGAGCAGGGGCAGGCTGATTGCCATCTCTTTGGAGAGCAAACTAAGCAGGTAGGCGAATCCCGCCAGAAGGAGATATCGAACTCGATCGGTCTCTCGGTAGTGGACGTAGGCCGCAAACCCGAGAAGATAGAAAAGGCCGAACAGGAGGTCGCGCCGGCCAGAGATATAGGCGACCGACTCGGTCTGGATCGGGTGAATCGCGAACACGATCGCCGCCAGGAGAGCGGGGCGGGGGCTTCGTAGCAAGGCCCGGAAAAGGAAGAAGACGAGCGTGCCGTTCAGGACGTGGAGGGCGATGTTGATAGCCCGGAAGCCCGCCGGGTTGAGACCGAAGAAGAAGTAGTCGATCGCGTACGAGGCCGTCCGAAGCGGCCTGTACGCCAGGTGTCCATAGGCGCCTAAGATCTTGGGGAGGTTCCGGAGATCGCGGATCCCGGAGTTCTTGACGACCAGGCCGATGTCGTCGAAGACGAATTCATTCTGAAGGGAATTAAGGTAGACCAGCGTTGTGAGTACGGCCAACAACAGGACCACCGGAGGCGGCCGTAACCAGAAGGGGGCCGGTTCCGAGTCTCTCCCCCTGTCCGGGTGCTTTTGCCTCTCCACTCGCACCCCCCACTGCGCGACTGAGCTAACGGGTGATCTGAATTTCCCGCGGCAGCCAGGTGGCCCCATGGTCGGTGGACCGGTTCAGGAAGAGCTTGTATCCAGTCTTTTGGTCGCTGCTCCAGACGACATAGAGCTTCCCCGTGGTGTCGGCGCTCCTTCGGGGATAGCGCAAGCCCCTCTTGCCTTTGCCGGCATTGTCGCTATCGATCCTGACATCCGCATCCAACCATGTGGCCCCATAATCCGATGAACGATTGAACCGGATGCTGTCTTCCGTTTTTCCGCGCTCCAACCAGGCCGCGTAGACGTGTCCCGCGACGTCGTTCCAGAGTTGGAACCCATAGGTCCTCGCGTCTTTTCCGTGGCGATCCAGCCTGGTCGGGTGGGGAAGCCATGTCTGGCCTCTGTCCTCGGACCGGTTGAAATACAGCATTTGAGGAACCTCTCGATGTTCCTCCCAAGCCACGTACACATGCCCAGATGGATCAGCGAATATTACCGGGAGCGACGAGCGTCCCTCGGGCGGCCGATCCACGGTGAGTCGAAGGTCCTCGGGAAGCCAGGTGACCCCGTGGTCCAACGATCGGTTGAAATAGAGATCGGCGCTGTCAAGTCGAGTATCCTCCCAGACGACATAGACCCCGCTCGCCCCATCGAACGCAACCTGGGGATTGTGCGAGGCCTTACCCTGGGCCGAATGGGAGCTCAGGCGAGGCGGCTCCTCCAACCAGGTTTGCCCGCCATCGAGGGACCGGTTGAAGAAGATGAGGGATCCTTTCCCTGGAGGAAGTTCCTGCCAGGCCAGGTAGAACCTCCCGCGGCCGTCGGTTGCCAAGGTGGGCCATGCGATCTCTGGAAGACGGGACGTCAGCCTTCGCGTCCCGGTATCGCTGAGTTTTGTGTGGCCCTCATGCTGGCGAAGAGCGATCGGCGCTCTGCTCCAGGCATCGCCGCCGGGGGACGTGCGGTTGAAAAGGAGTCCCTTGGCTCCCTCGGCCGCCTTCTCCACCCAGAATAGGTACCACTCTCCTTCCGCGCCTGATCGCGGGATCGGAAAGTTGCTAGGTCGCTCGAACCGCCAGGCGAGGTGCGCGCCGGGCCAAGTCGCGCCGAAGTCCCTCGACTGTCGGCGTCGAACTTCCTGCACTCGCCAGTAGTTGTCCGCCCTCCCCTCGATCGACCAAGTCACTGAGACGATCCCTTGTCCATTCGTCTCTACGCCATGAAAGCCGAATCGAGTCCCTCGAGATTCAGTTGAGTCCACGCGGATCGGTTCGGGCAGCCAAGTGGTGCCCCCGTCCAGGGAGCGGTTGAAATAGAGGCTGGTCCGGTCGCTGCCCGCCGAACTGCCATAGTAGGTCAAATAGAGGTACCCATTCGGATCGCTGGCGATAGCCGGATTCCAGGCATTCCTAACCGGTTCAGGGGCAGCTTTGGCCTCCGAGGTCGGCTGGGCGATCTGCGCGGATGTGCAGCCCCACAGCAGAGGGCCGATGGAAACTGTTATGATGATTCCTACAACGACCAACCGATCATACAGGATCCTTCTAGTGTAGTGCGTCGAAAGTCCCTTTACTTTGATTGTCATTCCGGGCTTGACCCGGAATCCAGTCTTGTTGAGCTGGATTCCCGCTTTCGCGGGAATGACGGCTCCGGAATGAGTGTAAAGAAGCGTTGGACGCACTACTCTAGACATGCTCCCTCCGGATTGGGGTTAGATCCGCATAACGCGCTGCAATCTCCATAGCTTGTTGGGGAGTCAAGGCACCCGAATACACAAAGCTCAGGTTTCACTCGAACCGAAGAATCCCCAGGCTCGCTTGGGGGGAGGTCCTCAAACGACGCCTGCCTCCCGCGGCGCCGTATCCGGGACCTCGCAACGACTTCTTTTTCTGTATATAGCAGAAAGCCTTCCAGATGGCAACCGTAACTTGACGCCGCTGCAGACAGTTGACTATACTCATTGCCAACGTGAAGTAGACTGACCAGCGGGCAGCCTGGCGCTGGAGCGACTCGAGGCGCCTACGGAGCGAAATGGGGAGCAGAAAAGAGAAGCGGGAAGGGATCAGCAGCCTGCCGTCGTGGATCCGAGAACCGGGACCCATCCAGGTAGCCGTGCTCCTTGCCGCGTTGGCCAGCGTGATCTTTGCGAACTCGTTGGGGAACGGTTTTGTCTTCGACGACCACATCCTCATCTCTGAAAATGTGGGGATCCAGAATCTTGAGCGATTGCCGCAAGTTTACGAGGGGGTCGGTCACCGACCTGTGGCGCTGCCCGCCGATCAGGGGATCACACACCGGCCGGTGCGGACCGCCGCGCTTGCCGTCCAGTACTCCCTCTTCGGAGGGAATCCCACCGGCTATCGTGTGATAAATATCCTGCTCCACATCGTGAATGGAACGCTGGTCTTTGTCATCGTGAAGGCGTTGCTGGGACGGAGTCTGCCCGCGCTCCTGGCCGCCGTCCTGTTCGTCGTTCATCCGGTCCAGACCGAGTCGGTCACCTATGTCTCCGGTCAGCGAGACGTCCTCTTCACCGCCTTCTATCTTCTGGGATTTTGGAGCTACCTCCGCTTTCGCGGGACGGAGCGACCTGGCTATCTTGTCTCCTGCGCCGTCGCATACGTGCTGGGCCTGCTGACCAAGGAGATGGCGATCACCCTCCCGCTGCTGTGCGTCGTCTACGATCTGCTTCGGGATCTCCCTGGCCGGGGCCCCGGGGTAGCGCCGCCACTCCTGCAGGCCCTTCGCGACGCGATGCGAGCCGTCCTGGCGCGGTCGAGGTGGCTCTACCTGCTGATGGGCGGACTCCTGGCGCTCTGTCTGTACTATTTCGTGTTCATCGCCAACCCCAGCCATCGGCGGGCGCTTTACGGCGGCGGCCTTGGGCCGACGCTGCTGACCAGCAGCCGGATCGTTGTCCACTACCTTAAGCTACTGATCTTTCCGCTTATCTTGAACGCCGATTACTCCTTCGACGCGTTTCCGGTGTCTCGCTCTGTTGCCGATCCTCGAGCGCTCCTCGCCTTGCTGATCCTTACCGCCATCGGGTATGGGCTCCTCCGGTTCTTGCGAACTGACCGAATGGCGGCCTTCGGCGGGCTCTGGTTCTTCATCACGCTCCTGCCGGTCTCCCAAATTATTCCACACCATGAGATGGTGGCGGAGCATTTCCTCTATCTTCCCTCGGTCGGCGTCTCCCTGGTCGTCGCCTGGCTGGTCGAGCGGGGGCTGACCGTCCGGCGCTACGCGTTGGCGGTATCCGCCGCCTTGGTGATCGCCCTGCTGTTGCTTGGGGTTCGGACGGTTCTGCGTAACCGCGACTGGAAAGATGACCTGACCCTTTGGACGACAACGGTGCAGACCGCTCCCAGGTCAGTGAGGGCCCGGACGAATCTCGCCGGAAGCCTCAAGGCGAAAGCCCGATACGAGGAGGCGCTGATCCAGTACCAGGCGGCTAACGAGATTCTCCCCGACTCGCCGAGGGGCCACATCGGGATGGGCGACGTCTATCGGCTGATGGGCCGCTTTGATCTGGCGGTCGAACAGTTCGAGAAGGCGCTGGAACTCCACTCGGCCTCGATAGCCGCTCGCGTCGGCCTTACCCGCACGTATGCTGACATGGGCCTTCAGGAGAAGGCCCTCGAAGTCTCGAGACAGGTTCCAGACGTGCAGCTTCGGGAGGACCGCAGCTACCGCAAGATGGGCGACATGTACAGAGGGGCCGGCCTCTATGCCCCCGCGGTCGAGGCGTACCGGAAGGCGCTGGAACTCAGTCCGTACGATTTCAGGCTTTACAGCAGCTTGGGGATGGCCTATGCGGCGCTCGACAAGCACGAGGAGGCAGCGGCAGCCTTCCGGCAGGCGTTGAAGCTCAACCCCCGGTGGGCCACTGCTCACCTCAACCTCGGGAACTACTTCCTGCGCAAAGGCCGGCTCCCGGAGGCCATCCGCTCATTCCAGGAGACGCTCCGGCTCGCACCCAATGACGCCGCTGCGCACAACAACCTGGGTGTCGCCTACTCCCGCATGGGGAGGTTTGATGAGGCGCTCGCTGAATTCCAGCGGGCCCTGGCGCTGGAGCCCAACTCGTCAGAATTCCGCAAGAACCTGGCGCTGGCGAGGAGCCAGCCTCCAGAACCCTCACTGGCGGAGCTTGAGCGAGCGGCCCGGGAACAGCCAAAGTCGGCCAAGGTCCATTATGACCTCGGGAGCGCCTACGGCAACCGGGGCGACCTGGTTCGCGCCGCCCGCGAATTCCAGACAGCGCTGCAGCTCGATCCTTCAAACTCCTTGATTCACTATGCGCTGGGTCTGTTACACGCCCAGCGGGGAGAGGCTGCGCTGGCGCGGCAGGCGTGGGAACGGGCGCTCAAGCTCGATCCCTCGTTTACACTCGCGCAAGAGCGGCTGGCAGAGCTGAGGGGGGCGGGTGGGTCGGGGTTGCCGCGGTAGTGGCGCTATCGCCAGACTGAGGGTCCTTCACCAGATACCCCGCGTGACCACGCGGAGTCATCCATCTCTCCTTCCCTATCCAGGACATCCAGCGGGATTTCCCGATGGGTTCGCTCCAGGGTCTTCGCCGCGTTGTAGGCAGGGAGGACGACCCCAACTCGGCCCTGATGGATCATGGCTCCCTCAACAAGACTGCGTCTGCCGTATCCGGGTTCAGACCGCGCGAATGAACGGCACCCTTGCCGCACTGCAGGTGACCTCGAAGCGCCAGAGGATGGGGGAGGTCAGTCCGCCCCTTCGCTACTGTAAACTGCCCGCGCAAAAATTTCAAACCGCAATCTCCTTCCTTCGACCCCGGCGCGGCATGCTTGGCCAGTGAGTGCATGGAGAAATCCGGTTGTCGCTTGGAGGCGCTTGTGGTATCACTGCGGCGTTGCCGGGACGAGCGGGAAGGGAACAGGGGGTGTTGGTGAAGAAGCAGACGGGGAAGCTCAAGCCACGTATTGGACGGAAGGGGCCAGCGCTGGCTGCCGATCGCCCCTCAGGAGCGCCGCAAGCTGCTGCCGCGGAACCATTCGCATGGACCCTGTCCCTGACGCTTGCCTGTGGACTCCTGGCCGCGTATTTGATGTGCACTAATCTTTCCTACGGCCTTCCGTTCGTCTACCATCCTGACGAGGCTCGCAAATTGCAGCTCGCTGCCGAGCTGGCCCAGGGAAACCTGCCTCGCTTCTTTGCCCACCCGCACTTCATGCTGACCTTCAGTATCCCGTTCATACTGGCGGGAAAGGGAATCGGGCTTCTCCCTCATCTCGGGGCCCGGGCTGCCGTGGCGTCGCTCGGTGTGGCGACCGCCATCCTACTATTTTTTATCGGAAGGTCGGTCGCAGGGCGGATCGGGGGGGTCGGGGCCGCGTTCTTCTTTGCGACCGCCCCCCTGGCCGTCATCGCCGCCCACGATTTCAAGGAAGATATCCCATTGGCCTTCTGGCTTGCCGTCCAGCTTCTTTTCCTCATCCGCTACCTCAAGGGCGCCAGGCCGCGCGACCTCTACCTTGCCGCCGCAGCCCTCGGGGGCGCAGTGGGGACCAAGTACACCGGGCTGGCGGCCACGCTTCTCTTGGCCGGCTGCGTCCTGTTCGGACCGGCGACGGAGCGGCGGTGGCAGAGACTGGGGAAGGCCACACTCCTGGCCGGGCTGGTCTTCGTACTCTGCACGCCCGCCATCCTGATCGAGCCAGTGGCATTCATCGCCGACGCCTCCTTCGAGGCTCGGCACGCGATGATCGGCCATAGCTCCGAGATGGTCTGGGACAGAACCGGCCGGCTGGAGACGGGAAAGCCGCTCAAGATCTCCCCCCTCTCATCCTTCTGGACGTACTATCTGCGCCATAGCCTGGTGCCCGGTATCTCCATCCCCGGCCTGCTCTTGACGGCCGTCGGCCTTTACGTGGCTCTCAGCAAGGGAGGTGCACCGGGGCGATTAGTCGCCTCCGGCTTTGTCCTGTTCTACTTTCTCCTCGAGAGCCTCCCGCTGAAACCGCCTCCCTTCGCGGCTCGGTACATGGTGGCTGCCCTTCCGTATGCCGCCCTCCTGGTAGGGCAGGCGGTAGCCGCGGCCTGGAAGGGAAGCGCTGCCCAGAGGCTTGTCGTCGGGGTGTTGTGCGCGGCGACCCTCGGCCTCAACGGCTTCCACGCGATTCAGCAGGTGCAGGCCATGCGTCCCGACACACGTGATATGGCGAGGGCCTGGGTGTTTGACCATGTCCCTCAAGGGTTCCGCCTCATTGTCCCAGGCCCCTTGTCCTACAGCCCGATCCCCTATCCCTCCCAGCCAGCGGGCTTCCCGTATCACGTGATGGTCTCTGCAGACCGCTCTTCCAGAACTCTCGAGATGGGCCGCGATCCTCAAGCCTACGTCATCGTGAGCAGCCTCGACTATCAGCGGTACCTCGATCACCCCGATTTCGATCCCGAGGCAACTCGATTCTACCGGCGACTCTTCGAGCGGTACTCCCCCGTCGCCACGTTCGAGGTCCCCTTCCGCCCCATTGGCTTTCACAATCCGGCGATCCAGATCTTCCACCTGGGCGACTCGCCACTGTCTTCG
>Ga0209751_10003350_pt1 | contig 15598 bp, 16 predicted proteins | sample RifCSP13_1_FD_184019 | JGI IMG/M metagenome (GOLD analysis project Ga0209751, IMG submission 184019) | Soil microbial communities from Rifle, Colorado - Rifle CSP2_sed 13_1 (SPAdes) (version 2) | ecosystem: Environmental > Terrestrial > Deep subsurface > Rock core/Sediment | place: Rifle... | reverse complement strand
CGATGTCAGCGGGGTGGAGCTGACCCGCAACCCGACCGGCCTGGCCCGGGCGCTGCGCACCATCGCGGACGACCCCGAGGTGCTCGAGGTGGCCAACCGGGCGACCCAGCACCTGTACATCGTCAACCCGATCAAGAGCTTCGAGAAGCGCTCGTCGAGCATGTGGGACACCCACCCGCCATTGGCGGACCGGATCGCCGTGCTGCGCGGGTTGGCCGGACAGTTCGGCCAGGATGAGTCGCTGATCCGATGACCGGGGGCTAGGGGAGGACCTGTTGTCATGTTTGGTTTCGGCCACTCCGGCTCGGCGCCGGCCCCCTTCGATCGCCTGAACGGATCGCGCCTGGCGGGTCCGGTGGGGTCGCATCCGCTTCACGACGTGCGGCCCGCCGAGCTGATCCAGTCCTCCGGCGCGCTGCGCGGCGACATCACGCTGGACGCGCCGGCGCGGGTGGGCGATGGGATGACCGGCACGATCCGGGTCGTGGCGCTCGAAGCGATCGAGGCCCGCGGAGCCGCCCTGCGTTTGGTCGGCCTCCGACTCGACGAGGTTCGACGTGAACACGAGGAGCGCGACAGCGAGGGGAGGGTCACGCAGCGGGAGGAATGGGTCGAGGCCCAGGGCCGGCTGTTCGTGGAGGACACCTTCACCGAACCGGTCATCCCGGCGAAGCTTGCCGTCGACGCGGCATGGGAGGGGCGCTTCGCGGTCCCGGCGCCACCCCTCGGCCCACCATCGGCGCACCTCGGCGAGTCGATCATCGCCTGGGCCCTCGAGGTGCGATGGGACCGGGCGCTGAGCGGAGACCTCCGGCTGGCAACCCTGCTCGAGGTTGCCCAGAACCGCGACCTCCAGGCCGCGGGGGTTGGCCGCCAGGGCGGGCAGAGCCTCTTGGCCGAGGTCGCCATCAAAGAGGGCTCGATCACCGTCGACTCGCCGTTGCCGGCACCCGCCGGCAGCCAGCTCACCGTCCGGGTTCGGTGGCCATCGGCGCCATCGGGCCGCGGAGCGCGGGTCGAGCTGCACCGGCGGAGCAACGCGCCGAATGCCGTGGAGGGGATCGTGGCGTCCGAGCCGGTCGACCCGGCGGCCCTGCGCGAGGGGGCGGAGCTGCGGCTGACGGTGCCGGCCGGCGCGCCGCCCTCGTTCGACGGTGCCGGCCTGGAGAATCGGTATGTGCTCCGAGCGCTGGTCGACCGCGCGTTCTTCGCCGACGCGGCCATAGAGCGGCCGGTGGCCATCGTGTGAGGGCCAGCGATCGGTTGAGACCCCCGACCCGATCGGCGCCGCAGGTGGCGCGGAGTCGGGGCTAGCCAGCAACGGCGCTGGGCAGGCCCGGTGTCTTCGCGGAGAAGCGGACGGTTGTCCCCGACCGCGAGCCGGAGACCTCGCACTCGCCGCCGACCAGTCGCGCGCGCTCTTGCATGCCCACCAGGCCGAGCTTGCCGGCGGCCACGAGGTCGGACGGGCGCGGCAGTTGGCCGATGCCTCGCCCGTTATCGGTGACCACGAGCTCGACGCCCGTGGGTGCCACGGTCATGCGCACCGTCACGCGGCTGGCGGACGCGTGCCGCTGGACGTTGTGCAGGGCCTCCTGGCAGACGCGGAGGACGGCAAGCTGCGCCTCGCCATCCAGGCCCTGCGGGCCGCCACGTTCGATGTAGCGGGCGCGAATCCCGGTACGGTGTTCGAAGGCGGACGTTTCGGCCTTCAGGGCCGCACTCAGGCCGAGGTCGTCCAGCACGGATGGGCGCAGATCGCGGCTGAACCGCCTAAGCTCGGCGCTGACCTGTTCTGCGGTTGCGCGGGCGCCCTCGATCATGGCCCGCGCCGGCTGGCCCTCGACCTCGAGTTGGTCGAGGTTCCGCCACAGGAGGACCAGGGATTGGAGCGGGCCGTCGTGCAGCTCGCGGGCGATGCGGCGGCGCTCCTCTTCGCGCGCCGCCAGCGTCTGTGCCGCGAATCCCTCGAGCAGCTGCTGGCGCTCGACCTGCAGCGTGACGTCACGGAGGAGCAGGAGGGTGAGAACCCGTCCGCTGGCATCCGCTACCCGGGTCTTGACCGGCACGAGCCACCGCGGCCGGCCACCCGCGACCACCAGCGGCCCAAGCACGTGCGGCGGTCCGGACTCCCGGGCCGCGGCCGCGATGTCCGGCGGAGCGACCAGCCGGAGCGGCTGTCCACGGAGTTCGCCTGGGGCTCTGCCGAGGAGTTCACCGGCGGCTGCATTGGCGTCAGAGATGGCCGACGCCTCGTCCAGCAGCAGGATGGCGTCGCCGGCCGAGTCGAATACCGTCCGGTACTTGTCCTCGGATGCCCGCTGTTCCCGTTGTCGCCGCACGGCGTCCGCCTGGGCGGCGCGTTCGCGGTCGATGCGTTGTCCTACGAACAACCCCACCGCGACGACCAGGCCAGCCTGCCACAGCTCGCCGAGGGCATCCGCGTCGGGATGCCAGAGCACGACATTGGGGATGGTGAGTGCCGCGCACCACAGCGCGGTCGGCCCGGACCCGCGCCGGCCAAAGGCCAATCCGGCGTACACCACGGGCAGCAGGAACAGCGAGACCGGGATGAAGTTGGCGTGCCCAAGGTCGACGGCATCGGTGGCTTCGAGCAGGGTGTGTGTGCCCGCAATGGTCAGGACGAGGGCCTGCACGATCCAGAACTGCCGATTGCGGACCGGCGGAGCCCACGTGGCGATCCATGCCCGCACCGCCCCTGGCTCGGGCGAACCCAACCGGCGGAGCGCCCCGGGAGTCATCGTCAGGCGCGGTCAAGAGAGTTCGACGGAAGGTCAAGGAACCCGCGGGCGGCGGCCTGCACGATGGCCTCGGTTCGGCTCGACACGCCGAGCTTGTTGAACACGGCGGTCAGGTGGCCCTCGACCGTCCGTGTGCTCACGCCGAGAGACTCGGCAATGTCGCGGTTTCGCACACCCCGGGCAGCGTGGCGCAGCACCTCCAGTTCGCGCTCCGAGAGGAGGGTGCCGCCGCGCGAGCGTCGAGCCAGCAGGGCGCGCGCGATCGTCGGGCCGAGGACGACCTCGCCCTGGGCCACGGCGTGGATGGCAGCGATGACATCGACCGCCCGCGCCGTCTTCAGCAGATACCCGCTGGCCCCCGCTTCAACGGCTGCCTGAACGTAGTCGAGGTCGTCGTAGGCTGACAGAATCAGGATGTGCGGCGGGTCGCTCTCGGCGCGGATGCGCCGCGTCGCCTCGATGCCGTTGAGCACCGGCATCGCCATGTCCAGCAGGACGACGTCCGGCTTGAGCTCTCGGGCAAGGTCGACAACCTCGGCTCCGTCGGCCGCTTCGCCGACGATCGAGATCGCCGCGTCCTTCTGGAGAATGCTGCGTGTCCCCTCGCGGACCACGGCATGGTCTTCTGCCAGGAGCACCCGCAGTCGTTCCATCGGCGCGCCTCCCGTCGGCAGGGTACACCGCCGATTCGCAGCTGACCCCCGTAATCCCCGCAGTGTCCGGCTGCGGGAATTACCTGCTGCGGACGCGAGGAATGCCGGATGGCGGCCGAGGCGCCCTGCGCCAACATGACGGAGGAGGTGCTGCTCCGTGGCGGATACGCCTGTCCCATCCCCGACAAAAGCCCCTTCGGTCGAAGAGGGGAGCGCGCGCCTCCACCTGTCGCGACGCCAGGCTCTGATGGCGCTGGCGGGAGCCGGGTCCGCGCTCAGCGCGGGCCCGCTGCTCGGGGCGCTCGTTTCAGGCCGAACCGGCAGAGCCGATCGCGGCCTGCTTGCCAACGGCGCCGAGGCGGAGGGCGCCCGGCGCTGGGCAATGGTCATCGACCTTCGACGCTGCGACGGCTGCAAGAAATGCACCGAGGCGTGCCAGACAAAGCACTATCTGCCGCCCGAGCAGGAATGGATCAAGGTCTACACGCTGCGGGACCGAACCGGGGTGGAGTTCAACGTCCCACGGCTGTGCATGCACTGCGAGGACGCGCCCTGCGTGCGCGTGTGCCCCGTCGCCGCGACCTTTGTGAACCGTGACGGGCTGGTGCTGGTCGACCAGGAGAAGTGCATCGGCTGCCGGCTGTGCATGGCGGCCTGCCCCTACGAAGCGCGCTACTTCAATTGGACCGAGCCCACGATCCGGCCGCCACTGCCCACCATCCCCACGCCGGAGTTCCCCGCACCCCAGCAGCGCGGCACGGTGGGGAAATGCGTCCTGTGCGTCCACAACATCGGGCACGGCGAGCTGCCCTACTGCGTCGTGGCCTGCAACATGGATGCCATCTACATCGGCGACCTCGACGCTGACGTGGCGACCAACGGCACTGAGACGGTCCGGCTCTCCACGTTCCTGAGCCAGAACAACGCCATCCGTCTCAAGGAAGAACTCAATACCAAGCCGCGGGTCTGGTACATCCCCGGGCACGGCGAGGACCTCGGGTGGTAGCGAACGCACGCACCCCGAGTTCGCGCGATGCGCTGCACGACGCGGCGTTCCGTCCCATGGAGGCGCCCGGCAGGTGGTTCTGGCCGGTCGCGCTCGGGCTGGCCGGGATCGTGGCCGTGGCTTTCGGCGCCTATGTCTACCAGGTCATCGAGGGGCTGTGGGTCGCCGGGTACAACGACAAGGCGTTCTACGGCATCTACGAAGCTAACCTGGTCGCCTTCATCGGGGTCTCGTATGGTGGCGCACTGGTCTCCGCCGTGTTGCGCCTGACCAATGCGCGCTGGCGAGCACCGATCACCCGCATGGCCGAGGCGGTGGCCCTCGTCTCGCTGGTGGTGGGAGGCGCGTTCGCGATCATCCACCTGGGCCGTCCCGAGCGGATCTGGCGACTGATCGTTGACCCACAGGCGAGCTCGCCGATCGTGTGGGACCTGATTGCCATCTCCACCTACCTGCTGGCAACGGCGATCTTCCTGTACCTGCCACTCATCCCGGACCTGGCCACCACCCGCGACCGCCTGCCGGCCCGGGCACCCCGCCTGGTGCGTGCCTTCTATCGCCTCGTGGCCCTGGGCTGGACCGGCACACCCGAACAGCGCAGGCTGTTGAACCGGTCCGTCGGGGCCATCGCCATCCTGATCATCCCGCTGGCCGTAAGCGTGCACTCGGTGCTGGCATGGGCCTTCTCGATGACCAGCCGGGCGGGCTGGCACTCCAGCATCTTCGGCCCGTACTTCGTAGTCGGCGCCCTGTACTCCGGGGTGGCACTCGTGGTCATCGTGGTCGCCGCGTTCCGCAGGGCGTACCGCCTCGAGCGCTACATCAGCTTGGATCACTTCGTGTCGCTGGCGCGGATCATGGCGGTCCTGGCCGCGGTGTACCTCTATTTCACGTTCTCCGAGATGCTCACCGCCGGGTACGTTCGCACGCGCGAGGAAGCGCCGATCGTGGCGGTCATGCTCGAGGGCGCCTATGCGCCCGCCTTCTGGGGGTTCGTGGTGCTCGGCATCTTCGTCCCCATCATGCTGTCGGTCCTGTCCGCCACGCGATCGGTGCGCTACCTGGTGTTGGCAGCTGCACTCGCGGTGGTGGGGATGTGGCTGAAACGGATGCTCATCACCCTGCCGACCGCCACGGCGCCGCTGATCGGCGACGTATGGGGAACCGTCCAACTGACCTGGGTCGCCATCGTGATCACGGTTGGGGCGACCGCAGCCATCCCGCTCGGCCTGATGCTGATCTTCCGCTTCATGCCGATCCTGGCCGTGGACGAGATGACCGAGTTGTTGCCCGGATCAGCCCCGGCAGTCGGGGGAGAGGCCCGCTGATGCCACGCCACGTTCCTCCGATCCGATCGATCGTGGGCGGCACAGCCGTGGCGGTGATGCTGCTCGGTCTCGCCTTGGCGAGTCCCGTCGTCGCAAGTGACCCGCCGGCAGAGTTGACGTTCATCGCCGAACGCCGCGCGGAGGGTGGCTGGATGCTGCGGGCCACGCTGACCCAGGGCGGCGCGGTGCAAAGCCAGCAGACCGTGGAGTTCCTGCAGGCGGTGGACTTCTTCGGTCCTCGCTGGATCCCGCTGGGTAACGCCACGACCGACACCTCGGGCGTCGCCTCGCGCCTGTACTCGCCCACCTCGAACGGCGTCCAGCGCCTGGTCGCCCGCCACGCGGCGCTCCAATCGGCGCCGGTGGAGATCACCGTCGTCGGCGCAGTACCCGCGATCCCGCGAGAGCCCGCCGACCTTCCGATCGTGCGGGCGTGGGCGCTCCCCATCGGAGCCGCCGTCCTGGTGGGGGTCTGGCTGATGCTCGCCGCGATCCTGCTCTCGGCGGTCATCGGCATCAGTCGTTCGGCGAGGAGGAAAGCAAGGGATAACCGTCTCGGGGACACCATCGGACAGTCCATCTCGGAACAGGCATAGGGAGAGACATTCAATGAAGACAGGATCGACTCCACGTACACGACCACGGCTGGGACTGATGGTCCTCACCGCGGTCATGGCGGTGTCGCTGGCGGCGTGTGCGGTCGAGCCCGGCCAGAGCGCCAGCGCCGAGCCATCCTCGGTGGCACCATCCGTTGCGGAGAGCGTCGCGCCGAGCCTTGAGCCGGTGGCGCAGTTCCTCTTCCTCGACGCTGACACGGTGCTGGGGCCCTCGAACCTGACTGCCGAGGAGCGCCCGACCAAAGTCTGCGTTCAGTGGAGCCGCTTCCTCCACAACGAAGAGGTGGTCTGGCGCGTGAAGGTCTTCGACCCGCTGACCGGTGAACCGATGGACGACACCATGCTGGCGTCGGTCCAGGTCGTGATGCCGGACCAGACGCTAGACCTGCATTACGGACCGCATCCCCGTGACAACCCGCTGGGGTACTTCTGGACGGTCGGATGGGATGTTCCGGAGGGGTATCCCGACGGGGTAATCAATTACACCATCAAGGCTACCGCCAATGACGGCCGCGTGGGTACCTGGGAGCAGTTTGAGGTGGCAGCCGCCAACCTGACCGTGCTCTCCGGCATCCGGCCGATCATCGCCGAGTAGGCGCCTAGTGCTGCGGCCCGCGGCAAGGACTGCGGGCCGCCGAAAGGGGACACGATCATGAAAGCCCTGAGTTCCGGGGCCGCCATCGCGGCCACGGTCCTGATCGCTGCGGCCTTCGTTCTCGGGATTCTGGTCAGTCCCCTGGTGAGGCCGGCGGTCGGGAACCCCGGGGAGAGCCTTCACCCGAGTGAAGGTGCCCCAACCACATCGCCGGCGCCCACCGCGGTCGCCACCCCGCCAGAGGTGAATTACGTCGGCAGCCTGGACTTGGAACCGTCTGCCGGTGTGATCGGGAGTCAGGCGACGCTGAGCGGCACCGGCTTCGACCCTGAGGCAAGCCTCGAGGTCGTCTGGCAGGCGTACTCCGGCGCGTGGGTGATCGACAACGCCGCCAAGGCCGGGGAGAACTACAAGGGACGGACCTATACCGAGGAACTCCTACCCATGGCTTCGGTTACGACCGACGCGGGTGGCGCCTTCTCGGCCACCCTTACGATCCCCGACGGATTCGGATTCACCCATAACATCCAGGTCCTCCAGGACGGGGAGGTTATCAACCAGGCCGGCTACGCCGTGCAGATGGAGGTCTCCATCTCGCCGTCGAGTGGGCCGGTCGGCACACCGATCACCTTCGACGTGCGAGGGATCGGCGTCTCCCCGCTGCATAGCAGTTGGGAGGTGACCTACGACAACAGGTTCACCGGCTGGATGTCGGCGGTCACCACCGCCGGCCACGCTCGATTCACCATCCCGGCGACCGGCGGGGTGGGACCCCACGTTCTCAAGATCCTGCACGGCTCATTCACGTTCCCATACCTCAACATGCAACAGTCGCCTGACCCGGGGCGACCCACCTTCACCTCCATCTTCACCGTCACGCCGGGCGACCCGGTGCTACCGCAACCGCCCGGCGATCAGTGGCGCCCGGTGGTGGTGGGCGCAGAACCGGGGAGCGCGGATGGCCCGACCATTTGGACCGACCCGCTCGAAACGGTCGTCGGTGACGGCGTGGTGCTGCACGGGCGTGGCCTTCCCGCCGGCGCATCGCTGAAGGTCGGGTGGCTCACCCAGGTGGGGGTGGACACGGCCATCATCGGCGGCAGCGGCGAGAACCGCCCGACCGCGGACTGGGAGCTCGGAACGGCCGAGGTTGCCAGCGACGGGACGCTTGCCTGGGAGTTCGATGTCCCGGCCGACAAGGGCGGCTGGCACGAGATCAGCCTGACCTCCGGAACCACGGTCGTCGCGTCAACCCAACTTCGCGTTCGACCGATGGCCGAGGCGCTGGCGACCACCCAGGCGGCCGTGGGTGACGTCTTGACGATACACGTCACCGGTGTCGATGACACCGACACCGGCAAGATCTTCATGCTGGTTTACGACAACAGCATGCTCGGGTACGCCTGCTCGGTGACCGGGCAGGGCGACATCACCATCTACCTTCCCGCCGCTGGCGAACCCGGATGGCACTTCATCGATCTTTACCCCGGCATCTACAAGGGCGAGGACGCCAGGGGGACGTACAACTACCGGATTCCTCAGCTGACCTACGAAGATGACCACCCGGGAGAGACCTTACCTGCATTCCGGTTTGCCTTCGAGATCCTTCCCTAGCCCGATGTTCGAGTGGTTCCTCGATTGGACGGGGGCGGGACGCGGTCCCGCCCCCGTCCCGCGTCTCCTGGTAGCGACAGCCAGCGTCGTGCTGGCCGCCTGCTCGCTCGGGGGCGCGGCGTCAGCGCCTGGGTCGACGCCGAACGGCGAGGCGGCACTCCGGGTGATCCGGGTGGATCTCCTGGACTTCCGTTTCGAACCGGCGCGGCTGGACGTAACGGTAGGGGAGAGCGTGCGATTCATCGCCGCGAACGACTCGGATCTGCCGCACGAACTGTTCATAGGAACCGCGACTGCCCAGGAGGCACACAACGCCCTGCATGCCAGCGCCGCGCCGGACGCGCAGGACCAGCTCGAGGTGAGTGCCACCGGGGTATACGTGCCGGCGCGAGGAGTGGCCCAATTCACGATGCGATTCGATCAGCCAGGCGAGTTGATGATGGGATGCCACCTGGTCGGCCACTTCGAGTCCGGCATGTTCGGGCTAATCGAGGTCCGCCAGGAACGGTGATCATGGTGCCCGCCCCGCGGTTGCCCGGGCATTCGCAGAGTGTTATCGTCGAGTTCCGAGACGCGACCACGAGTGCATGCCGCACCTCCTGACCCAGGGGCGGGCCGAGGTAGCTCAGTTGGTAGAGCACCGCCCTGAAGAGGCGGGTGTCGTCAGTTCGAGTCTGACCCTCGGCACCAGATCTCACGGCGCGGATCGGTCATCGGGCGGAAGTGGCTCAGTTGGTAGAGCATCACCTTGCCAAGGTGAGGGTCGCGGGTTCGAGTCCCGTCTTCCGCTCCATTTCTTTGCCTCGCGGGCTCTGCTAGCCTCAGGCCGGTGCCAATGCCCCGTCGTCTAACTGGCAGGACAGCGGACTTTGGATCCGTGAACCGAGGTTCGAATCCTCGCGGGGCAGCCAGCGCCGATTTGAAACGGGGCGACGTGCCCGAGTGGCCCAGGGAGCGGTCTGCAAAACCGCGTACACGGGTTCGATTCCCGTCGTCGCCTCCATAATCTGAGCCCCCGTCAATCGACGGGCATTATTGGGTGAGCTCCTGCGGGACGACCTACTGGGTGCTCAACCCCATCGTGGGGATCCGCGGGATGGTCATCGCGTGTACCTCCAATCCCGCGACGTGCTATGCGATGAAATACACCAGGATCCGGGATCTGCTCGGGTACTGGATCTACGTACCCTGACCCCGAAACGGTTTGGAGAAGCTCGATGCCGAGGCGTCACCTGAGGGTCGTCACGCTCGCGTTCCTGGCGCTCGCGCTCGCCGGGTGCGCGGTGCCCCCCTCGACCCAACCATCCTCGACCCAACCATCGCTGAGCCCCGGCGAGGCGGTGCCCCTCTTGACGCAGCCATCGCCGCACCCCGGTGAGGTGTGTCTGGCGGCGCGCATCAGCGGCGTTCTGACTGCCGACCCCACCTATGGGCTCGGTCTGTGGAGGAACGGTGCCGTTCGCGGGATCCTCTGGCCGCACGGCTACTCGGCCCGCTATGAGCTGGGTGGCATCGTGCTCATCAACCCCTCGGGTCGGATCGTGGCGCGAGAGGGCGATGACGTTGTGATGGCCGGCTTCACGAGCGATGACCGCATCAGCCATCCGTGCAACGAGCCGAATGGTGTCGAGGTCGTTCGGTGAGCGGCCCACCCACGACTCGTAGGGGCTGCCTTGATCCATGGCGTCGCCGATAACCGGATCCAGTCGGTGGCGTGGAGCGACTGCTAACTCGCCGCTTGCTGGTCATCGGCCATGCCGGATCGGCTACTCTAAGCGTGGCGGAGGCTTCGACGGACGCCCGCGGACGCTATGGCCGGGACTCGAAACCGCTTACACGGGTTCGATTCCCGTCGTCGCCTCCAACCATCGCGCCGGAGTGGCGGAACGGCAGACGCGGCCGGCTTAAACCCGGCTGCCCGCAAGGGCGTGGGGGTTCGACTCCCTCCTCCGGCACCAGGTCAAGTGCGGCGGCGGAATAGGCTCTGGCGTGCGGCGGGCGCTGCCGGCTGGGCGGGGGCCGGCGACGCATCCAGGCCCGCGACGGCGCGAGCCAGGCGGCCGATCGCCAGCGCGGCGGGCGAGGTGGGCCGCGCGGTGACCACCGGGGTGCCCTCGTTCACGCTGCGCACCACGTCCACGTCGGCGAAGGGGATCTCGGCCACCGGGCGCGCGCGCAGCAGGCCTTCGATGTCGCGGGCCTTGAGCAGCTCCTTGGGGAAGAGATGGTTGACCGCGAACACGATGCGGGCGCCCAGGTCGGCGGTCTCCCCGAGGTAGGTGAGCAGCAGGCTGACCGCGCGCAGCGCCGCGATCTCCGGGTAGATCACGACGACGACCGACTGCGCCTGCCCGAAGATCCACAGCACGCGGTCGTCGATCCGGCTGCCGGCGTCGACGATGACGTAGTCGAATCGTGGCCGCAGCAGGGTGATGGCTCGCTCGAGTTGCTCGAGCCCGATCCGGAAGTCGACGTCAGGCCGGGTCGGCGCGGCCAGCACGGCGACGCCGGAAGCGTGGCGCGTCAGGTACGAGGCCGCCTGCTCGACCTCGGCGAGCGCCTGCTCGTCGGCGCACAGAGCACCGATGTCGAAATTCGGCGTGAGGTTCAGGTGGGTGGCCACCTGGCCGGACTGCAGGTCGAGATCCACCAGCAGCACCCGGGTGGCTGCCATCCCGGCCTGGCCGCCGGCGAGCAGCACGGCCGTGTTCACCGCCAGCGTGGTGGTGCCCACGCCTCCCTTGGGCGAGAAGAAGGCCACGATCTGCCCGGTCGGCGGACCTTCGCTCGGAAGGCGGAGGTGGCCGCTGCGGATCAGGAGCGCCTGCACGCGTCCCTCGAGCTCGCGACGAACGTGCGACTCGCTGATCACCTCGTCGGCGCCGGCCTCCAGGAAGGCGATTCGGGCCTCCACATCGGCGGCCCCGGTGACGATCAGGACCGGCAGCTGGCCGCCGCCGGCGGCGCGCAGCCCGGCGATGGCGCCAGAGACGGCCAGGCCATCGGCCACCAGCAGGTCGAACGAGGCGTCGCGCAGGGCCGCCACCGCATCAGCCGGGGTCGGAACCGCGGTGATCGCATAGCCGAGCCCGCGGAGCTGGGATTCGAGCTGGGTGCGCAGGTCGCCAGCGGGGGCGCACACCAGGATGGGATTGGTCGGCATCGGTCCTGCGACGGCGGGTTGTTGGGCTGCCGAGTATAGGCGTGCCGGCCGCCGCGTTGCCACGCCCGGATCGGGGGCCTATACTCGCCCGGCGCCTCCGGCGACGGAGGCCGCGTTCATGTCAAATGGGCTCCTTTCTGCCGCTCGAATCGCTGACAGACGAGCCGCAAGCCCAGAGAGAGGAGAGGCGGCCGATGCGCCGATACGAACTCATGCTGCTCATCCGACCCGACCTGGAGGACGACAAGCTCCAGGCAGCGGTCGAGAAGGTCACCCGCGCGGTGGTCAACGCCGGCGGGACGCTGACCAAGGTGTCTCCCTGGGGCAAGCGTCGCCTGGCATACGAAGTGCAGCACTTCCGCGAGGCGAGCTATTTCCTGCTTCATTTCGACATCGCCCCCTCGGCGATTCGCGAGATCGAGCGAGGCCTCCTGATCAGCGAAGAGATCATGCGTCACCTCGTCACCGTGCTGACGGTGGAGGGTGCCACCCCAGCGCTCGACGATGGGGCCGTGATGGCCGACGCCGAGATCGGTGCGCCGGAGGCGGCCCTCGTCGATGAGGTCGTCGCAGGCGTCGAGGATGAGGATGTGCCCGACGCAGTCGAGGCCTAGGCAGCCAGCCAGGAGAGTGTCATGTCGCTGAACCGAATGATGATCATCGGCAACCTGGGCGCCGACCCGGAGTTGCGCTACACCCCCAGCGGGAAGGCCGTCACCAACCTGCGCGTCGCGGTGAACAACAACCGGCGCGGCGCTGACGGTGAGTGGGTCGAGGAGACCATGTGGATCCGGGTCGAGGTCTGGGACCAGGCCGCCGAACGCGCCGCCGAGCAGCTTCGCAAGGGCAACAAGATCTACGCCGAAGGGCAGCTGCGGGCGCGCGAATACGACGCCGCCGACGGCCAGAAGCGGACCAGCCTGGAGCTTGCCTCCGCGCGAGTCGTGAACCTGGAGCGCCGCCCGCGCGACGAGGACGCCTCCCTCGGCAGCTTCGGGGTGGGTGAGGCTTCGGCGCCCGTGGCCCGCCCGGCCAGGCCTGCGAAGCCCGCCGACCAGCCCCAGGTCGAGGCCATCGACGTCGACGACATCCCCTTCTGAGTACCGAGGCGAAGAATCCAGATGCCACCCCCCCGCTCCCGCAAGGAATCGAACGACCTGTACCGCGACCGGCGCCGGCGCAAGGTGTGCAACTTCTGCGTGGACAAGGTCGAGGCCATCGACTACAAGGAGGTCAACCGCCTGCGCCGCTACCTCTCGGAGCGGGCCAAGATCGAGCCCCGGCGCAAGACCGGGACCTGCGCGCGGCACCAGCGGATGCTGACGATCGCCCTCAAGCGCGCCCGCCAGGTCGCGCTCCTGCCCTACGCGCCGGAGCACCTGCGCCCATAGCCCCGGGAGGCTGACGCAACCCGTGGACCTGGTCCTGCTGGTCGGCTCGCTGCTGGTGATCCTGGTTGCCGCCGAACTGTTCACCAACGGCATCGAGTGGTTCGGCCACCGCCTCGACCTGGCCGAGGGCGCCGTCGGGAGCGTCCTTGCCGCAGTGGCGACCGCCATGCCCGAGACCCTCATCCCGGTGATCGCGATCCTGGTGCCGGTGATCGCCGGGACCCCCAGCCACGGCTCGGCCGAAGTAGGGGTGGGCGCCATCCTGGGTGCGCCGTTCATGCTCGCCACGCTGGCGATGTTCGTCACCGGCAGCGCGGTCCTGATCGCCGCTCGCGGCGGGCGACGCTCCACCGATCTCAAGGTCAACGTTCGAGTGCTCGGCCGTGACGTGCTCGTGTTCCTGGTCGCCTACTCCGTGGCCATCGGCTCGGCCTTCTTGCCCGATATCCCCGTCCTGCGCTGGGGCGTGGCGGCCGGCCTGGTGGTCACCTACCTGCTGTACGTGCGGGCCCACTTCGCCGACGAAGGTGGCGAGGTCGACGTGGCCGACCTGAACCGGCTCCACCTGTCGCGGCTTGCGCCGCGCCGTCGGGTGGACATCGACGTGCTGCCCGGCGAGACCGATGCCTGGGAGGGGCGCGAGCCTGCACCCGCGTTGCGCATCATCGTGGCCCAGGTCGCGCTGGCCCTGGGCCTGATCGTGATCGGGGCGCAGGTGTTCGTGGGCGCCGTTGAGCACCTGTCATCGACCCTCGGGTTCGACCCGCGGATCCTGGCCCTGATCATCGCGCCGATCGCCACCGAGCTGCCCGAGAAGTTCAATTCGATCATCTGGGTGCGCAGCGGCAAGGACACCCTGGCCATGGGCAACATCACCGGGGCGATGGTCTTCCAGTCCTGCCTGCCGACCGTGCTGGCCATCGTGTTGACGGATTGGACGGTGAGCGGCGGCAGCCTGCTCTCGTTCCTGTCCGCCGGCGCCGCGCTGCTCGCCACGCTGCTGATCTTCGGCTCGATGCTGCGACAGGGCCGCCTGTCGGCCAGGGTCCTGCTGCTCGGCGGCCCGATCTACCTGGCCTACGTGGCCGCGGCGCTGCTCCTGCCGGGTGCGGCGGTCGGCGGAGCCTGACGATACGGGGCGTATACTCGCCCCCGCCGATGCCACGCGGCACGTGGCGCCATCCCGGCGCTCAGGAGGCCAGCTTGCTCAAGCAGGGAACACGGGCCAGGGCAACCATCGGGCACGACACCGAAGGGCTGTGGGCCTACTTCCGCGGCCAGTACGTGCCCCTGGCGGAGGCCAAGGTCAGCGTCCTGACGCATGCCTTCAACTACGGGACCGCCGTCTTCGAGGGCATCCGCGCGTACTGGAACGAGGAGGACGGTCAGCTGTATGGCCTGGAGTTCGTGGCCCACTACCAGCGCCTGCTGAACTCGGCCAGGTTCCTGATGATGAGCGTGCCGCACACCGCCGAGGAGCTCGCCGCCATCACGGTCGAGGTCCTGCGCCGCGGGAACCTGCGCCAGGACGTGTACCTGCGCCCACTGGTCTACAAGTCGAGCGAGTCGATCGGGGTGCGGCTGCACAACCTCGACTCCGACGTGGTGATCTTCGGCATCCCCTTCGGGCGGTACATCGACACCGACGGCGGGATCCGGGCCCAGATCTCGACCTGGCGACGCACCGACGACAACGCCATCCCGGCCCGCAGCAAGCTGTCGGGCAGCTACGTGAATGGTGCGCTGGCCAAGACCGAGGCGCAGCTCAACGGGTACGACGAGGCGATCGTGCTCACCCATGACGGACACGTCAGCGAGGGCAGCGCCGAGAACCTGTTCATGGTCCAGCGCGGACAGCTGATCACCCCGTCGGTGACTGACAACATCCTGGAGGGGATCACCCGTCGCCGGCTGATGCAGGTTGGCTCCGAACTCGGCATCCCGGTCCTGGAGCGCACCATCGATCGCACCGAGCTGTACCAGGCCGAGGAGGTCTTCCTGTGCGGCACCGGCGCGCAGGTCGCCCCGGTCCTGGAGATCGATCGCCGGCAGATCGGCGACGGAACGCCGGGGCCAATTACCCGCCGCCTGTCGCAGATCTACTTCGACGCGGTGCGGGGTCGGATCGACGCCTACCGGGATTGGCTCACTCCCGTCTACTGAGCTGAACGTGGCTTCCCGCAGCGTGGCGAGCTCGCACATCCGGCTGGCCCGCCAGCCGGGACGCCTCCTGGCTGGACCGGCGGTCATCGGCGGCGCCGGACTGATCCTGGCGGGCATTGGCGGGGCGTACGCCTCGGCCGGCGCCCTCCTGTTCCTGGTGCCAGCGGTGATCGGCGGGACCGCCATCCTGGCCGCGGGGTGGCTGGCCGTCGTGGTGCTGTCGGCCGGGCTGGAGGTCGACGTCGCGGCGCTGCGGCTGCACTGGCTGGGTCACGAGCGACACTTTCGGCTGGTGCCGGGTGCGCT
>Ga0209751_10003348_pt1 | contig 15608 bp, 12 predicted proteins | sample RifCSP13_1_FD_184019 | JGI IMG/M metagenome (GOLD analysis project Ga0209751, IMG submission 184019) | Soil microbial communities from Rifle, Colorado - Rifle CSP2_sed 13_1 (SPAdes) (version 2) | ecosystem: Environmental > Terrestrial > Deep subsurface > Rock core/Sediment | place: Rifle... | reverse complement strand
CGGACATCACCCGAGCGATATCGGCAATCGATTCGCGTTTGCCAAGGCCGATCTCGGCAGGTGAAAGATAAAGCGCATCGCCTCCCAAATGGCGCATCGCCATATCGAACGAGACCCGGGTGCGTAGACTTGGTTTTTGAAAGATCATGGCGAGAGTTTTATTTTTGAGTATCGGCGAGTTCCCCCCTGATTTCCATTCCTCCTTGAATCGAATAGCCAGGTTCAGCAGATCCTGGAGCTCGCTGGAGGAGTAGTCTGCAACTGTGAGAAAATGTCTCATAATCTTCTCCTAAAGCGTGCCTAAATTTACAACTTCCTCGCAGTATATCATAGGTGATTTGAGACGAAGCTCAGGCGGTCAGGCTCATCAGGAGTCGCCGCGGAGCTATCCACTACGGCGATTTCTGAAGAACCGCAGGGGTGGTTATATTCTATGCGTTTTTATGCGGAGAAGGGAAGGAGGTAAGATCTCTGCCAGTCTAACCCTGGGAAATTAAACTATCCTGCTTGCCTGGTTGGTTGGCAGGGCAAATCTTGAGCGTTGCGGATATCCGGGGCGAAGTTTGTAAACCGGGAGAGTGAATGCAATTTTACTAAATTTGTCGTCGTCGGATTGCACTCCAATCTGGCCGCCGTGCAATTCGATCAATTTTTTTGTCGTGTAAAGACCAAAATCACCCACGGATAAATTTTCACTAGAGAGATCGCCAGAGCAGGCAGATGGAATGAGAAGGCATCTCATATCCTCGGGAATGAGAAATCTCCCGGAGATACTCACCAGTATAGCATCTCCAAGTCTTGTTCCCACGCCAGATTGGTTTTGCGCTCCCATGGTGATTGTCCCTGGCCGGGCGAAATGGGCGGCGAAGGAAAGCAATTGGGAAAGTATTTTCCGCATCTTGATGGGATCTGCGCGAAGAGGGGATAGATCAGGAGCGAGATCGGTTACCAGATCGATCGATTTGTCCTGAAAATATGCTTTTGTAGAGTTAGCTATCAAAGCGATGATATCCGCCAGGTTGACATTTTCCTCGAAGTTCAATTCGAGCGCGCCTGATTCTATTTTGGAATAATCGATGAGCTCGTCAGCCAGGAGCAGTATCTGCCTGCCGGCCTCGTAAATGAGGCGAAGATCCTGTTTGACCAGGTCTGAGAGGGGGATATCGACATCTTTGAGCATGACCCGGGAGTAGCCAAGAAGAGAGTTGACCGAGGTGCGCAATTCCATACCTATAGCAGTGAGAAAACGGAAATTTTGCGAGTTCGGGAATTCCTCAAAAAGCCCGGACAATATAGGCTGGTGATCGTCCTGGACAATGGTGGTAAAGCCTCGATAGCTCAAACCGTTTCCGCTGGTTGTGTCCTGGCGTGGCTTTAATATACACATCCTGGCGCGTATAAGGCTTCCATTCAACAATATATGTTGGATATCCACCTCTACCGGGTATGAGCCGTTTTTGAATGCCTCCTCGAGCGCAGATTGGGATTCTGTTTTCACCATAAACCGCGTCATGGGCTTGCCCAGGAATACGCGGATGGGTAGATTGAGAATCTTCTCGACTTCAGGACTGCAGGAGATATAGTTGCCTTCGGTGTCGCATTCCCATGTCCAACCGTGAGGTCCGGATTCCTGATAAGCATTGGAATCATGACCATCGATATCAAGATCCTCGTACAGGTTGTTGATCCGGCTCTGTTTAAGAATTTCGAGCGAACGCCTGGACATGTTGGACCAACTCCTCTGCTAAGGATAGATACTGTAAGGCGCTGCGCGTTTTGGGGCTGTAGTGGGTAATCGGCAGCCCAGCGAGGGTGCTTTCCCGCAGTTTGGTATCCACATCAATGACGGTTTGTAATAAACCGGTGCCAAACGTCAGGCGGATTTGCTCGCGCATATTGTTATGGATCCGGTTGCGCCTGTCGTGCATGGTGATTAATATCCGGTAAACCAGGGTTGGATTTTCGTGAGCCCGCACGCGTTTGATCGCCGGCATCATGTTGCGCAAGGCATAGGCAGAGAAGTATTCCGGCTGAGTGGGTATGATCAACATGTCAGATGCATGCAAGGCGTTTAACGTAGCGCTGCCCAAGGCTGGGGGGCAATCTAAGATGACAAAGTCATATGCGCCCATTTGAGCAGCTTGCAGCACGGTTTTTAAGATGAGCTCGTGACGCTCTCTAATCGGAAGAAATCGTTCAGCCATTTCCATATCCGAGTTTGACGGGATGATGTCGATGCCTGGCACTGTTGTTTCCTGGATGATGCTGGTCAGTTTGCGCGAACCCAAAAAGATGTCTGCAATGGAATCTCTCACAGACTTGGGATTGATCCCTACGGCAAGGGTAAGATCCGCCTGGGGGTCGAGATCTACCAGCAGAATATCCCTGCCCAGCAGGGTAAATGCGCCTGCCAGGGATAGAGCCGTGGTAGTCTTGGCAACGCCGCCTTTTTGATTTGCCACCGCGATCGTGTACATCGTTTTGAGCGTAAGATTCAGCGCGAATATCAAAACGGGAACTGCCCGTAAGCGATATTGTAGCATCTAAGCAACGCTAAAGAGCCATCAACATTGCAAGGCGATATATTATGCAAATAAAAATGCATGGCGAAGGAAAAAAATCCGCACAAAAGGGCGGATTTTCTGAGCGGGTGATGGGATTCGAACCCACGAATGGTAGCTTGGGAAGCTACTGCCTTACCACTTGGCAACACCCGCAGTATAGGATAGGATTATAGCCATCGCCCAGGCGGATGTCAAGGAATCAGGCTACGAAACAGGCAGGGTAGGGACAATCCATCTTGGGTCAGCGCATTAACATTGACCAACCAATTTCGTGACAATTACAAAAAGGGGTTGATTTTTGTCCGAATTCGTGTCATAATTAACAAAATTGCAAAGTTCTTTAATAAACCTATAGCTATTAACAATTGGCGGCTATGAACTAGGGACGATATTTGGTCGCTTATCTCTTATTTTTGTATGTTAAGGGGATAGTCCTTAGGGAGCCAGAAGCGAAACCGGCCAGATGGCCGGTTTTTCTTTAATAAAGTGATAGCCGTATACGATGTGCGTATACAAATTGTATGTTCACCAGTACATTGCTTGAATAGGGTGGATTTTGGCCATGGAAAGAATATGTGATATCAGATAGATATATTTTTATATGATTTAGGAGGAAATAAATGCACATCATCCAGCGCCTTAGAATTATTGGTTTACTTTTTACCTTTCTCGTCACAATCGTGCTCGCGACTCCCGTACAAAATATCTCCGCGACGGGTACGCCGCCTGACGATATTCTGGTGATCAAGGAGCAACTGAACACCGCTTTTACCCGTGCATTCAGTTGGACAATTGATAAATCCGTCGCACCATCGGAGTGGAACTTGATCGCAGGTGATAGCGGCGATTCTGAATACACGGTGAGCGTCACTCGCACTGTGACTGAAAGCGGCTGGTCTGTACAGGGCGTGATTGGCATGCGCAACCAGACAAATCATTCCATCACGATTACCGCCGTGGATGTCCTCGTCATGCCAGCCAACGTCGTCGCCAGCGTGGTTTGCGATCTGGCTCTCCCGTTTGTACTGCCAGCAGGTTGGACGAAGGGATGCGCCTTCAGCGCTTCGCTTCCAGATGGCTCTCCACAAACCAGCATAGCGACCGTATACACCTCTAGCGGCGTGAGCTTCTCGAAATCCATGGATTTTGACTTTACCAATGCAACCGTCACAGAATCGGGTTTTTCTACGGTTAACGTGGAGGACACGCATGGTGAAGCGTGGATAACCAGCGACAGCGCAACCTGGAATTATATCCGTACATATACCTGCCCGAGTGAAGAAGATTTTTACGAGAATGGGCTGTATTCATTTAATGTCCCAAATACAGCCACAATTACCCAAACCGGGCAATCTGACCAGGCGAATGTGATCGTGAATTGTTATCTTCCAAAAATCGATATCCGCAAGCAGGCTGAGGGCGCGGATTCACGAGTTTATCCCAGCGGCGCGGAAATCTCTTACGACATTGTCGTTACGAATATTGGCGCAGTTGCACTGACGGAGGTCGAGGTCACCGATGCTGATGTGCCAGGTTGTTCCCGATCTATTGGCGACCTGGCGGTTGGGGAGGTCTATTCCTACACCTGCAGCGCAGAGAATGTGGTCGCTGGATTTACCAATACAGCCGTGGTTGAAGGGCAGGCGGATGGCAGCACCGTGACCGATGAAGATCCTTCGACAGTTCTCATCGCCAGCATCGACATTCGCAAACAGGCTGAAGGGCCAGACACGCGCAACGTTCCGGCTGGCTCGGATGTGACCTTTGAGATAGTCGTTACGAACACCGGCGACGTTGATCTCAGCGATGTAGAGGTTAGCGATGCTGAAGCGCCTGGATGTGCACGGCTGATTGGCGATCTAGCCGCGGGTGATAGTTACACTTACACCTGTACGGTCGAAAATGTAACCGAAGGTTTTACCAATATCGCCGAAGCGTCAGGTCATCATGATGGCATCGAGGTTGAAGACGAGGACCCGTCAACCGTGGAAATTACTGTATTCACGGTGTATATACCCAGTGTGCCTGTGAACGTGGGTGAAAGCAGCAAATACGATATCTATGTTGGTTTTGAAGATTTGCCTAACCAACCAGGATTTAATGATTACGACTACAACGACTTCCTGGTGAGCATGGATACAGAGCTGGTGGGTATCTATATCGACGATCAGACACTGAGTTTGGATAGAATAACGTTCCTGATCACCCCGCAGGCCAGGGGTGCAATGCTGGAACATGAATTCCACATGCGTTTCCCTGCAGGCACATTTGGGAGTAATGGCGTTGCTACTCTGACCATGCTAGACCAGAATGGCGATCCAATCAGCGTCGAGTCGATTCCATTTATCAGCAGCGCTGAAAATGACATCATGATTTTCGAATGCACTTGTGATCCATTACCCCCGCGCGGCAGCATTGTTAATACGTTTGAGGGAATTCCCTATACGCCCGCCGTAATGGTGGCATTCCTGGAGATAGACCTAGATAGTTCCACATCTTTTGTATTTACAGACTATGGTACGCATGGAGACGGGTTATTCTTCGAGCCTTACCTGCACATAAAGGGTTATGATTACAATGTGGGTGTTGGGGATATCCGCACGGTCGTGATCCCGGTCAAGACCTGGTCATGGCCGGAGGAGCGCGTTCGGATTGATGAAGCCTACCCGCTGGTGGTATTCACAGATGCAGAGTGGATGGAGAATTGGTGGGAGATCTATACGACCTGCGTCTATGGAGATGGCGTAACTTGCGGCCATCCTGCCTTCCTGGAGCGGATAAGAACAGCGGGGAGATATTATCCCTGACCGCGGAAAGAAGCTAACGAGTAAAAAAATACACTGGTTGGATGTCTGAAACATCCAACCAGTGTATTATTTTTGGCGTCTTCCGATGCGATTCTTAGTTTATCCACCATGAAGTGCTAATCAAAGAAGCTATTAACTGCCGCAACGATGGTTTCAAGATCTGACTGGCTCAGACCCGGATGCACAGGCAGTGAGAGCACCTCCTGGGAGACGGATTCGGCTTTTGGCAGGCAAATAGAATAGCCGAGTTCCTGCCGATAATAGGTTTGTTTGTGTATGGGGAGCGGGTAATAAACGCCGGTATTCACGCCATGTGCATACAGGTGTTCCTTCAAAGCGTCACGTTTCCCGCCGGGGACGCGTACAGTGTACTGGTGGAATACGTGTTGGCAGCCTACTGGAATGGAAGGAGTGATCACACCTTGCAGATGATCGCTCAAATAGCGAGCGTTTGCCTGGCGCGTGCGATTGAATTTCTCCAGCTTCATCAATTGAGCTAAGCCAATGGCGGCATGAACGTCCGTCATGCGGAAATTAAAGCCCAATTCATCGTGGAAGTACGGTGTGCGCATCCCATGTTGGCGAATTGCCCTGCATCTGTCGGCGAGGGTTGCGTCATGGGTGGTGATCATGCCACCTTCGGCCGAGGTGATATTCTTTGTAGGGTAAAACGAGAAGACGCCGGTACCAAAAGATCCGACGCGCTTACCGTTATAGGTTGCACCATGGCTCTGGCAGGCATCCTCGATGAGGGACAAACCATGTTTATTCGCAAGCTCGATGATCGAACCCATTTCGCAGCTCAGGCCGAACAGGTGAACTGGCATGATAGCTTTTGTGGCGCTGGTTATAGCTGGCTCGATCAAGTCTGGGTCCATGTTGAATGTCAATGGATCGATGTCCACGAAGATTGGCCGCGCTCCGGCGTAAAGGATGCTGTTTGCCGAGGCGATGAAGGTAAAAGGCGAGGTGATCACTTCATCGCCCGGACCAAGGCCATGAGCCAGGAGCGCAGTGTGCAGCGCGGTTGTCCCAGAAGAGGTGGCGATCCCGTGGGCAACCTCACACATTTCCGCAAAGGCCGCCTCATACGCTTTTACCCGCGGCCCCTGGGCAAGGATTCCTGATCCAAGCACTTCCAGAACGGCTTGCTTTTCTTCTTCGCCAATCATAGGTTTCGCAATATTAATCATGAGATAATTCCCATAGCTGTGATCGTATTTCAATCGTTCGTTTGCATTTCGGGCATTCTGCAAGGATGAATTCTCCTCTTTCTCCCGATTTTTCCAGTTTTTCACCACACGGGCAGACGAACCCTCGAATCCGAGACGGATTTCCCCACGCCAAAGCGTAATCCGGAATATCCCTGGTAACCACACTGCCAATCCCAACCATTGCCCACTTGCCTATGGTGACGCCGCAGCGGATGGTTGAATTAGCTCCCAAGGCGGCGCCAAATCGCACCAGGGTAGGCGTTTTCGTCCAGTCGTCAGCAGCCTTCAGCGTTCCATCCGGATTGACTGCCCGAGGGCGCAAATCGTTCGTGAAACACACATGAGGACCAACGAAAACCCCATCTTCCAAGGTCACACCATGATATATTGAGACATAATTCTGGATTTTTACATTGTTTCCAATCTTCACCTCGCTATCCACGTATACCCCTTTGCTTATAATGCAGTATTTTCCAATCGAAGCATTTTCACGTATCTGAGCCTGGTGCCAGACGGAAGTGCCCTCGCCAAGCGTGGCGTTTGGAGAGACATCGGCGGTTGGATGGATTCTGATGGTCATGCCACCTCACAAGAGTATCAAATCGATGGTACGCACTGCTCTCATTCAAGTTTGAATTCTGGTAAACTGCTGGTATAACACGATTATACAACTATAATCCTGAAGGAAGATCAAAGATGAAATTTTTATCCGTCGAAGAAATGATTGCTATAGAACGGGAAGCTGATGCGCGCGGCCTGACATACGAGCGGATGATGGAAAATGCGGGTTACGGTTTGGCGCAGGTCGTCCACCAGGAGTACTCGCAGCTTGCCGGTGAAGGTATGCTCGGGCTGGTTGGTTCGGGCAATAACGGCGGTGATACACTGGTCGCCTTGGAGCACATGATCAGAATGGGGTGGAGGGCGGCTGCTTATATCATCCGGCCGCGGCCGGTGGGTGACCCGTTGATTCTCCGCTTCACGAATTCGAGCGGCGTGCTGATATGGGCAAGCGATGACCCGGATTACCATCAGTTGCGCGGATTATTGGAGAATCATCGCCTTCTCCTGGATGGCATCCTGGGTACAGGCATTCGCCTGCCCTTAAAACCCGACCTGGCTGCATTTCTCGATGAATTTGGGCGTCTGGTTGCAGACCGCCGCGGTATGCGTATTGTCGCTGTAGATTGCCCCTCGGGAGTGGATTGCGATAGCGGTCAAGTTGCCCCTGAGTGTTTACCTGCGGATCTGACCGTAACCATGGCAGCATATAAGCAGGGGTTATTCAAATTCCCTGCTTATAATTATGTGGGCAGAATCAGGTTGGTCAGCATCGGCCTGGAAACGTTAACCCCGCTGCCCAAAGCCTGGCTGGAATCTCAGCGCTTCGTCCCCGATATTCACTGGGTGAAGCAAATCCTCCCCAGGAGACCGCCAGACGCACACAAAGGCACCTTTGGGACTGCCATGATTGTAGCCGGATCGGTCAACTACACCGGAGCGGCATGGCTTGCCGGCCAGGCTGCTTACCGGATTGGTGTGGGCCTGGTAACGATGGCAATCCCGCAATCTTTGCACATGGCGCTGGCAGGCAGCTTTCCAGAGGCGACCTGGCTAACCTTACCGGAAGAAAATGGCGCTATCGCTGGAGGGGCAGCCCCGATGGTCCATGCCAATCTCCAAAGGGTGACCGCGGTATTGGTGGGACCTGGTTTTGGCTTGCGGGAAACTACGGGAAGATTTTTATCTCATCTGATCAAATATGGGAGCGCCGAAGCGGAGGCAAAGCTGCCACCCCTGGTTATTGATGCAGATGGTTTGAAACTGCTCGCCAATCTGCCGGGTTGGCCAGGATCCCTGCCAGCCCAGGCGGTGTTGACCCCCCATCCTGGCGAGATGTCTGTGCTGACCGGTCTGGCGGTGCAGGTGATTCAAAACGACCGTCTTCGCATAGCCGAGGATTATGCCCGTAAATGGGGCCATGTGATCGTGCTCAAAGGGGCGTTTACTGTCATAGCCTCCCCACAGGGCCAGACGGCGGTCATTCCGGTGGCTTCACCGGCGCTGGCGCGAGCGGGGACAGGCGATGTTTTAGCCGGCTTCATCGTGGGTTTGCGAGCCCAGGGGGTGGGGGCTTTTGAGGCGGCTGTCGCTGGAGCCTACATCCACGCGATGGCGGGCCTGGAGGCGGCGAAATCGATTGGAGATCCAGCGGCAGTGATGGCTGGGGATTTGTTAAAAAATATCCCCTTCATGATCCTGGCCCAATCCGGGAGATCATGAAGGGGATGTGATGGGTGGCAGCGATCAGTATTACTAAGCCGCGGCCGGGGTTTCACCGCCAGCTTCGTCTCCGGCCATCTCGTCCTTTTTTCTCTGGGTGGCTTTTTTGCCCGCTTCGATGGCATCCTCGAGGCGAGTTTTTTGTTTCTCGAGTACGATCTGGCCTCGCTCTTGCAGTTGGGTGGCTTTTTCCCTGGTAAGCTGGGCGACTTCCTCGGCGCGCACTCGAGCTTCCTGATAAGCAGCTTCGGCCCGAGCGCGAGCTTCCTCGAGGGTTTTCTCCGCTCGTTGGATAGCCTCCTCGGCAGTTTCCGTAGCTTTATCTTTCAACTCGATGCTTTTTTCGCGGATCAGGGTCCGGGTCTCTTCGCCCGATTGAGGCGCCAGGAGCAGCGCTGCTGCTGCTCCGACCAGTCCACCAATCATGAACCCAGCCAGAAATGCACCAAAATCGCTATCATTGTCAGACATTTCTCACTCTCCTTGCTTGTTATTTTTTATTATCTCGACCACGAGCTAATTTGATCACCTTTAAAAACTGTTGCAAACCTGCAAAGTATTCGTTCAGCTTCAGAACAGGCTCTACCATGTTATCGCTGAGAAATTTTGTCGTGCCGCGCAAGGTGCTCACCGTTTCATTGGTCGATTCTATGATGGGTTTAAGCTCATTTTGAATCAGGTTGATGAGACGGGCTAATTGTACGATCAAGATCACCAATGAGAGGCCGATAATAAGCGATTCAAGCGCCATGAAGATGATAAAAATATCCCGCACGCGGGCAGTATCCGTCGTTGGTAAGATTAAAACATAAACGCCGCCTATAATGAACACGAGAAGGGCAAGCACAACGCCTGCCACGCCAAAGATCAGCTTGCGTTGTTCACCTTTCTCGATTGGCACCTGGTTTTCGACGTGTTCTGGAAGCGTGGGCGATTTTTCCATAACAATTGTATTCTACCATACTAACCACATAATTGATTACGGGATTATGTACCAATGCTGATCTCTATCGCCGCACAACCCGAATTGAATACGGCAGGCGGCGAAAATCTGTGGATATTGGGAATAACGTTAACCAGTCCTTGATTATTTACGATATTCATAGTAAAATAGAATAATCTTACGAATATCGCATAACCAAATAATGGATCAAATCGATCAAGAAATCATCCTACAATTGCAGAAAAATGGCAGAATTCCCTTTACGGATATTGCCAGTATTTTAGGAGTCTCTGAGGGGACGATAAGAAACCGGGTTGCCCGATTGCTGGAAGAAAAGGTGATCCAGGTGGTCGCTGTGGTGGATCCAGTCCAGGCGGGATTTGACGCGTCGGCGATGATCGGCGTTTCAGTTGAGCCCCCTCAGCTCGAGAGCGTTGCCGAAACGATCGCTACTTTTCCGGAGGTGAGTTACCTGATCATGGTTTCGGGTGAATTCGATCTATTTGTCGAGGTGCTGTGCAGGGATCGTGATCATCTCGCTAACTTTTTGAATCAAAAATTGCGGCGCGTTCCAGGCATCGTCGGTACAATAATCTTCATGACTTTGAAAACCTATAAAATGGCTTATGGAGCTCAGCCGATGATTGCTCTGCCGGCTAATTCTGCCGAATCAGGCGCAGCCAGTTGAGCGCCAGGAATTCGATCGCAGCCGAATTCGGACCACTCAACTTACGTGAACAAGCAATGCCAGACGCAGAAATCCTGAAGAGGAGGTCTCATGTTCATTAACGGTAAGTTCAGTTCTGGATACGCCTCAGAATCGATTCCGGTGATAAACCCAGCAACCGAGGAAATATTGAGCCAATCCCCGCGCGGCACAACGCAAGACGCCCTGGCTGCTGTCGAGGCTGCTAGGCAATCTTTGCCAGGTTGGAAAAACACGCCCGCATCAAAACGCGCGGCCTATTTGCACCAGGTGGCGGCGAGTATACGCGACCACCACGAAGAGCTGGTTCGTTTATTGACCCAAGAAGAGGGAAAACCTATCCCTGAGAACGATGAAGAGCTCTGGTGGTCGGAAGAGACGTTTGATTATTACGCCGAACTGGGGCGACACGATCGCGGGCAGGTCATCCCCCCAGGTGCCCCGGGACAATTTAATTTTGTGCTCAAGGAGCCGTGGGGGGTTGTCGCCTGCATCGTCCCCTGGAATTACCCCATCCTACTGATGGCCTGGAAGGTAGCGCCCGCCTTGGCGGCTGGGAACACGGTGGTGATCAAGCCATCCGAGTTGACGCCGCTGACCACGCTGAAACTTGCCGAGGTGGCATTCGATCACCTGCCAGCCGGCGTGGTAAACGTCCTTACCGGATTTGGTCCCGATGTGGGCGAACCGCTGGTGACGCATCCGGATGTAAATATGGTGGCTTTTACCGGTTCGCTGGCAACCGGGCAGCGAATCGCTTCCCTGGCTGCGCCACAGATGAAAAAGCTCCACCTTGAGCTGGGCGGCAAGGACCCCATGGTGATTGCCCCAGACGTGGAGTTATCCACGGCGGCGAGCGGGCTGGCTTACGCGGCTCTGATCAATACCGGGCAGGTGTGCACCAGCACTGAAAGGGTTTACGTCCACGAGAGCATCTACTCTCAATTTACCGAAGAACTGGCTGAAGTTGTCAGTAGATTACGCCTGGGCAACGGGTTGGATGAAGGCACGGATATCGGACCGATGATCCGGGCGAAATTCAGGGACAAGGTGATCTCCCAGGTTGAGCAATCCGTCCAGGCGGGGGCGCGGCTGGTTTGGGGAGGGCGGATTCCCCCCGAATTTGAGCGCGGCTATTTTATGCAGCCTACCATTCTGGTGGACGTGAACCACCAGATGCGGGTAATGCAGGAGGAAACCTTCGGTCCGGTGATCCCCCTGATGCCCTACCGCGATTTTGACGAGGCGGTCCGCCTTGCCAATGACTGCCAGTATGGATTAGGAGCGTCGCTGATGACGCAGGACGCCAGGCTCGTCAAGCGCTTCTATGAGGGCGTGCAGGCCGGGACGATCTGGATCAACGACCCACTTACTGACAATTTTGCGGGACCATTCGGCGGTATGAAAATGAGCGGTTTGGGCCGGGAACTGGGACAGGAAGGCCTGGATGAATTTCGCCAGGTAAAACATGTTCACTGGGATATAGAAGGCGGTTTAAAAGAGTATTGGTACCCTTACGGTTGACTTTCAGATAACCTGGTTATGAACGTACCGCAGGTTGATGATCGCACAAAATAGTATTAGTGGAACCTGCGGGACTTTAAGCATCGAAGAGCTTTATCAATTTCGGTGAGTATCAATAAGGTGAATAGTACGAACTATTTTTTAAAATACATATTGGAGAAAGAAAATGAGTCTACAAGGCGAAAAGACCAAATCAATGTATGCCAGGGCAGAGAAATTAATGCCCTACGGGATCAATTCGAATTTTCGTTATTGGGGGAAGGAGGATACTCTCGTCATCACCCGCGGGGCTGGTCCTTATATTTGGGACGCAGATGAGAAGAAATACATCGATTATCGCCTGGGATTCGGCCCGGTCATTTTAGGCCACGGGCACCCGGCGGTCGTCCGGCGGGTTCAGGAGGCCATTACGGAGGGCACAATATTCGCCTGGATGACTCCCGCGGAGATCGAACTGGCTGAGCGCCTGACCCGGATATGCAAAGTGGATAAAGTACGCCTGGCGAACACCGGAACCGAAGCCTGCATGCATGCCCTGCGCGTGGCACGCGCCTATACCGGCAGGGAAAAATTCATCAAGTTCGAAGGTAATTACCATGGGATGAACGACTATTTTTTATTCAGTACAGCCTCATCCCAGGCAAAGAGCTTGGGTTCCAGGCGCAGCCCGATACCTTCCGTCGTCTCCTCGGGCATTCCTAGAGGCCTCAGCGAATACGTGATTGTACTGCCATTCAACGATTTCGAGCGCCTGGAAGCAACGGTGAGAGCGCGATGGGGAGAATTAGCTGCGATCATTGTCGAGCCGCTGATGGGCAACTGCGCCGGCATCCTGCCCAGGCCTGGATACCTGGAGTTAATGCGCAGTTTGTGCACTGAATATGGCATTGTCATGATCATGGACGAGGTAAAAACCGGTTTTCGCATAGCCAATGGCGGCGCCCAGGAATATTTCAACATCCAGGCTGACCTGGTAACCTACGCGAAGGCACTCGGAAACGGCTTCCCTATCGCCGTTATCGCCGGCAAGGAAGATGTGATGATGACTATCCACCCAGGCCAGGTGGCTCACGGCGGCACGTACACCGGCAATGTCGTCGGTACGGCAGCGGCGTTGGCTACGCTCGATATCTTAGAGGAACAACCTGTCCTAAAGGATATCTTCAGGCACGGAAAGAAACTGATGGATGGCATGGACGAGATCCTGACGGAAGCGGGGATTCCCCATCACATGACGGGTTTGCCATCGATATTCGGCTTTATTTTAGGGACTGATCGCGAACCCCTGGATTTCCGAGATTATTGCGAAGGGGATGACAGCTTGTATGAGAGGCTGGTATTTGCGCTTATCCACCGGGGCGTGATGCCCGATGGCGATGGTCGGGAGCCATGGTTTATGTGTCATGCACATGATGATGCGGTCATTGACGAAACATTGAATATCTTCAACGACGCGGTGAAATCGATCAAGGGGTAAGCAATGCGGAAGATGTGGATTAATTCCCGCGAGGTCAGCGGCGCGCAGCCCCCTCGCACCGCGCTGGATCCGGCCACGGAAGAAGGCATTGGCGAATTTGCCTGGGGCAACCGGCGAGAGGCTGAAGAGGCCGTTGCTGCCGCCAAAGCGGCGTTTCCCGCCTGGCGCAACACGCCGGCATCCGAACGCGCAGCGATGCTGCATGAAGTTGCGCGCCGGATGCGCCAGAACCTGGAGGCTCTGGCGACAGAATTAACTCTTGAAACTGGGCGATCTATCCGCAAGAACCGCGGCTACGTTGAATGGTCTGCGCAGTGCTTCGATTACTATGCGGAAATCGGGCGTCACTACCGGGGGCGAATAATCCCTTCGCCTGAGGTGAGCCAGCTTTCTGTGGTACTTAAAGTGCCCTTAGGTGTGATCGCGGCTATCGTGCCCTGGAATTACCCTTTGCTGCTGCTCACCTGGAAAATAGCCCCGGCGTTGGCGGCGGGAAATACCGTGGTTGTTAAACCGGCGACGTATACTTCCTGGGTGACTTTAGGTTTTGCCCGCTACTTCGAGCATTTTCCTCCTGGGGTGATTAACATTTTAACCGGGTCAGGCGTCGAGGTTGGCGATTATCTGGTGACGCACCCGGATGTGCGCATGATCGCTTTTACGGGAAGCACCGCGGTCGGCCAGCACATCATGAGACAGGCTGCTGCGGAGATGAAACACATCCACCTGGAGCTTGGCGGAAAGGATCCGCTGATCGTCTGCGCGGACGCGGACATCGAAGCTGCGGCGCGCGCTGCGGTTTGGGGAGGGTTTTTAAACGCCGGGCAGGTCTGCACCTCCGTGGAGCGAGTCTACGTTGAGCAGGAAGTTTACCTGACTTTGCTGGAGAGGATTGTGGATCTGACCCGCCAGTTGGTAATCGGACCCGGCATCGATCCCGAGAGCGAAGTCACGCCGATGATCCGCCACGAGGAAAGGGAGAAAGTAGATTACCAGGTAAAAATGGCGGAAAAAGCAGGCGCAAGCATCCTCACTGGCGGGGGCGTCCCGCCTGATAAGCACAAGGGTTTTTATTACGCGCCCACTGTGTTGAGCGAGGTAGACGAAAATATGCTGGTAATGCAGGAAGAAACCTTCGGTCCTGTGTTGCCGGTCGCGCCGGTAAATGATTTCGATGAAGCCATGGAGCGAGCCAACCGCTCACCGTATGGGCTCGGGGCGACCCTCTTCACCACGGAGGCGCGCAAGGTCAAGCGGTACATGGAAACGATCGAAGCTGGCAACGTATGGGTCAATGACCCTCTGATTGATAACCTGGCAGGACCGTTCGGGGGGATGAAACGCTCGGGAATAGGGCGCGAGTTGGGAATGGAAGGCTTCGAAGAGTTTTTAGAGACCAAGCACGTGCACTGGGATATCGAAGGGGGCATAAAGAACTGGTGGTTCCCGTGGGAATAGAAGGGCTGGCTTGAATAATTTAACTTCCAAGGAGGGTATCCAATGCGGATCGCAGTATTAGGCGGGGCTGGCAAAATGGGCTGTATTACAGTCCAGGATTTAGCCAGAGATGAACGCGTGGATGTAATCGTCCTGTTAGACATGAACATTGCACAGGCGCAGATTGTCGCCGAATATCTGCACAGTCCAAAAATCAGGTTACAACCAGTGAATATCAGCGATCATAAGGACCTGGTGGCGGCGTTGGAGGGCGCAGATGCATGCGTAAATGCAACGATCCGACACACCAATTTAGCCGTCATGCGCGCTTGCCTGGAAGCAGGGACGCATTACAATGATATGGGAGGCCTGTTTTTTGTCACCCGAAAGCAGTTGGAGCTACATGACCAGTTCGTGAATGCCGGTCTCAGCGCTGTATTGGGGATGGGTTCTGCGCCCGGTGTGCCGAATATTCAGGCGCGTTATGCAGCCGAACGGTTGGATAGCATCGAGAGTATAAAAATCTACGATGGGATCAAACCGCCGGTAACGGAAGAGCCGCTATTTACTTACTCCGTGCCAACCATCGTTGATGAGCTGACCATGGAGCCGATGGTTTACCGGGATGGGGAGTTCATCGCCTGCGAACCGCT
>Ga0209751_10003344_pt1 | contig 15615 bp, 13 predicted proteins | sample RifCSP13_1_FD_184019 | JGI IMG/M metagenome (GOLD analysis project Ga0209751, IMG submission 184019) | Soil microbial communities from Rifle, Colorado - Rifle CSP2_sed 13_1 (SPAdes) (version 2) | ecosystem: Environmental > Terrestrial > Deep subsurface > Rock core/Sediment | place: Rifle... | reverse complement strand
CTCCAAAGCCGCTCGCTGAAGTAAAAGGGCAGATACATGACAAGCTCTTCAAGAAGGTAATGGACGAGAGGTTCAACTTCTGGCTCTCTGAGGTAAAGAGGACGGCGCACTTGGAGATAAGGATGTAGCAGGCTGCTGAAAAAGCCCCATCTGCTTTGTTGGCATCAAACGCTCGTCACTGAGGCGTACGGAAAGAGTACGCCGCATTCCTCGCTCCCCGGTTTAACCGGGGCCTCGCATCTGGGACTTTTTGAGCGGCCTGAAATTGATATCGGGGTTTCAACATCCGAAAAAATCGTGAAAAAAAAGATAATAAAACCAAATATTGCGATAACGATGGGCGACCCGGCTGGCGTCGGGCCTGAACTGGCGCTAAAGGCGCTCCAGGACTCTCGCGTGAGGGCGCAATGCAACCCCATAGTCGTGGGCGACATCGGGCTTCTCGATCTCCTCGCGAAGAGGCTTGGCCTGAAGAGGCCTGCTGCCGACGATGTCATGAATGTAACGAGCCTCGACCTTAAAAGGCTGAAGCCGGGCAAGCCGGCTAAAGAGGCAGGCATGGCGTTCGTCTCCTATATAGAGGAGGCCGTCTTCATGGCCGCCATAGGCGACGCGGCCGCGATGGTAACCTGCCCCATAAGCAAGGAAGCGGCAAAGATGGCCGGCTTCTCATTTCCCGGCCATACGGAGTTCATAGCCTGGCTTACGGGCGCAAAGGACTTCGTGATGATGCTCGGCGGCAGAGACCTCAAGGTGGCGCTCGTTACCATACACGAGGCCATAAAGGACGTGCCGGGGCTCGTCACAAAAAAGGCTGTGCTCAATACGATTAAAGTCACCGACCGCGCATTCAGGCGGGACTTCGGGATGAAGAGGCCGAGGATAGCCGTCTGCGGACTGAACCCGCACGCCGGAGAGGCCGGCATGTTCGGAGACGAGGATATAAAGATAATCACCCCCGCGGTGAAGAAGGCCAGGGAGGCGGGCATTAACGCCATAGGGCCGCTGCCTCCTGATACCGTCTTCTACAGGGCCGTGAGGAAAAAGGAGTTCGACTGCGTGGTGGCAATGTACCATGACCAGGGGCTCGGGCCCCTGAAGCTCATGCACTTCGAGGACGGGGTAAACGCGACGCTGGGGCTGCCGATAATCCGTACTTCAGTCGACCACGGCACGGCATACGATATCGCGTGGAAGGGCGTGGCAAGCCACGAAAGCCTGGTCGCGGCGATTGAGATGGCGGTTGAGATGGCAGAGAACAGGGCGAAATAGACGGGGAAGACTGAACCCGGCAGAAGTATTTAAATAACCTGGATTTAAAACAGGCTGCTCAAAAAGCTCCATATGCAAGGCGTCGAGGAGCGAGGAGCGAGTCGTACTCTTCATGTACGTCGCAGCGACGAGCGACGAGACAACGCAGCAGATGGACTTTTTCAGCAGCCTCAAAAAAGCAATACATTATGGATAAGATAATAATAAAAGGCGCGAAGGTACACAACCTCAAGTCCATCGACATAGAGATACCCAGGGACAAGCTCGTCGTCATAACCGGCGTCTCCGGTTCAGGCAAGTCTTCCCTTGCGTTCGACACCATCTACGCCGAGGGGCAGAGAAGGTACGTTGAAAGCCTCTCTGTCTATGCCCGCCAGTTCCTCGAGCAGATGGACAAGCCGGATGTCGAGTCCATCGAAGGCCTCTCTCCGGCCATATCCATAGCGCAGAAGACCACCTCCAAAAATCCGCGCTCGACGGTCGGCACCGTAACAGAGGTCTACGATCACCTCAGGCTCCTTTTCGCCCGCATAGGAAAGCCGCACTGCTACAACTGCGGGCGTCTCATCACCTCCCAGACCATCCAGCAGATGGCTGACAGGGTGATGGAGCTTGCCAATGGTTCGAAGATAGTCCTCCTCTCGCCCATTGTCCGGGGCAGGAAGGGCGAGTACAAAAAAGAGCTTGAGTCGCTCCGAAAGGACGGCTACACAAAGGCCAGGATAGACGGCGAGTTGCGCGATCTCGAAGATGTCATCAGCCTCGACAAGAGAAAAAAGCACAACATAGACGTCATCATAGACAGGCTGATCATAAAGGAAGGGATACTCCGCAGGCTTACCGATTCGCTCGAGGCAGCGGCGCGCCTCTCCGGAGGGCTCGTCAAGATAGACGCGCTCGGCGGGAAGGATCTCCTGTTTAACGAGAAGCTATCCTGCGCCGAGTGCGGCATAAGCTACCCTGAGATAAGCCCAACGACATTCTCATTCAACAGCCCCTACGGGGCGTGCCCCGAGTGCAAGGGGCTCGGAGAGAAGTTCTACTTCGACCCTCTTCTGGTCGTGCCTGACGAAGGCATCTCGCTCCGTGACGGGGCTGTCGCTCCCTGGAGCAGGTCAGGCGGCAAGAAATCCGCTGGCTGGTACTTGAACATGCTCTCGTCCTTATCCAGGCATTACAAGTTCAGCCTCGATACGCCTTTCAAAAAGCTCCCGCCCAGGATACGGGAGATGATACTCGGCGGCTCCGGGGATGAGGAGATAGAGTTCAGGCACGAAGGCGAGCGGAGCAAGTATACATATACGTCTTCATTCGAAGGCGTGCTCGGCAATCTTGAGAGGCGCTACCGCGAGACGGGTTCCGAAGATGTGAGGGAAGACCTCGAACGCTTCATGAACTCTCAGCCATGCCCTGTCTGCGAAGGGTCGAGATTAAAGCGTGAGGCGCTCTTCGTAAAGCTCAACAACAGGTCTATCCGCGACATCACGCGGATGTCTATAAAGGATTCGCTCGCGTTCTTCAAGGCATTGAAGCTCACTGCAAACGAACAGGAGATAGCGAGAAGGATATTGAAGGAAATAGGCGAGAGGCTCGGCTTCCTTGCCAATGTCGGCCTTGACTACATTTCTCTTGAGAGGGCCGCCTCGACCCTTTCCGGCGGAGAGGGGCAGAGGATAAGGCTCGCCACGCAGATAGGAAGCTCTCTTGTGGGCGTGCTCTACATACTCGACGAGCCTTCGATTGGGCTCCATCAGAGGGACAACAGGAAGCTCCTCGCCGCGCTCAGGAGGCTCCGCGATATGGGCAACTCGGTGCTGGTCGTGGAGCACGACGAAGAGACGATGGAAGAAGCTGACCATATCATCGACATGGGGCCTGGGGCCGGGCTCTGGGGCGGCCAGGTCGTGGCGCAGGGCACATTCGATGAGATAACAAAGAGCCCTGACTCTCTTACAGGCAAGTACCTCTCAGGCGAGTACGAGATACCCGTGCCTGCCGAGAGAAAGAGGCCTAATTCGAGGGCGATCGTATTGAAGGGCGCCCGGGCGAATAATTTAAAGCAAGTGAACGCGAGGTTCCCGCTGGGCCTCATGACCTGCGTCACAGGCGTCTCCGGCTCAGGCAAGAGCACCCTCGTTGTCGATACGCTCTACCGGAACCTTGCGAAGAGGCTCTACGACTCGAAGGACAGGGCAGGCGAGGTGGCGTCGATTTCGGGCCTCGAGCACATAGACAAGGTAATCGACATAGACCAGTCTCCTATAGGCAGGACGCCGAGGTCAAACCCCGCGACCTATACAGGGCTCTTCACGCCCGTAAGGGACCTCTTCAGCCAGCTTACCGAGGCAAAGGTGAGGGGCTATAACCCCGGCAGGTTCAGCTTCAACGTGAAGGGCGGAAGGTGCGAGGCCTGCAAGGGCGACGGCCTTATAAAGGTAGAGATGCACTTCCTGCCCGACGTATACGTCACCTGCGACGCATGCGCAGGGCACAGGTACAACCGCGACACGCTGGAGATAAGATACAAGGGCAAGAACATCTCGGAGTGCCTTGACCTCTCGGTCACTGAGGCGCTCGCCTTCTTCGAGAACATCCCCGTCGTCAAGGAGAAGCTAAAGACCCTGCACGACGTGGGCCTGGGTTATATAAAGCTCGGCCAGCCCTCCACGACCCTTTCAGGAGGCGAGGCTCAGAGGATAAAGCTTTCAAGGGAGCTCTCCAAGAGGGCGACCGGAAGGACGCTCTACATACTCGACGAGCCCACGACCGGCCTGCACTTCGCTGACATACACAAGCTCCTGCACGTGCTGCAGAGCCTGAGGGACGCGGGGAACACTATCGTCATAATCGAGCACAACCTCGATGTTATAAAGTGCGCTGACCATATAATAGACCTCGGGCCAGAGGGCGGCGACGGCGGCGGCCGCATCATAGCCGAGGGCACGCCCGAAGATATCGCTTCAGCAAAGGGCTCGCACACAGGCGCGTTCCTCAAGGGCGTACTTGACAGAAAAAGGCCCGCGGCCCTCAAGTAGATCCTTTCCCTCTTTCATCCGAAAACCCATCATCCCCTTTTGTGATAGACTTTTCACAGGCATGAGGCTGTTAATGCCTATTCTAAATCACCCTCCCCTCCCGTCAAGGGAGGGGAGGGATAATCTTTGCCAGTCATGAGCGGAGCAAAGAATCTTAAACGCAGATTCTTCGTCGCCTTCGGCTCTTCAGAATGACGCCAATGATGATAACTGGAATGCACTCTCTCCCCTGGCGGGTGTATAGACCGGAGAGGGTTGGGGTGAGGGGGAGCACCATCTAAATACATAAATGAGGTCTCAATGGCCCTCAAGGAGTACGACTTCATATTGTCATCATAAGCCTCATCCCTTCTATCTACAGGCGGCTCAAGCGCGCCGGGTTACCCTGCAAAAAACGCGAAAAACAAAGGTAAAAGGCCGGTTTTGAACGGTTCTGCCCAATCCTTCCCGGAAGCTCAAACCTGTTGAATTAATCCCGGAGCTGAAGTACAATCATCGCCAGAGTACCTTCCGGGCCTTTTTGTCGGAAGAGGGGGCGAAAAGACAAGGCAGGGTGGAGGAAAAGCCCTGCTTTTTTTTCGACATCCAGAGCCGGACAATGGTCGAACTCAAGCGCAGCATATTCGTTGTAGACGATGAAGAGCCTATCCGGAAGGTCCTCGCTACCCACCTCGGTAAGGAAGGCTTTGAAGTAATCCTTTCGCCGGGCCGCCTGCCTGTCTTTGAACAGCTTGGAAATAGCTCCTTTGATATAGTCATCTGCGACATCACCATGCCTGAAGTCGACGGCGTAAAGATACTCGAGTTTATCCGCCAGAACTACCCCATTGTCCCCGTCATCATGCTCACCGGCCTTACCGACATATCCATTGCGGTTGAAGTCATGAAAAAAGGCGCCTTCGACTATGTCATGAAGCCCGTCCGCAAAGACGACCTCATGAACGTGATCAGGAAGGCGTTTGTCCACAGGGACCTCCTCGCGCGCAACAAGGAGCTTGAGAGGGAGAACAGGGAATACCAGCTCTACCTCGAGGAGAAGGTCAGGGAGCGCACGAGGGAGCTCAACTCAAAGGCAATGGAGCTGCAGATGGCTTACGGCGTCCTCAAATCCATGAACATACAGTTCGTGAACGTGCTCGCCGAGACCATCGAGGCAAAGGACCGGCACACGAGGGGCCACTGCAACCGCATGAGGAGCCTGTGCGTGGAGCTCGGCTCTCTTGCCGGGCTCACCCCTGAACGGATAGAGACACTGGAGTACGCGTCCCTGCTGCACGACTTCGGCAAGATAGGCGTGAGCGAGAGCGTCCTCAACAAGGAAGGCCCCCTTACCGAGGACGAATGCGCTCATATAAAGGAGCACGCCGAACTGGGAGAGAAGATACTCCAGGGCATACCGCTCATGGAGACGGTCTCGAAGATAATAGGCGCGCACCACGAGAACTACAACGGCACGGGCTACCCCCGCAAATTGAAGGGCGAGGAAATTCCGATAGAGTCCAGGATAATCTCAGTAGCGGACCTCTTCGACGCAATGAGGAGCGACCGCCCTTACAGGAAAGGCCTTCCGCTCGCTACTGTATTGGAAGAGATGAAAAGGGTCGCAGGCACGCAGCTCGACCCGGCCCTCGTGGACCTCTTCATGACGAACAGGGTCTTTGAGCTCGATGAAAACCGCTCTCCGGCCCAGGCCGGGCAGTAGTCCGGATTACCAAGAGGTGAGCCCTTTTAAATGATCCAGATAAGGTCAGCTCTAAATTATCTCGTCATCGTGATAATGGTCTTCTTGACGGCCATTACGGCCGTCTTCGTTTATGTAAGCTTCGATATCAAAGACAAGATGATACTGAGGACGGTCCAGCAGACCGAGTTCGCCTCAGAGCTCCTTGCCCGCTCGGCCACCGAGATGATGAAGGAAGGGCACAGCACGGATAATTACAGGGCCATCCTGGAATATGGCGAACTAATAGGCATCGAAGGCCTGGGGATTATGAAGCTCACCGGCGAGCCTGCAACCTTCGGCCTTGGCGGGTCCGGTGTGGACGGGCTCCCCGGGCTCAAGCCAGGGGATAAGGAGCCCTTCAGCCAGGCGTCTAAATCCGAGTACCCAAGCGGGTATTTCGACTCAGAAAGGGAAATATACACCAGGTTCCTGCCGCTCAAGAACGATGGCGCGTGCCTGAAGTGCCATTCAGGCGAGGGCAATTCTCTCGGCCTGCTCATGATCCGGCTGTCAACGGCAGGAGACCTCGAGCTCCTCGGCTTCATGCAGAAGCTCATCTGGGTGCTCGGAGGCATAGTGCTCCTCCCGGCGTGCGGCCTCATGGTGGCGGGGGCGGTGATAAAGGAAAAGAACAGGATATTCGGCCAGCTCAAGAGCAGCAAGGATGAGATGGAGAGGACTTACGACGAGCTGGACAAGACCAAGTACTATCTCCAGTTGATACTCGACAACTCGAGGGTCCTCATTGTAACGACAGACATGGAGGGCAGGATCGTCGAGTTCAACAGGGAGGCCGAAATGCTCCTGGAATACACCAAGGAAGAGGTCGTGGGCAAGGATGTCCTCATGCTCTACGACAACCCCAGGCAGCGTTCAGAGGTCATGAAGGGCGCGGTCGTCACCGAAGGAGAGCTCTGGGAGGCCCGGAACAGGGAAGTGAGGCTCAGGTCCAGATCAGGCAGGGTCATCCACGTGAGCCTCACGCTCTCGACGCTCAACGACCGCGACAGGATAGTCGGCACTGTCGGGGTCGGGAAGGACATCTCCGAGCAGAAGATGCTGCAGTTCAAGCTCATGCAGTCCGAGAAGCTCGCGGGCATAGGCACGCTCGCTACCGGCATAGCGCACGAGATAAACAACCCCCTCGCGGGCATACTGGGCATGGCCGAGGCCATAAAGGATGAAAACGACATCGGGCTTATAAAGTCTTACACTGACGACATCATACAGTACTCGGAGAACGCGCGCAGGATCGTAAGGGAGCTTTCGGATTATTCGAGGGCCGCGCAAAACACGGCCGAATCGAGGGTGGACATCGCCAGGGTGATAGAGAACTCGCTCAAGATGGCGAGGCACTCGGCGTCCTTCGGATCGATCGAGGTCGACGCGGCCTTTGAGGGCGGCGCGTTCGTGCACGGCAGCCAGGTAGAGCTGCAGCAGGTATTCGTCAACCTCATCGTCAACGCCGTGCACGCGATGGACGGAAGCGGCGAGCTCTCCCTGAGCTGCTGGAAAGATGGCTCTTTCATAAAAGCAGTCGTAGCAGACTCCGGCCACGGGATACCGGAAGAGAAGATGAGCCAGATATTCGACCCGTTCTTCACCACCAAGCCGGTCGGCGTGGGCACGGGCCTGGGCTTATATGTGGTATACAGGATAGTTACCAAGTACGGGGGCGGCATCGACGTTGAGAGTTCAGAGGGCCAGGGAACGGCATTCACGCTCAAGTTCCCGGCCTTTGACGGGCTCGAGCCTGTGGAGGACGATGTGTTCATCGCATCCGCCGGAGCCAAATCAAACTGAGGGGTAGGGAATGTGAGGAGATTTCTCATCGGGGCCATTCTGGCGCTCACGGCGGTTTTGCCGGGCATCGCGTTGGCGGAGGACCAGACCAGGATTGACAGGCTGGAGCAGGAGCTCAGGGATCTCAAGCAGGAGAACCAGGAGATAAAGAAGAGGCTCGACGGTGTCGCGGCCGAATCGGAGGAGACCAGGGACTCGTTCGGCCGCATATCGAGTTTTGTCAATATAAGCGGCTACGCGGACGCCGAGTTCTACCTTACGGACAACGACAGCGACAACGCGCATTTCAGGGTGCGCCACCTGAGCCTGTTCTTCATAAAGGACATTCAGAAGGAATGGAGGCTCTTCTCTGAGATAGAATACGAGGACGCGCCCCTCGTGGAATCGGAGCACACGACCGACGACCCGGACACGGTGCAGGGCAAGCTCCTTGTCGAGCAGATGTATATCGAGTACCACCCGGAACTTGACTGGAATGTGAGGGCAGGCAGGTTCATTACGCCGGCGGGCCTTTGGAACATATACCATTACCCTCCCTATGTGCCTACGCAGACAAGGCCTCTGATGGTAAGGCGGATATTCCCGCAGGTCTCGGACGGAGTGCAGTTGATGTACTCATTTACAGCCGGTGAATCAGTTGTGGATACCCATCTGTATGTCGCCAACGGCGCCGGGAATCCGGGCCGCCTGGACAGGAACGAGGAAAAGGCCTGGGGCGCAAGGGCGCACCTGCAGCAGGGAAGCCACGGCTTGGGGGCCTCGGTCTACAGGGAGATAGACAACGTCGATATACTCCGGAACGCGTTCGGCCTGCATTATCTCTGGGATTTTTCGCCCTTCAGGTTCCAGACAGAGTACCAGTACAGGCAGAACTCGCCGGATACAGGCTCTGATTTCATCGACAGGGGTTTCTACGCGCAGCTTACCTATGACATAGGCAAATGGACGCTGGCGGCGCGCTATGACTGGTATGACCCGAACGGCAGCCAGCCGCAGGCGGATATTTTCAGGTACACCGGCGCGGTAAACTACCATTTCGCATATAACGTTGTCGGAAAGGCAGAGTACAACAGGAACGTCTTCGAGGACAGCACGGAAGACTACAACGAGGTCATACTCGCCATAGTCGTCGCTATAGGAGATCTGTAATGTATAGACTTCCCCGCATACTGATACTCTTTTTCGCCGCGTTTTTTGCGGCAGCGCCGGCGGCAGCCCTCTCGGAGACCATCGCGATAATAGTGAACAGGGACAACCCGCAGAAGGCGCTAAGCAGGGACGAGATAAGAAGGATCTACACGAACTCGGTCCTCGAGTGGTCTGACGGGACGCCGGTGGCCATCTACGACCTGTCGGTCGACGACCCTGTGCGCGAGGTCTTTTCAGGCAGGGTATTGAGGAAGGCCCCGTCGAAGGTGGCCCAGGAATGGGCTCATCTGAAGATAACTAACCAGGCAAAGAACCCGCCGACGGCGGTTAAGAGCGAGTCCATCATCATACGCAGGATCGCGAGGGAAAAGGGCGCGATAGGTTATGTCTCGCTCAGCTCGGTGGAGGGGAACCCGGAAGTAAGGATCGTCAACACCATCCAGTAAACTTTTTAATATCCGCTGTTGACGTCGTCGAGGTCGCCGACCGGCCTCTTGAAGGTGAACCTGATGGGGTCGGCTATGAGCTTGTCAGCCGCAAGGCCGACGCTCCTTGTCGGAATGGTGAAGGGCAGGCCGATTACGAAGACGGCAGCGCCCAGGGCGGTGGCGACAATGCCCAGAGGCCTGGTAAAGAGCACGTCAAAGACGATGGCAGTGGAAGAAGGTTCCTCCTCCTGCATGGCAGCTGCCTGGGCCGGGACTATGGCAACAAAGAGCATCAGGGCCGCAACAACCGAACAAAGGGTCTTTTTCATCAGTTTACCCCTGTCTGAAAATTGCCTCTTCTAAAGAAGCTGATATAATAATATCTGCTTTTCGTTTTTTTGCAAGGCGACCTGCTTCAGGAGGCGGCAACGACAAGCTGCCTGAATGAGGGGTGGTAAGGTCCTGCGGCAATTAAGCTTTCCAGCTCTTTTGTGGGCTGTAGCCCCATCCGTATTACAGGTATCCCCGCGCCGTCGAGCAGTCTTTTCACCTCCACGCAGACACTGACCATATCCTCAAGCGGCCAGGGCGTGTACTTTCCGCTCAAATACATCCTGTGAAGGGCCGTGTCCTTCAATACTATCGAGGGGTAAACCCTGACGAAATCAGGGAGAAGGGCGATAATCTTCTTTGTCGTCTCGATGACGGTCCCGGGCGTGTCACCGGGCAGGCCCGGCATGAACTGAAGGCCGACATTGAGACCGGCGTCTTTCAGCTCCCGCACCGCTTGTACGGTAGCATCTGACCCGTGCCCCCTGCCTGAAAGCCGCAGCACATGCTCATCCATCGACTGCGCCCCAAGCTCGACCGTTGCGACACCATGTTCTTTTAAAAATAGGCAGATATGGCTGTTGATGTAATCCGGCCTTGTTGACAGGCGGAGCTCGTTTATCCTGCCGTCCCTGAGATACGGCGCTGCCGTATCGAGATATTCCTTTTGGATCGCTTCCGGCAGTCCTGTAAAGCTGCCGCCGTAAAAGGCGGCCTCCCGAATTCCCTTGCCCTTCCAGGTGGAAAGGAAGAGCTCTATTGTCTCCGCGACCTCATCGGGCCGTGGGATTTTCTTCGCGGCAGATATGCCCTCCTGGTCGCAGAAGACGCACTTGTGGGGGCAGCCGCCAAAGGGGATGAAGATGGGGATTATGAGGCGTTTATGCGCCATGCAGCTCCGTGATAATAGTTGACTCCGGGAAAAACTCGGCAAAACGATCGCTCAGGTTCGTAAGAGCCTCTCCGGCCGCTGCCTGCTCAGCGTCCTTTTTCCTGGGCGCGCAGCCGCTTCCGAGCGTCTTCCCGGCTACCCTGACCTCTATCTCGAATATTTTCCTGTGCGGCGGGCCTTTTTCGCCAATAAGTATGTACGACGGGGCCTCCTTGAAGAGCTTTTGCGAAAGCTCCTGGAGCCTGGGCTTGTAATCGAAATGTCCCGGCCCCTCTAAAGCGTCAGCCAGAAGCGGCGTGAATAGATCTTCGATGTATTCAAATGTCTTTTGAAAACCCTGATTGAAATAGATTGCGGCAATGAATGCCTCGAAGACCCCGGAAAGGATTGTCGGGTTGTCAGCGCCGCCGCTAAGCCGCTCCCCCTTGCCCAGGAGAAGGTACTTATCGAGAGAGATCTCCCTTGCGATGCCGGCAAGAGAGAGCCTGTTGACGAGCTTTGCCCTCATCCTCGTAAGCTCGCCCTCGTGAATGTCCGGGAACTTCCTGAAGAGCATGTGGCTGATAATATTCGAGAGTATGGCGTCGCCGAGGAATTCGAGCCGTTCGTTCGATTTGAGCCCCGCGCCCTCTTTTTCGTTCAGAAACGACCTGTGAACGAATACCTTCTTCATAAGCGCGTCATCGGTAAATACAAAAGGCAGGCTGCCCATAAAACCTTGTAGCGGATATTCGTCCTTCAAACTGCACCTCCGGGGTTTAACAAGCCCTCGACAAGTTTGAGGGTTTCGTTTATACCCTCCCCATCGACGGGGGAGGGCAGGGTGGGGGTGAAGGATTTATCACCCTTCCCTCATTCCCCTCCAGTCAAGGGAGGGGAGGAAAGTTACTGTAATATTCATATTCTCTCCCCTTGGGGGAGAGGAGTAAGGTGAGGGGGTCTTTCATGCCGCCCCCTCATCCCAACCTTCTCCCCGAAGGGGAGAAGGAGGAAAAGCGCCAGGCGATTTCAATAGGTGAAGAAAACCGAAAATGGAATTATTTCGTTTCTGCTAACATGCCGCCAGGTATACAGGCGATAAGGCTCGTTTCGACCACTTCTTTCTTCAGTCTGTCCTCACCATTAAGGAAGACCTGTATATAGTTCCTTGCTCTGCCCTTCAATAGGCCGCTCTTTTTGTCGCGGCCCATCTCTACCAGTACGCTCGCCTTTTTACCTATGAAATTCCTGTGAAAGGCATCTCTTTTCCGTTCATCGAGCGCATGGAGCCTATCGCAGCGCTCCTTGATCTTTATAGGAAGGACCTGGCCGTCATAGTCAACAGCGGGCGTGCCGCGCCTCTTTGAGAACGGGAATATGTGGAGGTAGGAGACGGGCAGGCCGCTTAACAATAAGAATGTGTTTTCGAATTCCTTATCTCCCTCTCCGGGAAAGCCCGCTATAATATCGACGCCGATCGATACCTCTGGGATTGAAGCAGAAAGCCTTTCAACCTTTTCGGCAAAGAGCGTTCCAGTATATGGCCGCCTCATGCGCCGCAATACTGCGTCATCTCCGCTCTGCAGCGCAAGGTGCAGGTGGTTGCAGATGCGCTTGGAGTCTTTGAGGATGTCTATGAGATTATCCGTCACCTCATCCGGGTCGAGCGAGCTTATCCTGAACCTGCATGGATAATTTTTTTGTTCGATGAGTTCGAGGACAGAGGCGATGTCCGTCGCTGGGCCGAGGTCAGCGCCCCACGCGCCCAGGTGTATGCCGGTGAGGATTATTTCTCCATATCCGCTTTCGACGAGGGCGTCCAGCTCTCTTTCGACCTGCTCCAGTGATAAGCTCCTTGAAAGGCCCCGTGCCTTGGGGATTATGCAGTACGCGCAGGCCCTGCTGCACCCTTCCTGAATTTTGAAATTAGCGCGGGTGCGTCCGCCGGAAGAGCGCGCGCGGAGCGTCCACGGCGTGCCGTCCTGCCACTCGCCTATGGCCTCTACAGTCATCTGCTGCCTGCCCTTCAAAAGATACTCGACTATCTTTCCCTTCTCAGGGTTGCCCACGACGTAGTCAACGCCTTCGATGGAGCTGACCTCATCGGGCGAGACCTGCGCGTAGCAGCCTGTCACGATGACGATTGCGCCGGGGTTAACGTTGCGCGCCTTCCTTATAGTCTGGCGCGACTGGTGGTCTGTCCTGCCTGTTACTGTACAGGTGTTTATGATGTAGGCGTCGGCAGGGCCGGGAAAGGGGACGACCCGCAACGACGCCTCTCTTAGCGCGTCCTCAAGGGCAGATGAGTCGTACTGGTTCGACTTGCAGCCGAGCGTGGATATGGCGACAGTCGATATGGAAGTCAGGCCGCTCATTTCAATGCCCCTGTTATCCAGCCGCCGCCCAGGACCTCATCATTCCTGTAGATGACCACGGCCTGCCCCGGTGTTATTGCCTTCTGCGGTTCGTTGAATTCTATTTTGATTGTCCCATCATCATTCGATGTCACGGTGCAGGCCGCGCCAGCGTGGCGGTAGCGGATCTTGGCCTCGACCCCTGAAAGTCCAGCGCGCGCCATATCCTGCGCCTCAGGGTCAATCCAGTTGACCTCGTTGGCAATAAGGCCCTTTGAATATAGATCTTCAATCCCGCCGACCACGACGCGGTTTTTTGGCACATCGATATCGAGCACATAGAAAGGCCCGCCTGAGAGGCTCAAGCCCTTTCTCTGTCCGATGGTGTAATTGAAGAGGCCCTTGTGGGAGCCCAGGATTTTTCCGTTGGTATCGACGATATCTCCGGGCTCTTTAGGCACTCGGGTTGAGAGGAACTCGGCGTAGCTCGGCTCCTCGACAAAGCATATTTCCTGGCTCTCGGCCTTCTCTGATGTGCGGAGATTCAGCCTCCGGGCGTGTTCGCGCACTTCGGCCTTTGTGAGGCCGCCGAGAGGGAAGCGAACTCGCTCAAGCTGTCGTTGTGTCATTGTGAATAGGAAATAGCTCTGGTCTTTGGTGGGGTCAATGCCCTTTAAAAGCCTAAAACCCCAAGGCGCCTGCTCTATGCGGGCGTAGTGGCCTGTTACTAAATAGTCTGCCTCAAGGCCGATGGCCTTCCTTGGAAGGACCTCGAACTTAAGTATCTGATTGCACTTTATGCAGGGGTTTGGGGTGGAGCCGCTGGTGTAGGAAGATATGAAGTAATCGACGACCTCCTTTGAGAAGGCCTCTTCGACGTTGACGACGTAGAAGGGCACGCCGAGCCTGTCGGCAACGCGCCTCGCGTCGTGGATGTCGTCGAGCGTGCAGCAGCTGCCTGCGGTTGCGCCGCTACCGTCGTCTTTTCTGGAGTAGTCCCAGAGCTGCATCGAGACGCCGACGCATTCATAGCCCTGCTCAACGAGTAGAGCAAGGGCTGTGGATGAGTCGACCCCCCCGCTCATGGCGACCACGGCCTTTTTGGGTGCCATTGTCCACCTTGTTAGGGCTGCTCTAAAAATTGTTATTTTTCCTGATCTCTGTGTCAGGACGGAAATAAAAATGCTCACATATAACACTACATATGCTGCGCTTTTTATTCCCGCCCTTCCTTGACCTCAGAAAAAATTCCTAATTTTTAGAGGAGCCCTGGCGAATCGGGTAATCCCCTTGATTTTAATAAAGAATGGGGCGATTTACCAGAGAAAAGTTGGGGAGAGGGGGCTTGCGTCATTGCGAGCGGAGCGAAGCAATCCAATCTTTGACAGGAAGTTTCGCAAGTAGTATAATAATGACACTGTTGTAATTAAAATGACAAGGTATCGGGGGAGCTATGGCATATAACGCAAAGACGGCCTGCAAATTGACGGGAATAACCTATCGCCAGCTGGTTTATTGGGACGAAACTCATTTCATAAAGCCTTCGGTTAGCGAGGCAGAGGGGACCGGAACGGTCCGCCTTTATTCGTTTACGGATCTGGTGCAGTTGAAGGTCGCAAATACGCTCAAAGCGCAGGGCGTGAGCCTGCAGAAGATACGGAAGGCGGTAACATGGCTCAAGAAGAACTTTCCCGACACCAAGAAACCGCTTGCCGAGAAGAGGCTTATCACGGACGGTAATACAATTTTCGTCTGGGCCGAAAACAGGGAGGCTGCCCTCGACGTGCTCTCCAAGGGGCAGCTTGTCATGAGCATAGCCGTAGGGCAGATTATTGAGGCAATGAAGGGCGAAGTCGCCAAGATCACCCGCGAGAAAAAATACACGGTCAAGGTTAAAGGCAAGAGCCACGCGGTGATACTCCATCCAGACCTTGAAGATGGGGGCTTCTGGGTAGACTGCCCGGCCCTTCCCGGCTGCAGCTCCCAGGGAGATACGGTCGAGGAAGCCCTGGATATGATAAAGGACGCCATCGTGGGCTATCTTGCAGTTCAGGCAGAGACGAAAAAGAAGGGACGGGCCTCTGCCTGATGGACGGGCTGCATAATCTAAAGCCTGAGAAGGTCATTAAGGCCTTTGAACGGGCAGGCTGGTATGTAAGGAAATCGACCGGCAGCAGCCATGTGGTGCTCAAGAAAGAAGGTAACCCGATACTGCTGACGATCCCTGTGCATAAAGGAAAGCCCATAAAGAAGGGATTGCTGCTGGCGCAGATAAAGGCTGCGGGGCTTACGGTAGAGGAGTTTTTGGGGCATTACAGGTGAGTTAACCTTTTTATAGAGTTACGCCGCGCAATTTAACCTCTAAGCTAATAAGTGTACTATGAAAGGAGCGTATAAATATGTCTATAGAAGTTGGTGCGTTAATTTCAGTAGTGAAAACAACCATTGACTATGCAAAAGGAGCAGCAGCTTTTCAAAACGATGTAGGGAATCTCTGATCAATTCAAGTTTAGGGAAGCGAGTTTGTTAATGAGTCACCAGACAAGAGGAAAAACTTCATTTTCCAAGACGCCTGATGGCGTGTTTTCCGCATTTGATTCCTATTTTTCCACCCTGTCGCAGGCTCCGGGCGCAGTTCCCCTATTTCGTC
>Ga0209751_10003343_pt1 | contig 15620 bp, 16 predicted proteins | sample RifCSP13_1_FD_184019 | JGI IMG/M metagenome (GOLD analysis project Ga0209751, IMG submission 184019) | Soil microbial communities from Rifle, Colorado - Rifle CSP2_sed 13_1 (SPAdes) (version 2) | ecosystem: Environmental > Terrestrial > Deep subsurface > Rock core/Sediment | place: Rifle... | reverse complement strand
TCTTGGTTTCGCTGTTCTCCGAGGCATTTTCTAGCGTTCTGACGTTTCCGCTCGCCCCGTCGAAGAATCGCAGGGGCGCTGAACGTGCTCCGCGGAGATCGTCTCCGCCTATCCCGTTAATTCACGTGAGTATATACATCGGTCGTTTCTAACTCTAGGGAGACCTCCACTCGCCAGAATTCTACCCGCAATCCATTGCAATCGGTGAGATCAAGCGGGGATGAACCTCGCATTCACATGGAAGGCGGCCCCCTTGCGGACGCGAACGAGCGGGGTCCGCGCGAGGGACGTAAATCGACATATGTTCAAGCGAGCCGCTGTATCATGGGTAGCGCCTTTAGACGACCTTTCGTGCTCTCAACATTACTCGGTATATGAGGGGCCCGTAAGCTCTTCCCCGAATGGACAGTGCTTAGAGAATACTGAATATCCATGCGATAGCATCCCAGGACATGACCGGGCATGGGCTGCCCCCAGAGGCGCGATCTCCCGGTCAGGGGCGGGCGATGGGGAGGCGCTCCCGCATCGGGTGCCTGTGGTCGCGTGGCCGCTGCGTCCGCACGTCTTCACGGCGCTCCGGAGGGAGCTCCCACGGGCGCCCGCGCTTCTGCCCGCCGGTGGGTCCGGGCCCCCCGGCGACGTCCCCGGGCGCCGCTGCCCGGACGCCCTCGTGCTTCCCTTCATGTCTTCGAGTTCGGACAGGAGGCTTTAGCGGAAATGATGTCCGCGGACGTTGAGAACGGGATGGTGCCAAGTGACGCGACGAGCGAGTTCCTGCGCCGGGTATACGAGCTCCCCGCGGGCGAGAGGCTCCTCTCCTGCATCCAATGCGGGATGTGCAGCGGGTCGTGTCCGCTCGGGTACGCGATGGAGTACACCCCGCGGAAAATGATCGCGGCCCTACGGGCGGGGAGGATCGAAGACCTCTACCGGAGTGCCAGCGTTTGGCTCTGCGTGTCATGCTACAACTGCACCTTCCGGTGCCCGAGCGGAGTTCCAATCACGGATCGCCTCATCGGCAGCCTCCGGGGCGACATGCTCTCGAGGGGAGTCGGCGTCCCCGCCGAGCTGCAGGCCGCGTTCGAGAAGACGACACGATACGGCAACCCATTCGGGGAGTCGCCCAAAAAGCGGCCCGATTGGACGAAAGAGGCCGGCGTGGACGTGCGTGTCCTTGAGGAGGGAGACTCCGCCGAAGTCTTGTGGTGGGTCGGCTGCTTCCCGTCGTACAACAAGCGGAACCAGAGGGACACGATCGCCCTCGCAAGAATCCTCTCCGCCTTGGGCGTTGACTTCGGGATCATGGGATCCGATGAGAGATGCAGCGGAGACATCCCCTGCACGAGCCAGGGAGAGGAAGGGCTCTTCTTCTCTCTCTACGAACACAACTCGGACCAGCTTCGGAACAGGAAGTTCAAGGACCTCCTCGTCGGAGACCCCCACGCGTACAACGCGTTCAAGAAGGAGTATCCGCGGCTGGGGACGCCCCTCCCTGTCCGTCACTACACCCAGTATCTCGCGGGGTGGTCGCCCGAACTCCGGAGGGTGATGAAGAAGGAGCTCAGGGCGAAGGTCACCTACCACGATGCGTGTTGTCTCGGCCGGAGGAATGCCGAGTACGAGGCCCCCCGGGTCCTGCTCGAGAGTGTCCCCGGCCTGCAGCTCGTCGAGATGCCAAGGAACCGGGAGAACGCCCTTTGTTGCGGCGGAGGCGGCGGCGGGAACTGGTTGGACAGCTTCATCTGGCAGCGCACCCGCGTGCCGCTGCCCATGCAGAGGGTCCAGGAGGCCGCGAAGACAGGCGCACAGATCTTGGCCGTGTCCTGCCCCCTCGAGGTTCCGCGTTTCGAGGATGCCGTGAAGACGGCAGGCCTCGAAGGTCGGCTCGGGGTCCGCGACGTCTCCGACATCCTCGCCGAGGCCTTGGGCCTCTCTGGGGGTCCGTCGTGAATGAAGGTCGCAGCGGTTCTCCGCCAGGTCCCGGACGTCGTAGAGGAACTCGTTATTGGGGCAGACGGCCGGAGCCTCTCGGAGGCCGATCTCATGTATGTCACGAACGAGGCGGACGAGCACGCCCTCGAGCAGGCCCTCATCTTGAAAGGCCGCGACGGCGCGCATGTGGTCGCGATCAGTTCCGGGGGCGACGAAGCGCGAGCCGCCCTGGCGAGTGCGGTGGCCAAGGGAGCGGACGAGGCATATTTCGCCCCCGTTCCATTCGCGAGCCGAGCGGACAACCATCACCTCGCCGCGACCCTGGCCTCGGTCATGAAGGGCGCCGGGTACGACCTCATCCTCACGGGCGTCTGGGCCTCGGACCAGCTCGATGCGGGCCTCGGAGGTCTCCTTGCTGCGGAGCTCGGTCTCCCGTACGTTGGCGGGCTGACCTCCGTCTCCGCGCCCGCGGAAAGCGCGAAGGCCACGGTTCGGAAGGAGTTCCCCGGAGGTCGCCTAGGCGTGATGGAAGTCGACCTTCCCGCCGTCCTCGGGATTCAGTCCGCGGAGAATCCCCCGCGCTACGTACCCGTCAGCAAGGTCATGCAGGCGAAGCGGAGCCTCCAGGCCCAGACGATACCGCCCGCTGCGTCCCATGAAGCGCGGGTCCATCTCCGAAAGCTGACGAAGCCTGAGGCTGCGACGAGGGCCGAGATGATCTCCGGAAGCCCGGAAGAGGTCGCGGACCGCCTCGTCCGCATCCTGCGGGAGCGTGGTGTGGCATGACGCCGCCTGAGATTGTTGTCGTGGCCGAGCATCTGGCTGGCGAGGTCACGGACGTAACGCTGGAGATGCTCGCGTGCGCCCGCGAGCTCACGCACACGATTGGCTGGCACGTCACCTGCGTGATCCTTGCCGACGATCCGAAACCCTTCGAGGCCCTTCCCCTCGCGTCGGGCCGGACGGTGATCGTCCAGGATCCCTCGCTCAGCTCGTTCAACCCCGTGGCATACTCGAAGGTCCTCGCACACGTGCTGAGGGACCTCGGTCCGCGGCTCGTGCTCGTTGGCAACACGAATGTCGGGACGGACCTCGCCGGCTCCCTGTCCCACCTCCTCGATGCGCCCGTCGTAGGCGGATGCATTCGAATCCGCTCGGAGGGCGAGGGCATCTTGTTCACGAGCCGGATGTGCGGCGGGAAGCTGCTCGCACAGATCGAGTTTCGCGACGGGATGGTGATCGCCATGCTCCTTCCGGGGAGCTTCAACCGGGAGGGGGGGATGCGGGACCAAGTACCGCCCACGGAGGTGCGGCCGTCGCCCGTGTCCCTGAAAGGCCTCCCCGTCCGGTTCCTGGAGCTCGTGGAGCCGAGCCTAGGGGATGTCGATGTGCGCAAAGTGCCCATCCTCGTGGCCGCGGGCCGGGGCGTCCAGTCGAAAGCGAATCTGGAGGCCGTGGAGGCCCTTGCGAAAACGCTCGGGGGCGCCGTGTGCGCGACGCGCCCCATCGTGGACCAGGGATGGCTCCCCCGCGCCCGCCAGGTCGGACGGTCGGGGATGATCGTGAAGCCCCGCCTCTACCTCGCGCTGGGAGTCAGCGGGGCCCCGGAACATGTCGAGGGCATGAAGGAGTCCGGGCTCATCGTCGCCGTAAACACGGACCCGGAGGCGCCCATCTTCGACGTCGCCCACTTCGGGGCAACGGTCGACCTGCTCAAGCTCGTGCCGATCCTTGCGGCGAGAATCGAAGCAGCGAAAGGTGGAGCATGAACCTGGAGCAGGCGGTCCTCTCTGCAATCCTGGCCGCGAGCGGCCTCCTGTTCCTCGGACGATTCCTCCGAATCGTCGTCGCGGTCCGGAAGGGCATCCGCGAGGTCTGGTGGGACCGGCTGGGAACTCGGGTCGCGAGCGTCATCCTCGACGGGCTCCTCCAGAGGAAGATCTATCGTGAACGATCCGCAGGCGTGCTTCACGCCTTCATCTTCTGGGCCTTCGTCTTCCTCTTCTTCGGCGTGGTCGAAATCGTCGGGGAGGGGTACATCGAGGGCTTCCGCCTCCCGGTCGGTCCACTCGACGGTCCACTCTACCTCGGCCAGGACCTCGCCGCGGCCCTCGGCATCGTCGGCGTGATCATGGCAATCTACCGGAGGACGGTCTCGAAACCCAAGCGGCTCATGCACGAGGGGAACCGCGCGGCCGTCGTCATGCTCCTCTTCATCCTCACAATCCTCGTGTCCTTCCTCCTCCTGAACGCGGCACGGATCCTCGAGGACGCGGCGGCGTCGACGGCGGAGTGGCGGCCCGTGAGCCGCGGGATCGCGGCCGCGGCATCGGCCGCGGGATGGGGCGGAGTCGCGGCCAGCCTCGAGGGGTCCATGTGGTGGCTGCACGTCGTCGCCTTGTTCACCTTCATGGCGTGGTTTCCTTACACGAAGCACTCCCACATCATCTTCGCTGCGTTCAACGTCTTCTTCCGCAAGCCGGAACCCGCGGGGGCGATGCGCCCCGTCCCTGTGGAGCGCGCGGACACCCCGGGCGCGGGGTCTGTCCGGGACCTCACGTGGGTGTCCCTCCTGAACGCCTTCGCATGCACGGAGTGCGGCCGGTGCACGGACAACTGCCCGGCCCACGCGAGCGGTGCTTCGATGGATCCGATGCACATGATGATGCGCCTCCGGGCGGCCGTCCTCGCCCGCGGAGGCGAGGCGCGGACCGTGACGAGGGCCGCGGACGGGGGCGCACCCGAGGCGGAGGATCTCTTCCACGCGGTCCACAGCCCTGACGCGGTCTGGTCGTGCATGACCTGTCTCGCCTGCGTCGACGGATGTCCCGTGTTCAACAACCACCTCTCCAAGATCCTCGAGATGCGCCGCGCGCTCGTAGCCCGGGGAGAGGTCGACCCGGGCGTCCAGGGCGCGCTCGAGAGCCTCAGCCGCTACGGCAACTCGTTCAAGGGGACGCCGAAGGCGCGGACGAAGTGGACACGGAGCCTCCCGGGTCCCGTGAAGGACGCGCGGAAGGAGCCCGTGGACACGCTGTGGTTCGTCGGCGACTATGCGTCGTACGACTCCCGCTGCCAAGCCCTCACGGCGCGAACCGCGAGCGTGTTCGCCCGCGCGGGCGTGGACTTCGGAATCCTTCACGACGGGGAGTGGAACTCCGGGAACGACGTGCGGAGGGTCGGCGAGGAAGGCCTTTTCGAGAGCCTTCGCGACCGGAACGCCGAGGCCATGAAGACCTGCACGTTCAAAGACGTCGTGACGACGGACCCGCACACCTACAACACGCTCAAGAACGAGTATCCCCCGCCTAACGGCGGGAGGGTGCTCCACTACACGGAGCTGCTGGACGAGCTCATCCGCACGGGCAAGCTACAGCTTTCGAAGAAGCTCTCTCAGCGTGTCACGTACCACGATCCCTGCTACCTGGGCCGCTACAACGGCGTGTACGATGCCCCGCGCCGGGTGCTCGCGGCCACGGGGGCGGAGCTCGTGGAGATGCCGAGGAGCCGTTGGAAGAGCCTGTGCTGCGGGGCCGGCGGGGGCCGAATCTGGACGGAAGGAGTTCCGGATGAATCCAAGCGCCCCGCGTACGTGCGCGTGAAGGAGGCTGCGGGGCTCGAGGGCGTCGCGACCCTGGTTGTGGCCTGCCCGAAAGACTACGTGATGTTCACGGACGCCGTGAAGACCGCCGGCCTCGAAGGGTCGCTCCAGATACGCGACATCATCGAACTCGTGGAGGAAGCTCTGTGACAACGGACGAACCCAAGATTGGCGTCTATGTCTGTGACTGCGGGTTCAACATCGCCGGCGTCGTGAACGTGCCGGAGGTCGTGAACTACGCGAAGGGGCTCAGGGGCGTCGCGGTCGCCCGGGAGTACAAGTACATGTGCTCGAGCCCGGGTCAAGAGACGATCCAGAAGGACATCCGGGAGAAGGGACTCAATCGTGTGGTCGTCGCTTCCTGCTCCCCCCATCTCCACGAGTCCACCTTCCGCCGCGCTGCGGAGTCCGCGGGGATGAACCCCTACCTCGTGCACATGGTGAACATCCGCGAGCAGGTCTCCTGGGTCACGAAGGGACGCGACGAAGCGACGGAGAAGGCGAAGTCCCTCGTTGCCGCGGGGGTCGCGCGCGTCGCGAGGCATTCCCCCCTCGAGCGCCGGGAGGTCCCCGTCCGCGGGGAGGTGCTCATCATGGGTGGCGGGATCGCAGGGATTCAGGCCGCGCTCACGGCCGCAGAGGCCGGCCACCACGTGTACCTCGTGGAGCGGGAGCCCTCGATCGGGGGCCATATGGCGCGGTTCGACAAGACCTTCCCCACCCTGGATTGCGCCGCGTGTATCCTCACGCCGAAGATGACGGCGGTGAAGAACCACGCGAACATCACGCTCCTCTCCTACTCCGAGGTCGTGGCCGTCGACGGCTATGTCGGGAACTTCAAGGTCAAGGTCCGGAGGAAGCCGCGGTACGTGGACGAGGCAAAGTGCGTGGGGTGCTTCGAGTGCATCGAGGAGTGCGTATACAAGACCCCGAAGTTCTCGAGCGAGTTCGAACTCGGTCTTGGGAAGCGGAAGCCAATCTACATCCCCTTCCCTCAGGCGGTCCCCCTCGTGGCCGTCATCGATCCGGAGACCTGCATCGAGTTCAAGACGGGGCACTGCAAGAAGACGTGCGTCGAAGCCTGCGGGGACCGGAACGCGATCGACTTCAAGCAACAGGAGCAGTTCGTCGAACTTGACGTCGGGGCGATTATCGTGTCGACCGGGTTCCAGGTGTTCGATGCCTCCCGCATGACGAACTACGGGTACGGCCGCTATCCCGACGTCTACAACGCCCTTGAGGTCGAGCGTCTCGCGGCGTCGAACGGGCCCACGGGCGGCGAGATTGTCCTACGGAACGGGAAGAAGCCCTCCTCCGTGGCGATCGTCCATTGCGTCGGATCCCGGGACGAGAACTACAACCCGTATTGCTCGAAGGTGTGCTGCATGTACTCCCTGAAACTGGCTCACCTCGTGAAGGAACGGACGGGCGCGGAGGTGTACAGCTTCTACATCGACATGCGGACCCCGGGGAAGGGCTACGAGGAGTTCTACCACAGGCTCCTCGTGGAGAACCTGCATCTCATCCGCGGCAAGGTCGCCGTGGTCACGGACATCGCGGAGTCTCCGAGGGAGGAAGGGAAGCTCGTCGTCGTCGCGGAGAACACCCTCCTCGGCGGCGTCGTACGCGTCCCCGTGGACATGGTCGTCCTGAGCGTCGCCCTCGAACCCCAGGCGGACAAGGAGCAGGTCCGGCGGTTGCTCAACATGTCCTGCAGCTCGGAAGGTTTCTTCCTGGAGAAGCACCCGAAACTCGCCCCCGTGTCGACGATGACGGACGGCGTGTTCATCGCGGGCGCCTGCCAGGGACCAAAGGACATCCCCGAGACGGTGGCACAGGCCGAGGCCGCAGCGGCAGAGGTACTCGCGCTCACCTCGAAGGGCTTCATCACTCTAGAGCCGAATCTCGCGTACATCGACAAGGCCCTCTGCTCAGGATGCCAGGTCTGCATTCCCTTGTGCCCGTACCGCGCGATCGAACTCGACCGGAGCTCGATGGTCGCGAAGATTTCCGACGTCCTGTGCAAGGGATGCGGAGTCTGCGTCGCCGCGTGTCCTAGCGGGGCGGCCCTGCAGAGGATGTTCGAAGACGATCAGATCCTCGACGAGCTCTTGGGGGTGCTCTCATGATGGCGCAGGCGAAGCAGTTCGAGCCGAGGATCGTCGCTTTCGTGTGCAACTGGTGCACGTACATCGCCGCGGATGCGGCCGGCGTCGCCCGCGCCCGTTATTCCCCGAGCGTCCGGCTCCTCCGGACGATGTGCTCCGGGCGCGTGGACCCCCAGTTCGTCCTTGCGGCGTTCTCTGGGGGCGCCGACGGGGTCCTCCTGTGCGGATGCCACCCGAGAGATTGCCACTACAGCTCGGGGAATTACAAGGCCCTCCGAAGGTACACCCTCCTGAAGAAGATGCTCTCTCAACTCGGGATCGAGGGCGATCGGTTCCGTCTCGAGTGGATTTCCGCCTCGGAAGGAGAGAAATTCCGGCGAGTCGTGGAGGACATGACGGATCGCGTGCGCCGTCTTGGGCCTTTCAAACTCAACGGGGGGCCCTAGATGACGGAGAAGCCCAAGGTGGCCTTCTACTGGTGCGCCTCGTGCGGAGGATGCGAGGAAGCCGTCGTCGACCTGGCCGAGGGGATCCTCGACGTTGTCGCCGCCGTGGACATCGTATTCTGGCCCGTGGCGCTGGACTTCAAGGTCCACGATGTCGAGGCGCTCCCCGACGGCGGGATCACGGTGAGCTTCATCAACGGGGCCGTCCGCCTCTCCGAACAGGAGGAGATGGCCCGGCTTCTCCGACGCAAGTCGAAGTACGTGATCGCGTTTGGGAGCTGCTCCCACCTGGGCGGTGTCCCCGGCCTCGCGAACCTGTGGGACCGGAGGACCATCTTCGACTGGTACTACCATCGGGGGCCCGCTGTTGCGGGTGGGGACGGCGTCGAGCCGCAGGAGAAGGTGGAAGTCCCCGAGGGGACCCTCGAGCTCCCGGCGTTCTGGGACACCGTGAAGGCCTTGGACCAGGTCATCGACGTGGACTACTTCGTCCCCGGATGCCCGCCGACTCCGAAGATTATCGCGGACGCCGTCGGAGCGTTGCTTCGCGGCGAGTTGCCACCAAAGGGTTCCGTCCTCGCGGGGACGAAGGCCCTCTGCCGGGAGTGCGCCCTGAACGAAACGAAACCGGAGAAGCTCCTCGTGAAGGAGCTGAAGCGCGTCGACCGGACGAAGGTGGATCCGGAGACGTGCCTGCTCGCTCAGGGGATTCTATGCCTTGGCCCCGTGACCCGCGGCGGATGCGATGCCCTCTGCGTGAAGGGGGCCATGCCCTGCACGGGATGCTTCGGTCCGCTCGACGAGGTGAGGGACCAGGGCGCGAAGGGCGTGTCGTTCCTCTCGTCGATCGTTGACTTCGACGACGAAGAGGACATCCGCCGGGTCCTGGGGAACGTGCCGGACCCCGTGGGGACGTTCTACCGCTATTCGCTGCCGCGGTCCTACCTGATGCGATCCCGGGAGGTGAAGGACCATGCCTGAGCCCGTCGTGATCAATCCGATTACACGTCTCGAGGGCCATGGAAAGGTGACCATCTTCCTCACGGACGAGGGCGAAGTCTCCCGAGCGTACTTCCAGGTTCCCGAGTTGCGCGGCTTCGAGAATTTCCTCGTGGGGCGGCAAGCGGAGGACGCACCCCAAATCACGTCCCGCATCTGCGGCGTGTGTCCGACCGCCCACCACACGGCCGCGACGAAGGCCCTCGACGACCTTTACAAGGTCGACCCGCCCATGACCGCGAAGATGATCCGCGAGATGCTGTACAGCGTCTTCATGCTCGAGGATCACGCGCTCCATCTCTTCTTCTTGGGTGGCCCCGACTTCATCGTCGGACCGACCGCGCCGAAGGCGAGCCGGAACGTTCTCGGCGTGATCCAGAAGGCGGGTCTGGACATCGGGAAGCGCGTGATCGCGATGCGGAAGGACCTGCGGGCGATCCTCACGGAACTCGGCGGGAAGGTGATCCATCCTGTGTACGGTCTACCTGGCGGGGTCGCGAAGCCCGTCACGGCGGACATGCAGACCCGGTACCAGGAGGTCGCTGGACGCGCGCTCAAGTTCGCCGCGTTCTGCGAAAAGCTGTTCGAGGACGTCGTCCTGGGGAACCCCGACTATGTGAAGGCGATCACCTCAGACGCGTACACGCACCGCACGCACTACATGGGCCTCGTCGACGCCGGGATGCGGGAGAACTTCTATGAGGGCCAGATCCGCGTCGTCGACCCCTCGGGCCGCGAAATCGCGCGGTTCCCGGGCTCACAGTACCTGGAACACATCGCGGAGCACGCGGAGCCCTGGACATACGTGAAGTTTCCCTTCCTGAAGAAGATCGGATGGAAGGGCTTCGTGGACGGGGCCGACAGCGGTGTGTACAGCGTCGCACCCCTCGCCCGGCTCAATGCGTGCGACGACATGTCAACGCCGCGGGCCGCGGAGCTTTACGAAAAGTACTTCGAGACCCTCGGAGGGAAGCCGGTCCACCACACTCTCGCGAACCACTGGGCCCGGGTCATCGAGATCGTGTACGCGGCAGAGCGCTTCCAGCAACTCATCTTCGATCGTCAGATCACGGACCCGAACGTTCGGACCCTACCGACGGAAACCCCGGCAGAGGGCGTCGGCGTCGTCGAGGCTCCGCGAGGCGTGCTCATTCACCACTACAAGAGCGACGACCGCGGCATCCTCACGTCCGCGCACCTCATCGTGGCGACACAACACAACGCGGCGCGCATCGCGATGTCCGTCGACAAGGCCGCGCGCAGCGTAATCCACGGCGGCGTCGTAGACGACGGAATCCTCAACCAGGTCGAGATGGCCTTCCGGGCCTACGATCCGTGCCACGCGTGCGCGACTCACTCGATGCCCGGCCACATGCCCCTCTGGGTCAAGATCCTCGATAGCGGGGGAGAGCTCGTTCAGGAGTTCCGGAGGGACGGCTAGAGGAACATGACCCTCCTCGTCCTCGGACTGGGCAATGACCTCTTGGGCGACGATGGGATCGGGCTCCTCGCGGCGGCATCCCTCGAGGGTCACCTGGGGTCCCGCGTCGAAATCGCGCGAAGCGGCCGCTCGGGCCTGTACCTCGTCGAGGAGCTTGAGGGCTACGACGACGCGATCATCCTGGACTCCGTCCTCGGGGAGCAGCCCGGTCGCGTCCGGGAGCTCCCGGCCGCCGCGTTGCGTCCGCTCGGGCCCTCGGCCCATTACGCCGGCCTGCCCGAGGCCCTCGCGCTCGCGCGGAGCGCAGGACTGCGCGTGCCTGGACGGCTCCGGATCTTCGCCGTCGAGATTGGGGTTGTGCAGACGATCGGCTCCACGCCGAGTCTCGCCGTGCGATCCGCCGTGGACGGGCTCGTTGCGCTCGTGAAGGAGACGGCATCTGCATGGGGGTACCTCCCGACCCGGGAGGCGATCCATGCATGAGTACGGGATGATGGCATCCCTCCTCGATCGTGCGGTCGAGGAGGCACGGGGTCGGGGAGCGCGGTCGATCACGCAGCTCCGCATCGAGCTCGGTGAGCTCTCGGGCGTGAGCCGGGAGGCCCTCGAGACTGCCTTCGCAGCCCTCTCTCCGGGCACGCTCGCCGACAGGGCCTCGCTAGCATTCCATCGGGTCCCGGGCCGAATCCACTGTGACGTGTGCGGGTTCACGGGCCCCGTCGGAGCGGGACCGGAAGAGGCGGACGAGGACGACCTGCCGCCTATATGCCCTCGGTGCGCGATCCCGGTTGAGATCCTGGAGGGGAGGCACGTGGCCCTCGGAGAAGTCGTCATCCTGCTCGGTCCATCGAGAGCTCCCGCACGCGCCGACGATGGCCCACGGGCGGATCGGACATGACATGACCCCGGTCGCGTCGATCTGGCGGGGGGAGCCCAAGGCGGCGGGTGGCACCCTGGAGACCAGATGTGCGCCGGGCGACGCTCGAGGAGGTATCCCGTGAACGCGTCGTGGATTCGGATGCCACGGATTCTCCTGCTCGGGATGGGGGACGCGGCTCATGGGGACGACGGCATCGGCCTCCAGCTGACGCGGGCCATCGGCGAGGTGATCGACGAGGTGGAGGCCAAGGAGGCCCCCTCGAACGAGATGGATGTCCTCGAGCTGATCCGCGACTTCGACCTCGTGTTCGTCATCGACTCCGTGTGCGTCCCGGGAGAACCCGGACGCGTCCTCCGCGTGAGCCCGATGAGCCTCCTCAGTCTGAAGGTGCACCCCGGGCCCCAGGAGGAGGCCTTCGACCACGCTCTGGAAGCGGCCCGGATCTACGGGCGTGCGTTGCCCGTCATCGAGGTGATCGGCGTGTGTGTGGCCGATGCCGAGGCGTCATCCCTGGAGCTGAGCGCGGAAATGAAGGCGATGTACAAGTCGGTCCTGGCTCGGGTCCGCGCGATCATCGTCTCAATGGTCCGCGACGCGCGTTTCCCCCGGACGCCCACAGAGGCGGCGGGCGGTTAGGGCTACAGTGCCTCGGGCCCACTCATTGGCGATAGTCCTGAGGCCGGAATCCCAGGTCCACCTTAAGGTCTCGGAGCCGCCCGAGGTATGTCCCATCGAGGAGGTGGACGTCCGACGCCTCCACGTCGACGAGGTCCTCGTCGAAGAGGGGGCCGATGAACCTCGCCCTGACGTCGTTCACGGGCATGCCTCCGCAGAGCTCGTTGAAGGACGGGACGACGATCGCCTCCCTTGGGAGCCTCGGGTAGCGCTTGTGCCGCCGGGCGAAGGGGGTCCGCATCCAGCAGGGCACGATCTGGCGGTGCCCGAGGGCGTCCCGGAACGCGACGGCGGGGTGGTTGTGGCCCATGACGAGGGTCTTCGCCTCCATGACCTTCTTGTACGGCCACGCGTGGCCGTGGCAGAAGCCGACGTCCCCGATTCGGAAGCCGTACGCAGGGCGGAACCGGACGGAGCGGGGGACGATGTTCTTCAGCTGGCCGTCGTGGTTCCCCTGGGCGATCGCGATCTCGCGGAACCGCCCGGACAGGTCCCGGAAGAACACGTAGACGTCCCGCCGTTCGCGAGAGGCCATCTTGGGCACGAGGTGTTTCACGTCCCCCAGGACGACGAGGCGCTCCGCGCCCCGCCGGTCCGCGATGTCGACGAGCTCCCGAGCCATGACCTCGGAGCGGCTCGATCCGCGACGGGCTCGAGGTCCACGGACCCGCCAATGACCAGTCGTTATTAATGGTTGGCCGCCAGGGATCCAACGCGGCTGATGCGGTAACCCTTCACACCGATTGTCACGAGGCCAGTTTAGGGCTGCTGCTTCGTTGGCTCCTCTCCAAAATCCAGGACGGTCTTATCAGGAAGTTCTGGTCTCCCAGCCCGGAACTTCATAAACGCCTTCCACCATCGTCTACGAAACTCCTCCACGGTCAGGCGGAAGGCAATTAGCGATTGAGTCACGCTCTTTTGCGTTGCGATTCGGCGGTAGTAAATAACGAACGCGACGGCTCCTCCCCCTAGCGCCAGGACAGGAATTGACAGGGAAAACAATTCCACTGGGCCCCATGAGGAGAACTCGCGAATCAGTGCAGCGGTGCCGGCAAGGCCGCCGACTGAAATGGTGAATAGGTACCTGCCTGCCTTCCGGTGCCATTCGATTTCACTCCGGAGATAGTCGATTGCCTCGCGTTCGGACTCGGTGAATCTGGCTAGACTCCGAACCGTACCCGATCTGCCCGTGCCTTGTTCTTGCATGGATGGGTGAATGCGTCTGGGGGTTATCGACGTGAAGGGTGATTTGTAGCCCTTCACAGCGATTGTCCTGCTGAAGTAACACGATAGTCGCCGGAGGCTTGCCACGGACGAGAGTAGGTATCTCGGTGTGGCTCCACAGGCCTATTCTTAAATAGACAGTTCCACCCTTCTCATCCACAACAGAATGACTCTGCGACGGGTAGCACCGCTTGGAAGATGCCAGCTAAGTGGGGAGTTGCTCTCTCGCGGTCTGCGTGCCGCGTGTCCGGTGTTGCCATGACTTCTCCGACCCAGGGATGGATCTTACTCTGCAACAACGGCACCCAGGATGAGTATCTCCGGAACGGGTTAGTCGGACTCAAAGAACAGTATCTTCCGCGGCTCCAGAGTCTCCTCCAGGGAGACCCAGTCCTCCTCTACAACTTCGAATCATCGCAATTGGTTGCCTATCTCTTCGCGACTGGAAAGCCGAGAATGGACATCATGGCGCAGGGCTCGTTCAAGCGATATCGCGCCCAAGTCCCGGTTAGGCTGGAGCTACTGTTCAAACCGCCAATTAGCCGTGAGAAGCTTCAGGCGATCCCGGACCTCTACTTCGATGAACGAGGCTACCTAATCAACTTCAACGTTCCGATTGAAGTGGTGTTGGGCATCGTCGACATGGCCGCGGGCCGCAAGCCGACCTCCGGTGGGCCAGCCACAGAGGAAGAGGTAGATTTCCGGCGGAAGTTCCAGCCGAAGTTCCTTTGCTCTGATGGCCATTGGGTCCGTTCAAAGGCGGAGTTGCTGATCGACAACTGGCTCTACACCCGGAAACCTCCAGTCGCGCACGCCTATGAGAGAAGATTGCCGGTCGAAGAAGAAGCCTACGCTGATTTTTACATACCGGTCGGGGACTGCTACATCGAATATTGGGGTCTCGACACGCCGGAGTATACGGACCGACAGAAAAAGAAGCTTGCACTGTTCGAGAGATACAAATTCCGGGTCATTTCCTTAAGGGAGCGGGATATTGAGAAGTTGGACGATTTGCTCCCTGTGAAGTTACTGAAGCTCTTCCCCAGCGAATTCAGATTTCAGTAGACCCCTTAGCTTCGATTCCGTTATGCCCTTAATAATCTGGAGCGATTGTCAGAGTCACGGACTGTCCACACGGTCGAGAGGAACTGCGGATTGAACTAGTCTCTAGTGCCCGTGGCCCTGATCGACTGACTCTCGCTTGCTCCAAGCATCTGGCAGATGGTATGGCCCATATCGGTCTGATGGGGGCTTCTTCCCATGCTTGCAAATCCACCTCGAGATCTGGTCATGCCACTTGGAGAACCCGTCGATGTCGTAGCCCAGTCCTTTGGGCGCGAAGATATCTTTCACCCAATAGACTCGCCCGGGGAAATCCTTGGACATGTCGCCGCGAATGACCTCGATAACTGGCGCTGCCCCGGAGTTGGCGATGTAGTACGAGCCATCCATTCTCGGATCGTGCGCGACCTTACTAGCTTTCCAACCGTCGGAGTCCAGGGGAATCGCTTGTTCCAAACATGGAAGACGAAGTCTTCCGGAGTCTTAGGCGGAGCGACCCACAGCTTCTCCCTATCTGAGGCAAAGCCTACAGACACCGCAATCTCCGTGGTCTCCCCGAGAAAAGCTGGCAGCTCTTCAACGTCCTTCTCAGAGGCGTAGATTCCGACCTGTCTTCCCATCTTGATATCACAAGTCCGAGGTACAGCTTAATGCCACCGCTGGGGCCGATATCTCCGGCAACCCGCTCGTGCGGGGTTCATATGCCGGCGACCCAGCAGGGAGCCTTATGTCGATACTTCTGCGATGGGAATCCCGGGCCCTCCGCAGACCCTAGTGGCGTTAGCTTACTCGTAACGTCCCGTGCCACAATGGTGAAACCAACATCGATTCGCAGCTGAGGCTGCGTGATGAACCTTGATTGGCCGTTGCCTCGGAGAACCAAGTTGGAATCGATGTTCGGGTGCTCTCCGGCATTGGTCTCCCGGACCCGTTCGGGGTCGTCTTCATGCGCCCGTGACCGAATATCAGCGTGCGAGATGGGTGCGAAAAGCCTATATCATGAAAGGCGGACGGACGGGCCGTGCGGGCGGCGATCCTCGGCGTCGGCGGCAACGGACGGGCCATCGCTCGCGCGCTCGACAAGGACCCCCGCGTGGAATCGATCCGGCTCCTCGACCACGACCGTCGTGCGTTGGCGGCTCCCGAGAAGAAGGGCCACACGAAGCCGGTCGACATGATGGAGGCTCGCGCGGACGATGTCGATGGACTCGCGAAGGCCTTGCGCGGATGCGACGTCGTCGCCCACTGCACC
>Ga0209751_10003342_pt1 | contig 15621 bp, 17 predicted proteins | sample RifCSP13_1_FD_184019 | JGI IMG/M metagenome (GOLD analysis project Ga0209751, IMG submission 184019) | Soil microbial communities from Rifle, Colorado - Rifle CSP2_sed 13_1 (SPAdes) (version 2) | ecosystem: Environmental > Terrestrial > Deep subsurface > Rock core/Sediment | place: Rifle... | reverse complement strand
GAGCCCGAGCGATATCGCCTTCAGCCTCTGGCTGAGCCTTCGAAGCGAACGGTTGGCGAGGTCGAGGAGAAGGCCGGTCAGAGGGCCGCTCGCCGCCCAGAGGAAGACTGCCCACAGCCCGACGAGCGCCCGGCTCTCCTGCCAATCGAAGAAGTAGAGCGGGGCGAAGCCGACCACGGCGTAGGGCAAGTAGGTCAGGATCCCTGCCCCGAATCGATTGGCGGCGAGCAGGGGATAGGCTACGGCGAGCGCGGCGAAGTAGGGAACGAGGATGAACATGCACGTCCCGGAAACTTGCGTGGCGTCGATCACGGCCCCGGCCATCATGATGGCGACAAGGGCCAGGCCCCACAAAACGATGGCCTTCCATGGCATCGGTGACGGTTGCATTGGGATCTCCCTTGTCGGCACCGTGCGGCCGCCCTGCCCGGTAAGGCCGGGCGATCGCACGGTCCCCGCCGTGCTCACGGCTCCTGGAAAGGCGCTCTTGGAGCCGGTTCTCGATTTTCGCGTACTTCGAGGATTCCACCCGGCCTGGTTGCGGCTAGGCCAAGATCGGATCCCCCGCTTTCGACGACATCAGGCGATTCCGTCTTGACATTAACGTTACGTCATACTCTATGATGGGCGAGGATCGAGGGATTGGCCATGGCCCTTACCGTCAAGCAGCTCGCCGATCTGGCAGGGATCACCCCCCGAACGCTGCACTACTACGATGAGATCGGGCTTCTGGAGCCCTCTTCGCACGGCGAGAACGGTTATCGCCTGTACGGCGAGGAGGCGGCCTTGAGGCTGCAGCAGATCCTGTTCTACCGGGAATTGGGCCTCAGCCTGAAAGAAATCCGCGCGGCCCTCGATCGGCCGGGCTTCGACATGCTCGAGGCGCTGGAGGCCCACAGGCGGGCGCTGCACCAGAGCGTCGAACGGCTGAACGGCCTGATCCGGACCGTGGAGAAGACGATCCTGCACATGAAGGGACAAATCGAGATGCGCACACCGGAGCTGTTCGAGGGGTTCGATGAAGAGGCGCAGGCGCGCTACGAGCAAGAAGCCGCCCGCCTGTGGGGCGAGGAGCACGTGAAGGAGTCGCGCCGCCGGTGGGACACCTATTCGGCGGAAGAGAAATCGCTGATCTTCGCCGAAGCCGGGGAAATCTACCGAAGCCTCGTCGACCACGTTGGCCAGGACCCATCGAGAGAGGAGGTCCAGAAGCTGATCGCCCGCTGGCATCAGAATCTCCGCAACTTCCATGAGCCCACGCGGGAGATCCTGCTCGGCCTGGCGGAGGGGTATAGCCAGCACCCCGATTTTGCGGCCTTCTTCCGCAAGATGCACCCCGACCTGCCGGAGTTTCTCCGCCGCGCCATCGAGCACTACTGTCGGGAAATGGCCAAGGCGGAATAGGGCCCGGCCCATCTCGCCGGGGCTTCGCCTTGCCGGCCTCGCCTGGAAAGCGCGCACGCCTGGCAGGTCCTTCTAGGCCCGTCAGGTGCGCGCAGGGCTGCCTTCCAACCGCGAAAAGGGAGGTGAGCCGGGCGCGGATGCAATGTCAGCCTTCAGCGCTTAGCCTCGAGCGGCCAGCGTTCAGCGCTCAGCCTCGTGCGGCCAGCGTTCAGCGCTCAGCCTCCAGCGGTCAGCACTTGGCTCTCAGCCTCGCCCCGCTGGGCGGTCTCGCCGTGCCCTCGCTCTGGCGCGTTAGATCCATTCTAGATCCGCAATCGTCCTTTCGTTACGGACGTTGCCGGTATTGAGTGTGGAGATCGGCTCGAGGAGGATCGCCTGCACTTCCTTGGCCGCGACCGGGCGGTGATCGACGCCGGCGGGCACGACGATGAACTCGCCTTCGCCCAGGACGACGTCGCCATCGCGGAACTGGATGGTCAGGCTTCCCTTCGTCACCAGGAAGAGCTCATCCTCGTTCTCGTGCTGATGCCAGACGAACTCGCCCTTGAACTTGGCGAGCTTGAGGTATTGGCCGTTGAGCTGGGCGGCGATTCTCGGGGACCAGTACGCGTGGATCCGGCCGAACTTCTCCGAGAGACTCACCTTCTCCATGGAAACCTCCGAACGACACACCACCACCGGGGCAGAGGGCTTGCCGGGCGGGTCAGGAGTTCTGGTCGTAGGCTTGTTGAAGCCAGTCCAGAACCTCGGAATCCACCTCCTCCGGCGAAGAGAGGCTGATTTGGAAACGCATGGTCTCTTGGATCTTCGAAGGCTCGAGCCGCCCGACCAGCTTCTGCCCCTCCAGGCGCAGGCCGAGATCGACCCGGCTCTTCGTCGTCGGTTGCACTCTGGCGAACGTTCGGCGCGGGGAGACGAGCGAAACGTAGGTCTTGCGCGCCTGGATGGTCACCTCCCCCAGGCCGGCGGCCGCGTCGATGATGGCGTCGAAGATGGGGCGGAGGTGCGGCCGATCGGCGTATTGGCCGAGGATGAGCTCGTCGGCGGAGGCCAGGAAGAAATCCGGGTAGCCAAATCGCTCCATGACGAGGAGAGTCTGCGCATACCCGGCTACGCCTTGCTTCGTCAACCAGCGGCGGAGGCTCTTCTCATCCTCGAAGCGCTCTCTCCTGACCCGCCGGTTCCACTCGTCCACTTCCTTCCCGGTGCGCTCCTTGAGGAGCCGGGCCGACATCTCCCTCATACCCTTCCAGTCACGCGTCTCGCTCATGATACTCTCCACTCACACAAACCCGCACAATGACCGCTACATCGAGGAGGCAGCCCGGGCATTTCAGACTCTGAACGCCCGGCGTCACCTTACGACGAGCCGGCGCTCATGACAAGAGCTGAGTTCTCGCGCAGACACACTGCCGGTTCCCCTCAACGCGGAGGACACGGCTCGGCGAGCCCGATGAGGATTCCGAATGCGACGGTCGTGACCAGGCGTGCCGAGGGCGTTCATCGCTCGAAGTGCCGGGCGCCGGCTAAAGCCTCGACTCCACGCGGGATTCCGGAGTCGAGGCTCTTGCCGGTGCACTCGGCGAATCTTAGGAGATGTTGAAGACCAGCGCGCCGGGCTTGTAGCGCCGGTCGATAGCCGCCTCCCCGAGGGCGGCCAGGACGTAGAGGGTATTCAGGGCGGCGAACCGGTCCTTGAAGTGCCGGGTCCGGCGGGACTCCTCGTAGAGCCGCTTGGCCGTGATCCCCTTTTCGCCACGGAACTTCTCCCTGGCGTAGGCGACGGCCTCGGCCTGGATGATATTGAAGTTGCCTGCGGAGGGATCGTCCTTCTTCAGGGAAAGGACGAGGAAGTGACGTTTGCCCCGGAAAATGTAGTAGGTCTGGCGGGTGCCTTGGGCCTCACCCTCGAAGCGGAGATCCGAGACGGCTTCTTGAGGCTTCATGGAGACCTCCGTGACTGATGAGGCCGCGGGCGTGCAGGCCAACCGGGGACCTCGCTCCGGGGGACTCGGGTCCCTGCTCTCCACTCTACGGCAACTTTGCGCCCAAGACAAGCGGGCGTCGGCTGAGGCTGAGCCAATCGACACACGGAACGGGGCAGAGAGCCAGCCTGGACACGGCCTGCCCCTCCCTCGCGGCCTACGGGAGCTCCTCGCAAGTCCGCTGGCGGTGTGGCGAAGCGGAGGCTTCGTAGCCGCCACCCGGCAATGGTTCGAGTGAGTAATCGAGGCTCGGGTCGGAAAACAGGGTGACTTGCCTCGGGGCCGTGTCTGAGACGTCGATGGCCACGATGGATGCCGGTCCGTAGACGTATTCACCGGAAGCAGGATCTCGTCGGCCGGGCCTCACGACTACCCAGAGCTCATTGCCCGCCGGCGTCCAGACCGGGCTGCCAATCACCCTGAGGACCTCTGCATCTTCGGAGGCGAATTGGAGATCGGGGACGAGCACGTCGTGAACAAAGTCATATCCCGAGATCCGGTTGGCGCAGATTGGGCCGTAGATGCCATCGTAGAGCATGGTGTAGAACGCGGTGCTCTGCGAGTTCCACCGCCGCTCGCGGGCCAGGCCCGGCACAGTGCGAACAATCTGTCGCGCATTCGGATCGAAGATGACGGTGTCACCGCCTCCGCCCTCGATCTGGGCGTCCGTGATGACGAGACGCCCGTCGGCGCTCCACATGAGACCGTGGATGGTGTAGTACACAGCACGGTATACGTCGACCGGTGATGCCTGACCCGGTTCGACGATCCGGACCTCTTGATACAGCCAGCTGCCGGGGTCTCCCGCTCTCACCGCCAGAACGTAGGCAAGGTGTGATCCATCCGGAGAAAGCGTCGGCAGCTTGCAGGCCCCGGAGGCGAAGCCCAGGTTCTCGTAGACGGACGGATGCACAGCCTCGTCCCTTTCCCAGCACTCCGGGGGCAGGAGTGTGTCAATACCCGAAAACCAGCCGTTGGGCGTCGGGGTTGGCGGGTTGCCGGCTGTCGGCGCGGGCGGTGTGGCGGAAAGCGCGGTGGTGGGGGTTCTCGCTTCTGGTGATGTGGCCGGGGGCGATGCTTGCAGAGTCGGAGCCCTGGCCAGGCACCCAGCGAGGAGCATTGCCGCGACTCCGAGATCGAGACTTGTCGCCAACGCCGCGCGGCGAGAGGTCACTTGTTTCTCCCTCCTACGCAGATCCCGCCCGGCCCGCCCGACGGCCTCGGGGGGGGCGCCGGCCCCGCGTTCTCGCGGCCAACGGTCCCGCGTTTCTTGCGGTGGGGAGGCACCCGCCTTCGTTGGCAGGCCTTCTTCCACTGTACGTCAGGCCGGCGGGCAAGACAAGGGCTGGTCTGCGGCACGTAGCCGGGTCGGCTCGACCCCGTTGTTGGCCGGAGCCGACTCAAACTCCAAAGAGGCGGCGTGACCTGAAGTCAAAGTGTCCCCCGGCAGTTGGCGCTGCCGCACCTGCAGCGGAGCTTCCCATCGTGGTGGGTATCTCCGTACCTGCAGGTGAGTTCCTCCCCTCGGGAGATGGCACGGAGCGAATAGAATTCGATGTGGCCGTGGAAGATCCGCATAAAGGTATTCGGGGAGCACGAGTGGTTGATGTACCGGAGAGCGTTTCCCCGGACCGAGGCGTCGATAGCGTATCCGTCGTCGGTTTCTACAATGGCAAGCCTTCGTTTCTTCCTGGCGCGTCGGCGGGCCTCCCGCTGAGGGATGCGCTCCCCGGCGTATTCCCCGATCTTCCTCCTGGCCGGGATCGAGGCCCTGGCAAAGAGACCCTTTCCGTCAATCGGGCTCTTTCGGACCCCCAGGCGGCCGGTGAGTGCGTGGGAACGCGGAGCGCTTGAAGGCGACGGTTTCATGGTCGCTCGTGTGCGTGCGGGAGGTTGGCGTGGTGCGATTCCACGAACCTTCTGCTACGGATGCTTCTTCATCAGACTTCCCGTGAACTTCTCCAATTCATCCGGCATGAAAAACACCAAGTCCAGCAGCCTCTTGTGCTTCTCGGAATGCGGACAGCCGACTCTCTGATTGGAGGCCATAACCCCTTGTTTCACCGGAACCGGTTCCACAATCTGCTTGCAGTCCCGACAGTAGGCCAAGGCACTGATCGCCCCTGCCTTGAACCATCCGATTCGTTGATCTTGAAGTTGGCGATAGAGTATCTCCTTGCTTCCTGCAGAGTATCCGATGTCAAAGCCTGAGCTTCCTCTAGCAGGTGAGATCTCATCAATCAGCGCCTGTTTCAGGTAGTTGACTGCCAGTGCATGGCGAACGTCAAAGGAAGGACCGATATCCTCACCCCGCATCGCCTGTAGATTGCAGATTGAGAATAGTACGGCTCGGGACTCTTTGTACTTGGTCTTGATGATCTCCCTTCGCTCCGCATCGGGGGCAAGGCAAGTGTCAAGCAGTATCTGCTCCATGCGTGGCAGTGCCAAGAAGTCTGGATAGAGTACGGAACCCACAAGGTCGAAGAATTCCTGAACAAGGAACTTGTAGCTGTCATAGGGCAGGCTGACATAGCTCTCGCCGGCAATAAACCACCGGTTTGTGAGTGGCTCAATCAATACGGGGACGATCTCCCTTCGCAGCTCAAGATTGGCATGACGGTAGAGAAAGTCGGCCAGTTCCTGCGGCACCTCTTTCACCAGGCCGACAAAATAGAGAACATAGTGCTCGCCTTTGCTCTTCGAAAGCGAGGCAAGATAGTCCTTTGCAGCTTTGACGTTGATCTGCAGGTCCGGGCCAGAAGCGCATTCCTCCAGTCTTGTGAAGATGAAGTAGGTCTTCTTGACATCGGGGAGAGCTGAAGAATCGCGGCTGAACAACATCCCATAAGACGAATCGAGGTGTTCGTCAAAACCATTCTGTTGCAGATTGAGCCGAAGTCGGGAAGCTAGCTGGTTCTCATCTGTGCTGTCCATGGGGGATCTCCTTGCTGGTTAGCCTGGAATGATATCCGGAGACCCCAGGTGGTTGGGCCACTCTTAAGGGTGCCGGCGATGCCAGCGCCGCCAGCGATCGAGGCGGCGATGATCTCAGGAGGCCTACGTCCTTCCTGTAGGCCGGGGGGCGGTCAGTGCGACGTGTCCCCCGGCGGCCTCGAGCTCCGTGATGCGCCCCTGTGGGCGGCGCACATTGCCCCGGTGATTGTGCGGGAGCGCCCACCCGGAGCGCAAGCGGAGGGGCTGGAGCGGTGTGTTGGGCCTCCCGTGAGCTACCCTGGGGGAATGTAGCGGACCCCGTCGATGCCCTCGAAGTCGGCGTCCTGGGTCCAAAGGACTGCGTCGAAGGCGCGGGCACTGGCCAGCATGATGCTGTCGGCCATGGGAAGCTTCATCTCGCTTGAGAGCTTTGCTGCGCCCAGCGCCAGCGTCGAGTCCAGGTCGATAACGATACCCTGCTGCATGAGGGCAACCGCTTGGAGAGCCTCACCCTCGCCCCTTTGCTGGAGAACCCGTTTGAACACCTCAAACAGGCTTACCGTCGGGACGAGTAGTTCGCTTGATCTCTGGATCACCGGGGCAAAGACCGAAGCGTTCGGCCCATCCGCGAAGAACTCGAGCCATCCGGACGAAGCCACCACGTTCATACTCGGTCGGGCTCCCGTTCGACGGTCGTATCGATTCCCTTAAGGAACCCCCGCGCCCGCCTGATCGGCCTTACCGGGATGAGCTCGATCCGTCCCTCATAGGGGATCACCTGGATCTTCTGCCCCGGGCGAATCCCCAAGGCACGTCGCACCCTCAAGGGGATCACAACCTGGAACTTGGTGGACACCGTCGTAGTCTCCATACAACCCTCCGATCGATCCTAGCAGCGTATTACGACGGCTATTGTAGCATGGGGCGGGCCAGACATCAAGCTCCGGGCCCCCCCCCAACGGCACCGAGCTCCGCGGACATTGTGATCTCCCAGGGCCGCGGCGAGGTGCTAGGGAGTAGCCAGTATTGTAAGGTGGGGACTTGGGGCTGGGCAGCAGGTCAGAGGCTGAGAGCGGCTGCATAAGAGTACGATATCAATTCGCCGTCGCGGGTTTGGCGGAATCCCTCTTCGTGGTGGGACAGGTCGCTCATCTGCTTGGCGGTAAGTTCGGCAAAGTGCTCCTGTATAAGAGCCAGGATCTTCAGTTCGCTCGCCTCGAAAACTGCGATGTCGGGAGGTCTGATTGCTGTGAGCACCTCACCCACGTACTCGCCGATCGGCTTCTCACTGGTTGCCAAGGCCCCCTCCACGTCAGTGAGGGCCGCGAGGAAAATGGCATAGTTGTCCGGGGCTGGCCCGAAGGGGAGATGAGCGTAGTGAGAACCCGTGATGGAAACCAGGTAGTCCTTGAAATGCTTGAAATCTGCGTAGAAGAGCAGTTTGTTGAGTTTGGTTTTGAAGACCTCTTGGTTCGTGCACAAGAAGAGGATGGAGTTGAAGAGCTTATCAATGTCGAACCTGCGATAGCCGCTGTATTCGTCGGGATCGTAACTGGCAAGGCGATCTTCGAAGAGGTGCATGAGAGGGATCCGTTCCTCTGTGATCTGGTCCCTCAGGCGGGTTGTGAGTGAGCCTTGCTTTTGTGGTGGTAGTGCGTCAGGACGATCCTGCAACAGCCGAAGCAATGCCTCCGGGTGCATCACGAGGCGCAGGGCACGGTCGTGAGCTTCATCTTGAAGGGCCCCGTTCTCGTACCTGGCCAGCGTGATCGCTCCCCAGCCCAAGAGCTTGGACAGCTCCTTTTGTGTTAGGCCGATGGAGTGCCGGAACTCGCGAATGTCACTTGGCTGGACAAGATTGTGACGGCGGCGGTACTCAGCGTAGGCCAAGCCCAGGGGATCGTTGCTTCCATCGGGCGGCTCGAATTCTTTGCCGCAGGTGGAGCACCGAAGCATTGGGACTTGGACGGTGATGTTGTCCCCTCGTACTGAGTACTCAACAGCGCGGCTAGTGGGGACAAGCTCGCGCTCCTCCTCGCAATGCGGGCAATAGCCGGTCATTGTGCGCCTCCACAAGGGGCCGCGGTTAGGGTTGGAAGGGGTGGTCCAAGGGCCTTTCTGCGATGTGGAAAGAGAGGCAAATCGCGTGGTCGCGCGCCTTGCCGCGAGCGATCTTCAACTTCATGTATATCTCGTACCCTTCGATTCTCTTGCCGAAAACCCAGATTTCTCCGGGTTTGTTGATGTCGGGTTGTGGCCCGGATGCGTAGTCAAGTACTGAGAGGCCTCTGATCTCCTCTTTGCAGATCTTCCTTGTGAGGCCGAGCTGCACGAGTGTTCGATCCGTCTTCTCAGTGTCGACAAGGAAAATGCCGGTTGATGAAGCGAGGCGCCTGAACTCCCGCAAGAAGTTCCGGGCCTCTTCCTTGTTGGCCTCGGGCAACTAGAGCTCCACGCGGCGAAGCTTTGGGGCCGTGATTTCAGCGTACTATCACGTGATACTCCTTCTCTTGTGAGTATATCACGTGATAATCATCTGTCAAGCCCTTTGCGGCGCTGGCAGGGGATACGCCCAATGGAAACAAGGCCAGCCGCCGCGGGAATCGGGCATTTCTCGATCGACTTAAGGGTTACTCAGACCACAAGACAAGCTCCACGTTTCGGCCCGCCAGGCCGCCCCAGCGTGTTGTCATCCCTCGCCCGAAGGAGCCTCCGGGGGCTTTCTCGGCCGCCCGCGCGCGATTCGCCTGCCCAACCACACAAGCAGGCCGATCGGCACAAGGACCGGAAGCCCCACGACGGCGATCCAGATGAGCAGGTCCGCCGCGAGGCGGTAGAGCGTTGTAACAGCACCGCTGGCCGAGTCGAACGTCTCCGACGGGTCCCAGGGAACGGGCGTGGCCGTCGGGGTCGGCGTGGGCGTCAGCGTCGGCGTGGGCGTCGGGGTGGGCACGATCTCCGGCAATTCAGGCTCGAGCTGTATGGTGATCGTGGAGAAAGCCGCCCGGCCCGAGAGGTAGTTGATCCGCCCCTGGACCTCCTCGATCTGCGCTTCGACGGCGGCAAGCTCCTGGTTCACCGTCAGCGCCTCCTGCACCGTGCGGGCCTGATCCAGGAACTCGAGAATGCGGGCGCGAGTTGCCTGGAGGCTCTCCAGCCTCGACTGGAGATCGACGTACTGGTCGGTGACGTCCTCGCCCGTGCTCGTCTCGTCGAGAACGCGCACGGCCAGCGCCCGGAGGCGGCGGATCGCACGCTCGAATTCCTCCGCGGGCACGCCGATGGTGATCGAGGCGTACTTGTAGTTCTCCTCTCCCCACGCCTGGTACCAAATGCGCGACGAGAGCACGTAGCCGCCGAGATCGCCGACGGCCTGCATGACCCCGTCGATGGCCACATCGGTGTCTTCCACGAGCAGGCGGACGTTTCCGTCCTTGATGATGAGCCGTTCGGAGGCGAGGGGCGCAGGCTGTTCCGGCCCGGTCCGGTAGATCACCTCGCCGGACGCGGCTGGCTCTCCCCCTCCTCGCCCTGCTTGGTCGGCCGCGCCGGCCTCGGGTGCCGGGGCCTCGGGCAGCGCCTGAGGCTCGGCCGGCTGGACCTCGACGAGGGCCGGCGGCGCGAAGGTCGCTGCACGTCTGGCGGTGCCGCATGCGACCAGGATGGCCGCGAAAGCCACGGCGACGATGACCAGAATGCGGGCATGGCGGGACATGGTCCGCCCTCCTTTGTGGTGGAAGACGAGGCGCCGTCTCCTGCTAGGTAGACGCCGCCGAAGGCCCGGTGGTTCCCCCCACCGGCGGGCTGGCGGCTTGGGCGCGTGCTCTCTCACTCTACGCCACCTCGGCTAGCAGAGCAAGCATACGCTCTGGGGGTTGCGAGCGGCGTCGCCCCAGCGGCACACCGTTCACCGGCCAAGGAATTCGGACATCTCTGCCAGGAATTCGTCCGGCTTTTCGCGCTGCGGTGGGCCGTACGGCATGTCGCGGCTCCCCTGACAGTCCGCAGACTCGGGCGAAGACGTAGATCTAGGTAAGGGCCGCGCGGCCCGTGAGCCGGTGACGCCAAAGGTTGTTGCGCTGTGGGTTGAGATGGCGACTCGCCATCGGGCTCTGTCGCACTGACCAGGGTCGAGGCCTGGAGGCTAAAGGAATAGGGGTTCAAACCATCCGCTCCGGCGATGCCGCCCCACGTTGTGGTGGCGGCGAGGACGGGCTCCGCTCCGGTGAGGTTGAAGAATTCCACACGGGTCCAGCCGATGCTGCCACGTTGGATCTCGAATGCCAGCACGCCTTCCGGGCCCACATCGAGCAGGCCCACATCCATAACCAGTTCCACTTGCCCGCCTCCGCGAGCCCGGTCAAGGGGCTGGTTGAGATTGATGCGGTTGCCCGAGATGGCCGCCACGGTCGCTTCTTCGCTTGCCGAGATCGTCTCGGGCTGGAGCCAGGTGCCTCCGGAAAGAAGCAGGAGTGAAGTCCAGTCGGCCGTGGTGGTGATGTGGAGGCGCATGACCGGGGTGGGAGGCCATTCGGCGGTTGAGAACCGATCCACCCATTGGCGGGTGAGGGTGAGATAGCCCTGCTCGCCGAGTGGCCCGTAGTCGTCGTAGTTGTAACCGCGGCCGTTGGAGATTCCGTACGCCGCGGGCTCGATTTGCGTCCCTTCATGCCATTCGTTGAACGAAGTGACCGCCACCAGGTGCGGCTGGACGCCGGTGCCGAGGGCGGCTTCCCATTGGGCAATGTAGGTCTCCCCGTCCCGGCGCGGCTCGTACAGGTCCTCCGGATAGCCGATGCGGTTCGGTGAGTTGCCCGGTATCACGCTGGGGACGTACCACGCTCCGCTGGGTATGCAGCGTGACCAGTTGAACACGTTCTCCTCTTCCAGGTGCGCATGGATGTAGTTGTACAGGCCGTCGAAGTGGCCGCGCTCGACCCAGCTGCAGTCCGTCGTCGAGGCGATGAGGATCGCGCCATCCGCAAGGGCATGGATGGCGTCCAGAGTTTGCTCCCAGTACTCCGGCTGCACTTCGGGCTCGGCCTCGCCGGCATATCCGGGGGCGAAGACGAAGAAGAGGGCTTTGGGGCGCTCGTCCTCAATCCAGGGGCTCGTGTCGGTCGTACGGTAGAAAGCGGGATGGTCGCCGTAACGCTCATAGAGGTAGCGGATGTCGTCAAGCATGCGCTGGGCATTGCGCTGCGAGTAGGGCTCAAGATGGATCGCCACCTGGATACCGTAGCGATCCGCCTGGTCCAGGAGGAGGGGCAGGGCCCGATCGTCGAAGCTATCGCGCCCCCACCAGGAGGAGACGATCACCCCGACTCCTGCCTGCCGAAGCCAGGCGAAATGCTGGGCGACGACCGCGGGATCGTTGGCACTGTAGGCGCCGAGGATGGGGTAGAAATCGCTGGAGATATCGAGGGGCGGAGTGAAACCGCCCTCCTCCCAATGGACCCAGCGCAGGTCGACATCCGGGTTTCCATACCAAGGGTAGTAGTAGGCGGCCACCCGCGTCGATGGATCGGGGCCTACGATGGGCGGGAGGGTAGGCGTCGGCGTTTGAGCGGGCGTGGGTGCTTGTGTGGGCGTCGGAGTGGGAACGAGATTGACAAAGGGCCAGCAAGCCAGAAGAGCCAGGGCGCAGGCCAGGACAGCGAGCCTCTTCATGCTCACCTCCCTCGCTGAACGATGATTCTAATGAATGGGCAATCCTAGTCCGCGCCCCTCTCCTGAGGCCTATGAGTGTGGGAGCGTGTGGTCGCACCGGGTTCTATGGGAGCGATGAGACGACGCCCTTGAACTCCGCTTCGGTCAGCGCGTGCAGTGTTTCCGTGCTTATGTTCCCCTGGGCTCCCGTTGCGAGGAGTATGCCGGCCGTGGCCATGACGTTGGGAGCCTCTGCAATGAGGACGAAATCGTAGCGGCCCATCGTGAGGTACCAGGCGAGCATCTTGCCTCCGGCGCCCTCAATCGCCTTCCGGGCCGCCTCGATGCGGGCCGGTCCTTCCTTGATCTTGGCGATACCTTGTGGGGTGTACTTCCCCAGGATGATGTATGTCTCCACTGTAGCCTCCTCCTGGCTTGGCGCTAGCCTTGCGAACGACACACGCTCCCAAGCTCAGAATAGCACGAAATCAGCCGGAGCCGGAAGCGGATCGGGGAAGAGAGCGGAGGAGGATTGGGAACCAGAGAGCCAGCGCGTGCAAGGCAGGACGGCCCCACCGGCGCTGCTTTCGCCTAGCGAGGAATCGGGATACCACCGTGAGGAACTCGTGCGGTTTCTCACACTAGGGCCAGTGCCCCACCCCTTCCAGAATCTTCAGGCGGGGGACCCGGCATCCTGGAATGCGCCTCGCGGGCGAAGCGTAGAGGGACCAGCGTATCCCGGACGCCGTGAACGAGGAGGGTGGGAGCCGGGGGCCGACTCAGCCTGGGCGGTCGCTCTCGCCGCAGCCGGGCCAGTCGGGCGCAAAGACCCGGCGGCCGGGATCACCGACGAAGCCACAGTGAGGGTGACAACGACCAACTTTGCGGGACTTGGTCCCCATCCGTGTGATGGGCGCTGAGGCGGGACCCAAGGCGCCGAGACCCGGTGTCGGGCGCATATTGAGGGGGCCTGCGCTGCTTCTCCAACTCACTGCAGCCGCACACTTGTGCACATCTGTGTAGCTGCGATGCGGGCGCTCCGGTGAAGTCTGGGGCGGCAAGGGTGCTGACCCCCGAATCTTGGACATTCTGGTCATGTGGAGTTGACGTCTTCGGAAGCTGAGGTAGGCTACGGCCAGGGCTAGTCAGGAAGGAGCCATTGGCCATGAGCAAGAAGCAGTACTCGCCGAAGTTGAAGTTCCAGGTCGTGCTGGAAGCGCTCAGCGGGGAGAAGACGCCTGGCCAGATCGCCAAGCAATACGGCATCCACCCGAACTCCGTTGGGCTATGGAAGAAGGAGTTCCTGGAGCGCGGAGCGGAGGTCTTTGCCCAGGATGGCACAGTCCAGCAGTACGAGCGGCGCCTGGCCGAGCTCGAACAGTTGCTGGGCAAGAAGGAAGTCGAGATCGCCCTGCTAAGAAACTTCTTGGGCCGGAACGGATGAGCACCGAGCAGAAGGTGGCGCTGGTGCGGAGCCGAAGTGAGTCCTGCGGGCTTCCCGCCGTTCTGGCCGCCCTCGGCCTGCCTCGCTCCACGTGGCACTACCATCAACACCAGAAAGTGAGCTACACGGACAAGTACCAGGACCTGCGGCAGCCGCTGGAGACCATCGCCCGCAAGCATTCGGAATACGGCTATCGCCGGACGGCAGTGGAGCTGCGGGAAGCCTACGGTCGCCGTGTCAACCACAAGGTGGTGCAGCGGCTGCATCAAGCCTGGGATCTGCCCTTGATTCGGGGCACGAAACCGCCCAAACCGAGCGGGATCCGCCGGGCGATCACGGTGGCCGGGGACCGCATCAACTTGGTGGCTGGCAAGAAGACGATCCGGCCCTTCGAGGTTGCCTACACCGACTTCACCGAGCTGGTCTACGCCAACGGCCGGCGCAAAGCGTACCTGATGCCCCTCGTCGACCACGCCACAAAGCTGGTCCTGGGCTGGGCGGTGGGGGAACATGCCGACACAGGTCTGGCGCTGCAGGGCTGGGAGCGAGCCAGGCAGTCGCTCCTGGGACATGGCCTGGGCCTGCAAGCCTTGATCGTTCACCATGATCAAGACCCCGTCTTCACCGGCTACGCCTGGACGGCCCGGCTCTTGCTCAAAGACCACCTCCGGGTGTCGTATGCACTCCGCGGGGCGCGGGACAATACGGAGATGGAGTCGTTCAATAGCCGGTTCAAGAGCGAGAACCGATCGTTGTTGCTCGACGCGAACACACTCAGTGCGCTGCATGCCGTCGTCAGCAGGAGGATTGACTACTATAACAACGTGCGAAGGCATTCAACCATCGGGTACCGAGCCCCGTCGGCATTCATCGCGACTCTGCGACCATGGTCGTAGCACCACAATTCCGAGGGCTCAGGACTGTGCAAGAATCGGGGTGCACCGCCCAAGAGACCTAAGGGCAATTATGGATGTCGCTCGCCCACCGGATAACAATCACAGGGGCGTTGACGAGCTGGTCCAGTTGTCCTTCGACCATGACGCAGTCGCCAATCCGAAGATTCGGAAGGTTGGCAATATCGATGTCATACAAAAGGATATAGAAGTCGCTCTCGTCAGGCCCGAAAGTCACATAATAGGCCTGGGCATCGTCGTAGGTTAGGCGCACATCACCGAAGATGCATCGGTGGCTCCCGACGTCTGAGAGAGTTATGCTCCACCACGGTAGACACGAGGGGGTCGGGCTGGCCCGCACTGGCGCGGCGGTCGGAGGGCGAAGTGTTCTGCTTGGGACGGACCATGCCGCTGCAGAACGGGTTGTGGGGGTGGAGCCGCCTTGGTTGTTGCTCGTTCCCGCGATGAGGACGATGATGCCAAAGAATGTCAGAACCGCCACGAGGGGGAGCCAGGCGGTAACGGTGCGCTGAGAGGCTGGCGAGGAGGAGTTGGCCGGGGGACCAGGCGTGGCAGCGGCGTTAGGAGTAGTCGGCGTGCCAAGACGTTCGCTGGCCAGCGGTTCAGCGTAGAAAGGGTCATTCCTCGTGGTCGACGCGGGAGCGGGCCTGGGTGGAGTGGGGAAGCCTGTCACGAGGCTGAACCACTTCATTCGGGCGTGGTCCGGCCCAAGAGAGATGCTCAGGAGCGAGTGGTAGAGGGCAACCGCGTAGTAGGCGGCGAGCACAGGATAGATGTAGATGATTGTTATGTTGCCACATCCGGACATGTAGCGTGAGGAGATGATTCTTAGGCTGTCCCAAAAAGATAATACTGGAAGGCTGCAACGGTTCCACACGAACGCGAGGACGCCCAAATCGACCATGCCCGACAACACAAGGGTGAACAGATAGAGTGGGCCTGAGGTATTGTCCCCCGCGACTTGACTCGCGACCATGATCGGAGGGAAGGCGACCAGGAATAGCAGGAAACTTCCAGCGTAGAACCATGGTCCGACCACGTCCGCCTCCTGCAGCTCCAGTTGTGCATGGGCTGGCCTGGGTGACTCTGTGCCACGCGACATGCAGCTGTGGATAGGGCCCAGCACACAGCGAATACTGCGCGGTTGGCTCCAACTATAATAATGGTAAATCCGAAATGGTGGCTGCCTACGCGCCCGCTCCTCCAGAGCGATCCACTGACAACGGAGCGGCCATCAGAGCTGCGAGTCCCGCGAGCTGCACAACGCCGGCCCGCCCCCCCAACAACCCGC
>Ga0209751_10003341_pt1 | contig 15625 bp, 16 predicted proteins | sample RifCSP13_1_FD_184019 | JGI IMG/M metagenome (GOLD analysis project Ga0209751, IMG submission 184019) | Soil microbial communities from Rifle, Colorado - Rifle CSP2_sed 13_1 (SPAdes) (version 2) | ecosystem: Environmental > Terrestrial > Deep subsurface > Rock core/Sediment | place: Rifle... | reverse complement strand
GTCGCGAGCCACTCCGGCGGCTCCGGCAGTTCTCCTGGCCCCATATCGAGTTCCATCGTTTCGGCCCATCGGTATGCCTTCCCGTTCACGACCGATGGTGATGCCATGAAATACCCTCCGTCGGCCCGCGTATCTACGTCTGGCGCGATGGCTCCGGTCGTATTCTTCCAAGCCTTGCCTGGCGGTTGCTTGAAGATGTAGTGCCGTCCACCGTTTGGCGTAAAAGATATCGGTGCGCGCGCCAGGTCCTGAGATTTATCCGGGTCTCCGGGCCAGGGGTTGTCAGCACCGTCCACGTCGATGACAATGAGTCCAGCCGTCGGTATGCCGATATTCGCGTCCCGGTACTCGGTCCACCACGCCTCTATCTGTGCGGCGTCCGTGGTCGCGTCCTTGAAGCCGTGAGCCGTTATCGGGACCTTGCCTCCCGGAGCGCATGGGAAGACCGGGTAGCCCAGGTCGGCATAGCGGAGCGCGGCGCTCAATAGCTCAGTGCATGACATTTCAATGACCTCTCAGTTCCGTCAAGATGGTCTTTTTCACCCACTTGACAAAAGCTCCGCACCTGGAGCACAGGGCCTTTGCGTAATGCGGGCCGAAGGGACCGGGTATCACCTGACAGGGCTGAACGCACTGGCACTTGCGGCAAATAGCCTTGATGGGGTTTGTTTCTGTCGTCTCAGAACGGGACATCGTCGTACTCCTGTTCGGTATTCGCGTTCTCAAGGATGCGCCCGCCGAATATTTGTAGTACTTCCTTAATCGAGACATCCAGGCCCGGCTTCGGCCCGAGCTCGTAGCGGATTATCCTGGGGAACTCCTCGCCGCTTACCTTCCGTACCGTAATGGTCTTGGGCTCCTTAAGATTGCCGTTGTTTGCAAGCGATGCAGCGTCTCGCGATGACGACGGACAGGGGATAATAGAGCGCCTCTCCCACCAGTCCTCGGCCTTCTCGCGGGCCCAGCCTTCGTGCTCGAAGCATACCCACTCCGAATAGTGTTCGTTAAATCCCACTCTGTAATCGACACGCATGGTCTTGGGGGCCGTATCCGGTGCGCCTTTCTTTCGATGGACGGAGTAGAATATTTCCTTTACCTCATGCTCTGTGGTAGTGACCTGGCCGGAGAGGATGTCCTCGGAGGCGGCTCTGGCGTCGTGTTTACCTTTTTCAGGCGGAGGGAACTCATGACCGCAGTCCGGACACGTAGCATACCCGGCTGCTATCACGCTCAGACAGCGTGGGCACTCTTTCGCGGGAGCCTCGCCGTCGCCGGTAGATGCCGAATCCTTGATGCGGATTGTATCAACGGGGCCGTGCCTGAGGACGTTCCCCCCGAAGTCCAGGACCAGGCAGTCCTTCTTCCCCTCGTGCAGCCGGAACCCGCGCCCGACCATCTGGTAGTAGAGGCCGGGGGAGAGGGTGGGCCGCACCATGGCGACGCAGTCGATATTGGGAGCGTCGAAGCCCATGGTGAGCACGTTGACGTTCACCAGGTACTTGAGCTTCCCGGCCTTGAAGTCCGAGATCATCCTTTCCCGTATGAAGCCGAGCGTGTCGCCGAAGACAGTGCCGACTTCGGCTCCGAACTTCTTCCGCATGGCCTCGGCAATATGGTGGCCGTGCCTTACTCCGGCGGCGAAGACGAGCACAGACTTCCGGTTATAGGTCCTCTCGACTATCTCCCGGCAGGCCGCCTCCACCAGCGAATCGGTGTCCATCAGGTCCTCGACCTCGCCGGATATGAACTCCCCGGCGCGGACATGGAGCCCGGACGTGTCAACCTTCTCTCTGCTCGCCTTGGTGACAAGAGGGCAGAGATATCCCTGGACTATGAGCTCCCTTACGCCGACCTCGTAGCAGACATGGTTCAGGATGTTCTCCGGGGCGCAAATCATGCCGCTCGTCGTCCTGAATGGCGTTGCAGTAAGGCCGATGACCCGGAGATTGGGGTTAACCTTCCTGGCGTCCGAAAGGAACGTCCGGTACATCCCGTCCCCGTCCGGGGGTATCATGTGCGCCTCGTCTATGATGACGAGGTCGAAGGCGTCGAGCTCGCAGGCGCGCCTGTAGACGCTCTGAATGCCAGCGATGATGACCGGGTGCTCGGTGTCCCTCCGCTTGAGCCCCGCCGAGTAGACCCCTGTCTTCTTGCCTATCTCCGGGGCGATTCCGTGGAGTTTGTCCAGGGCCTGCTCGAGGAGTTCCTTTACATGAGCGAGAATGAGGACGCGCCCGTTCCATTGGCCTACGGCGTCCTTACAGACGGTGGCCATGACAGGGGTCTTCCCGCCGCCGGTCGGGATGACGACACAGGGGTTGTCCTCGCGTTCCCTCAGATGGCCGTATATGGCGTCTATGGCTTCCCGCTGGTATGGTCTTAGCTCGAAAGTCATCTCTTCACTTTCCCGAATAGGTCCTCAAAGTCCGCGAGTTCCAATATCACAAGGTCCTGGCCGTGAGGCTTGTTGAGAACATGGACTATCACTGCCGGGATCTTGTCGTTGCTATGTCGTTTGGCCTGGGCCATGAACCGTTCGCCAGAGAAGCTTTTCCGGCTCTTTACCTCGACAGACAAGATCGGATGCGATACGTCCTCTCCTCCGAGGACTCCTGTCCTTCTGCCGCCAAGCCGCTTCGCCACGGCCCTCTCGGCGTCCTTGCCACGCCTTCTGTTGCCAGCCGGGTTCATTTGCGCGCCCAGGGCGGGGTGCTTGCCTGAGCGGAGGGCGCGGCAGTTGCCGCATCCTTCTTGGAGTAGCCCTTTATCTCGTTAACGATGTCGCCTGTGTCCTCGCGGTTCTTGCACTTCACGGACACCACGAGAGGGAGGTTATGGAGCTCGACGGAGTCCCTGGGCTGCATCACCCCGATTGCCCGGCAGATGGCCGAGAGCTCCCCCCGGGCTATCTGCACCGCCTGGTCGCTCGGGTTCTCAAGATTGAGCCGGGACCAGAGAAGGCGTCCTTTGTGCGGCCCCTCTATCACTTGGAAGGTAAGCTCAAGGTAGCTTCCGTTCCCGTTCTTGGTGGCCTTCATCCCGGAGTCGGTTATGACGGCAAGGTATTTGCCCGCCGGGATGGGGTCGAAGTCCGCGTTGGGCTCGATATTGTGCGCGTTGAAGTTGTTAAGGTCGGCCATGATTACTTTCCTCCTTCAAGGGTTATGAATTGAGCGTAAGCCTGCCAGTCCAGGGGCAGCTCCTCGGGCATGTTCAGACGGTTCTTCGCCACATGGGCAGGGCGCTCGACCGTCCGGATTATCCTCTCGCCGGTGCCGATGCCCTGCGTCCGGGTGCGGTCGAAGCCTTCCTTGGTCTGCTTGGTGAAGACCTTGTAGGTAGCAAACAGAACCTCGTCACACCATTCCTGCACCACCGCTGCCGCGAGCTTATGCAGGCGCGGCGTATATCTGTCGTAGGCGTCCGTCTCGGGGTTATCGAAACGCTCTATGCGGGCATGGGCTATCAGGATGACGGACATGCCCTTGTCTTTACGGAGCGCGGAGAGGCCTTCGAGGAAGGTTTTCCAGTGGGTAAGAGAAAAGACATACCCCTTGGCATAGCCGATGTCCTCGATGGACCCGACCTCCTTCTCCCGGCAGACCTCCTCCCATATGAGCCTCTCCAGCCAGTCCAAGGAGTCGAGCACGACCGTCCGGTAGGGATGGTCTTCGGTATACAGGGCCTCCAGGGCGCTCATGGCTTGGTCGAACCTTGTTGCGAGAGGGAACTTATCGCAGTCTATTTCTCCCAGGCCGTCCTCTGTCTGTACGAATATGGGCTTTGGCGCGCAAGCGGCGAAGGTGGATTTGCCGATGCCCTGGGTGCCGTAGAGGAGTACCCGTCTCGGCGCGGGATGCCTCCCGCTTGTAACGTGCTCAAGCAATTTCATTTCAAGACCTCCGGTTCCGTGGTTTTCTCCTTAAGCTCGTTTTCAGCTGTCATCTCCCTGAAGACCTTCTCGAATATGGGGCTCGCGTCCCCGAGCATGGCGCATGTGCTGGTCTTGCAGGCCAGGCAAATGCTTATAATGACCGGGACGCTGTCAATCTCCCCGAGCCGTGATTCCATCGCCTTTTTGCAGGCCGGACATTCCATTTTTTGGCCTCCCGCCGCTTTTGAAGTAATCCACAATGAGATCGGCCAGGACGTTTACCACATCGTCGGTCTCCTTTTCCGAGAGTTCCGCGTAATGCCTTTTCAGTTGGATCGCTGGCTTTTCCAAGGCTACGGCCTCCGAAGATTACGCAGAAAGTCCTCTATGGCCGGATGAGGCTTGAGATTCGGCTTTTTCTCAAGGGATTCGCTTTTAGGAGTTCTGTCCTGAAGACGATGAAAGGCCTTACTGCGGATTACATCGAGGTTCTTAATGAGCCTCCATATAAGGTCGTCGTCCATCTCGTGGACTGCGGCGAGCCCGCCTATGACGAGGGCTTCTTCCTCGAAGATGTCGTTTATGAGGTTCTTTGCTTCCGCAACCGTAATCACCGTCTCTGCCTCCGATGCTGAACGTGCTTTCAGTATCAAAGGCGCGACAACGGGCGTAGCGGGCGCTACATGAGGTGTAGCGGACAGAAAAAATTATCGGATTAGATGATCCAGGTGGTGGATTTTTCTGGCTGGTAGGAGAGAAACTCCCCTATTTTCAAGGAGTTATGGAGGTGCTGGTGGAGAAGCTGGTGCTCATTTTTTATTGCTTTTAAGGCGCGGTGGATCGCGCCAGAAATGGCTTTACGGACTTTCTCCCGGTCGCTGGATGCTTCTCTTTCCCTTCCGGAAAGGCCGGTAGCCCTGCCGATTTCGACGGTCAAAGCTTCCATTTCTTCTTTGAGAGAGGCGATGCGGCCAAGGTCGTTATTCTCCTCGGCTTCTCTTAGTTCCTCTGCCATATCGCTGAGGCGTTCCTTATAGTTCATCCGTGCCGTCTTGTCGAGTATTACGCCAGCGGACCCGAGAGTGGGTATTTTTTCTTCCCCAGCCATACCGGAACGAAGGGTCATGGCGTGGATGTCTTGACCTGGATTTTGAAGGAGGTGAGCTATGTAGGACATTCCTATAGAATCATTAACGTTCTTTGGCACGCCATCATATACCAGTAACCAGGTTTTCCCCTGTTTCTGAAAAATGCGCTTGTCCTCGGGATATTTCTCCGATGGACCAATCCCCGGCAGTCCGACAATGGAATCAAAGTCCAGCGCCAGAGTCCCTCCTGCCGCTGCCCCTATCAGGGACGCTACTGTAATACCTATATCGCTGAGTATCCGTCGTCCCTCGGGCGAAAGAGGGAGCCCCCTTGGCGTCAAAAGGATCGACTTCTGGCCCCCACGCTCTCGCTCCAACCTTTGAAAACGTGAAAGGATCGCTGTCTCATCGTGGTTTGGTAATGATAGATAAATATCTACCGGTCCAATCCCGGCAATCATTTTCTGGCCGAGAGGGATCAACCCGTGATAATTCTCGAAGCCGGTTCCGTTGATGCCGTTTTCGCGACGGATAAGTAAGACGAGCTTGGGCAGAGATATCTCATACTGCCTGACATCGTCTTCAGTCAGAGGTATTGGATCGAAGTAGTTGTCACCATCCGCCACACCGAATAGGCCCTTGGATGTCTGGCGGACAATCAAGTCGTTACCGGGATGGAAACGTTCAGGCCTTGGTATCTCGGTCGCTCGCGATGTCTCGCGGAGAATGCCTTCAGAAAGGAGTATTTTTATTTCTTGAGGGGGGAAAGCCGTCAGTTCGATTTGCCGGAGGACCGGAGATTCCAACTGATCAAGAAGGGTAAGAATGAGAACAAGGAGTTTTTCACTCACCGATGACCTTCCACTTTTTGAGATAACGGAAAATGTCTTCAGCGTGCGTGGCGCGCTTGAACTTTATCTTGTTGGTGCCGGATAGTTCGATGCGTTTTCCACGACCGTCGTCGGGGAAAGTTATCTTGAAGACGGCCTTCTTTATCTCGGCCCCCTTGAGTCTTTTACGCAGATAGTTCAAGTCCAGGGTCTCAAGGGTATTCTTTGAACGCACAGTGAAGAAAGGCCCATGTTTCTGCTTGAGCTTGAAGTGGAGTTCCATCAGGGCAGCTGAGTGCCCCTCATCCACAGACATATCGAAGTCTTCCTCGGCTATTTTTTGAAGGGTGATACGCTTTGCCGCTTCCGTATCTTCGAACAAATCCTTGTCTCCGAGGCACTGCTCAGCGAAGCACTTCCTCAATGTGGCCTCTTCCTTTTCAAAACCGGCCTCTATCTCTATCTGGCCAGTCTGATGGTTGTAGCTTATGAAGTCCTGCTGGGCAGGACGGAGTATTGTCGGAGATACTATCGGTTTAATCTTGGTTCCCTTGAAAATGAGCTCGGCTTTGGTGCGCTTTTCGTGATAGACGATGAAGTTGGTATATGGGCCTTCCTGGTAATGTCTTACGAGAACGAGATCGCTGCTTTTGTGATCTTTGAACGCTTCAGCCAGCTTGGCCTGGAACCCCTTAGTGGCCGCATCCATATCTGGAATAGGGAGGGCTTCCTTACCACGGTATATTGTGAAACGTTCCGCCCTCCAGAGGGAATACATGTCATAGGCAAAATTGAAGGCATCCTCGTTCTCGGTAAGCATCTTGAGGCTCAGACATTCGACAGGGAGTTCTCCATCAGGATCAGGTTTATAGCCGGGAAACTCCCCGCAGGCTGCTATAAGATCCTCGTGTCCACGACCTGAGCAGATGTCATAGGCTCGGTGAAGCGCCTCGACTAACTCGCCCTTCCCATCGCCTTCGCCATCGATGAGAAAGTCCTTGAATCCAGGTACATCGAGGGTAGCGGTATCGAGTTCCAACCGTCCGTCCCATCTCTTTACGAAGTTTCGGAGCAGGGATTCCTGTCCCTGAAACTTGTCCAGGAAGCGGTCCACGTTAAATTTCCTGTAGTGTTTGGCCATACGCATATTCTCCAAATAAGAAGTTCAGAATATATTACACCCAAAAACCTTTTTGAGTCAAAATAATTGTTGTATTTTCATTACAACGTTGTATAATAAATACAATGAGGGAGGTGGAAACATGGCGGACGAAAATAAGAATTTTGGAGAATTTTTCAAAGGACGTCGGGTTGCTCTCGGGAAGACTCTGAGGCAGTTCTGCATCGATAACAAGCTGGATCCAGGCAATATCAGTAAACTCGAGCGCGGGCTTTTGCCGCCGCCGCACAGCAGGGAAAAGCTCGAGGAATATGCCCGGCCTCTCAAGATAAAAAAAGGCACGGACGACTGGTATACCTTCTTCGATCTTGCCGCCGCTGAAACCGGGAGAATACCAGAGGAACTGATAGCTAAGGAAAATATCGTTGAGAAGCTTCCGATACTCTTCCGGACGCTTCGGGGACAGAAGGTTCCCGAGGACAAGCTGGAAGAGCTGATCAAGAAACTTCGGGGGGAGTGACATTGGCTAAAGAAAACGATTTAGAAGCGCCGGTTCTCTCCTACGAAGATATCCGCAAGCGTGCTGACGCCTTTCTGCATGAGAAACATTCGGAGCGCAGCATACCTGTCCCTATCGAGGAGATCGTAGAGTTTCAGTTTGGAATCAACATAGTTCCTTTGCCTGGCCTACATAAAGGCTTCGAAATTGACGGATTTACATCAAGTGATATGAAAAGCATTTTTGTAGATGAGTCGTTTTATGGCAACATTCCGAAAAGATACAGGTTTACCTTGGCCCACGAAATCGGCCACATAGTTCTACATAAAAATCTCTATCGGAAAAATAACTTCAAAGACATCGTGGAGTGGAAAAAATTCATCAACTCCATACCGATTCAGACACACAGGTGGCTTGAATATCAAGCGTATGCCTTCGGAGGCCTGGTTCTTGTTCCAAGCGAGCACCTGCAGCGCCTCTCGGATAAATATGTAAAGCGTATTCGAAAGGAAGGAATCTCGCTTGAAGATAACTGGGATTTTTGCTGGGAATATATCGCAGCCCAGTTGGCAAAGGATTTCGATGTTTCAAGCCAGGTAATAGATAAACGGTTGGAAAAAGACGGAATTAAGGAACGCTATCAAACCCATAAAAAATAGGAGGTAAGAACATGAAGAAAGACGCACCGGGAATGCGTGGTCACAGGACTCGTAATGAGGACGGACGCTTGAGGGACACCCGAGATGACAAGCATGTCGGAACGTTAGAAAAACAGTACCATCGGGATTTCGGCGTCAGAGCCGACATGCATGTTGGTACGCTACTCGAAAAAACCGGCGTAGATTCGATCAACGACCTGATACATAGCGACTTGGGCAAGAAAGACGAATAGTATCAGCTTGACTAATACCCACCCCTGCTTTAGGGTGTGCTTGGGGAAATTATGAGCAAAAACACTAAGATACAGAAGCCCAGGGTCGCCTTTTACATCCGCATCTCGACTGACGAGGATCACCAGAAGTACTCACTCGGGGCGCAGACGGAGAGGCTCGAGTCATTCTGCAAGGCCCAGTACGGGGACGACTGGAAGCTCCACAAGGTCTACCGGGATACGGAATCCGGCACCCACATGAACCGTCCGGGACTTGAGGAGATGCTTTTCGATGCAGAGTCGAAAGTCCTCGATGTCCTGCTTGTCTTCCGCGTCGACCGTCTTTCCCGAAAGGTCCGCGAGCTCGCCCAGATGGTGGACGAGCTGACGAAGAACGGGGTGGTCCTCAAGAGCATAACCGAGCCCTTCGACACCGCCAATGCCGCCGGAAAGATGATGCTCCAGATGCTCGGCGTCTTCGCCGAATTCGAGCACGCGACCATCGTAGAGCGCACCAAGGTCGGCATGGAGAAGAAGGCCAAGAGCGGCAAGTGGGTCGGAGGCAACGTCCCCTACGGCTACACGCTCGATCCGGAAAAGGGCCTCGTAATTAATGAGGAAGAGGCCGTCGTCGTAAAGAAGATGTTCAAGATGTATGCCTTCGGCATGGAAGGGACGCAGACCATCACGAACAAGCTCAATGAATCAGGCCACAGGAGGCGTAGCGGCAAGAAGTGGGATAAGAGGGTCATCCTGAATATTCTGAAAAGCCCGCTTTACATGGGGAAGCTCCGCTGGCTGGAGGCCGTTTATCAGGGCACGCACGAGCCTGTCATCTCCGAGGCTCTCTTCGATAAGGCCCAGGAAGTAAAGGCGGAACGGCTCGAAGACCTCGGCGGCCGCCGCCTCCACAGCAACGAAGAGCGTCTTCTTACCGGCACCATCAAGTGTGCGCGCTGCAAAGGCCACATGGTGGGGATAAGCACGAGGAAGAAGGAGCGCAAGATTCCCTATTACGTCTGCTCCAAGCGCTGGAACGCCCACGAGTGCGACCAGGACTACGTAAGGGCGGACATCCTTGAAACGGCGGTAGTCCAGGACATAAAGACCATGTTCAGGGACGAGCAGTTCATGGCAAGGATTTGGGAAGAGGCGAACCGCCGCCTCAGCGCCGAAAAGCCGGACATAGACAAGGAGATAGGCAAGGTCGAGACCATGATGGCCAGGACAAGGGCCAGCCTGGACCGCTACTTCGAGGCCTTCGAAGCAGGAACGATGAAGCCAGCGCTCTGCAACGAGAAGATTGAAGACCTGAACGCCCGGATAGAGGAACTGGAGGCTGAAAGGAAGGAACTCGAGGCGAGGAGAGAGAGGCTCGGTCTGCCGGAGATAGACAAGGCCATGCTCGCCGCCATTATCGACGACTTCGAGGAGGTTCTGGCCTCCGGGACCAACCCGCAAAAAAAGCACCTTCTCAGACGCTTGGTCAAGAAGGTGCTCATATCTGACAGGCATACGGTCGAGGTCTGGTACGGTTTACCGAACCGGACCTCGGTGCGTATGCCGGGAAGTTTGGCTCCCAGGGAGGGATTCGAACCCCCGACATGGTGGTTAACAGCCACCCGCTCTGCCGGCTGAGCTACCTGGGAATAAGTTGTATCAATAAAAATCCCCCTCATCTTCAGGGGGGCTTCTTAAGGTACTTATCTTAATACGTCTATTCTCATCCGTCAAGCGTTTTCAGGCGCGATTTTTCATGCGGGACACCTGGTCCCAGGTCTTCCAAATAATGCAAGGTCGTCCCGCCGCTTCCGCTATAAGCCTGCGGATATTGCCAGCAATAGCCCTGGACAAATCTCTAATCGGCACTGACCCGCCCCTGCGCTGTCGTCCTGCTACCCAGCCATTAAACCGTTTTCCTTGCAAGCCCCTGGTGTGATATAATTTTTCGTTCGAGATAACGGGATTTTGCATGTCCATTCAAGAGAAGCCATATACCATTAACGAGGCGGTCAAAGAGGCCGGCGGGCTTGCGCCCGGGAGCGAGTTCAGGGTAACCGGCCTTTACGGTTCGTCGAGGGCCTATCTTCTGGCTGCCGTCTTCAGGTCGCTCAAAAGGCCGGCGCTCGCCGTGCTCCCGGACCAGGAGAGCGCAGATGTCTTTGCCGGAGACCTGAGGTTCTTTCTCGGGCCCGACGACGTACTCGTATATCCCCAGACAGAGGTACTTCCCTTTGAGCCGCTTGCGGCTCATCAGGACATCCAGGCGCAGAGGATGGAAGTCCTCTTCAGCCTCCTTTCCAGAAAAACTGCCGTAATCGTCACTCCGGCCACAAACCTGATGCAGAAGGTCACGCCCAGAGAATCACTCGGAGAGCGCGTCATCTTCATTAAGAAGAACGAAGAGGTCGAGAGGGACTCCCTTGTAGCAATCCTTCAGGATGCCGGCTATTCCCGCATGACAATGGTCGAAGACCGCGGCGAGATGTCGGTGAGGGGCGGGATACTCGATATATTCCCGCCGATGTACGACTCACCGCTCAGGATAGAGTTTTTTGGCGACGAGGTCGAATCCATAAGGACCTTCGATGTCTCTACCCAGCGGTCATTGAAGGAGATGGACGAGGCCCGCATACTTCCGGCGAGAGAGACCACTGTCCAGAGGTCAACGAGGATGGAGGCGAGAGAAAGGCTCATAGAACGGGCAGAGGAGCTTGGCATCAAACGAGAGGCGTGGGAGCCGCTCTCGGACAGGATGAGGGAGGGCACGCTCCCGGGCCTTGACTCGCTGCTGCCCCTTTTTCATAAAAAACTCGATACGATATTCGACTATCTCAAAGACGTCGCTCTCATTGCTCTTATAGAACCCGAACTGGTGCAAAAGAGCCTCGAGGTCTTTGGAGAAGAAATTGAGAGCGCGGCACAGAGGATAGCAGGCCGGAGTGAATTCTTCGTCGAGCCGGGGAGCCTCTATCTCAAATCACAGGATGCGCAAGAGGGGCTCGGGAAAAGAGCTCTACTGAAGATAGAGGCATTGAAGGGCGGTGGCGCCCAGGTCCAGACAGAATCGAACCTCGACATCCGGCAGGAGATATCATTCAGAAAGGGAGAGGAGCTCTTAAAGCCCCTTACTGACAGGATTGCCGCCTGGACAGAGGCGAACCAGGGCGTTTATATCACTGCGCACAACAGGGGGCAGGCTGAGAGGACAAGGGAGCTTCTCGAGGGCTACAATCTCAAGCCCACCTTCGCGAACGTAGAAATATCTCAGTCAAAAGGGGACGGCCTCTTCATAGCCACAGGCGCGCTCTCGACCGGCTTCCGGCTTCCATTAGAATCGCTCGTCATCGTATCCGAAGAAGAGGTCTTCGGAGAGCGGGTCAAGAGAAGGGCGCCGCCGTCCAGGAAGCTCGAGGCATTTCTAACCCAGCTTCAGGACCTTGCGGTCGGCGACTTCATCGTGCACAAGCAGCACGGCATCGGGCTTTACCGGGGGCTGAAACGTTTATCGATCGACGGCGTGGACAACGAGTTCCTGCTCCTCGAATACAGGGGCGGCGACAGGCTTTATCTGCCGGTCTGGAGAGTCGACCTCGTATCGAAGTATCACGGCCTTGAAGGCAGCTCGCCTGAGCTCGACAAGCTCGGCGGCCCGGGCTGGGAGAAGACCAAGAAAAAAGTAAAGCAGGCGGTAGAGAAGCTCGCGGGGGAGCTCCTGAAGCTCTACGCCGCAAGGGCCGTGGCAGACGGCTTTGCCTTCTCGCCTTCAGACAGGCTGTTCCACGAGTTCGAGGCAGGCTTCGAATACGAGGAGACGCCTGACCAGGCAAGGGCCATCGAAGAAACACTGAAGGACATGGAAGAGCCGAAGCCAATGGACAGGCTCATCTGCGGGGATGTCGGCTACGGAAAGACGGAGGTGGCGATAAGGGCCGCGTTCAAGGCAGTGCTGGATAAAAAGCAGGTCGCGATACTCGTGCCAACGACCGTGCTCGCGCAGCAGCACTACAGGACATTCTCGAAAAGGCTCTCGGCCTATCCGGTCGTCGTAGATGTGCTATCGCGCTTCAGGTCAAAGGCAGAGCAGAAGGAAGTTGTAAAGGGGCTCACCGACGGCAGGGTGGACATTATCATCGGCACGCACAGGATCCTTCAGAACGATATCGAGTTCAAGGACCTCGGCCTCATCGTTATCGACGAGGAGCACAGGTTCGGCGTGGCGCATAAAGAGAAGCTCAAGAAGCTCAGGGCCAGGGTGGACGTGCTTACGCTTACGGCAACGCCGATACCGAGGACGCTCCACATGTCGCTCGCCTCTATAAGGGAGCTTTCGATCATAAACACGCCCCCTGAGGACAGGCTCGCCATAAGGACCCAGGTCACGAGGTTCGACGAGGATATAGTCAGGGATGCAATTGAAAGGGAGCTTACCAGGGGCGGGCAGGTCTTCTTCGTGCACAACAGGATACAGTCCATCGCGGTCATCGAAGAGATGCTCAGACGTGTCGTACCTCACACCAGGATAGCCGTAGCGCACGGTCAGATGAAGGAGGGCGAGCTTGAGAAGAAGATGATGGGCTTCGTGAACAAGGATTACGACATACTCCTTTCCACTTCCATCATCGAATCAGGCCTCGACATACCGTCCGCCAACACCATCATTATAAACAGGGCAGACAGGTTCGGCCTGGCAGAGCTATATCAATTACGGGGCCGCGTAGGCCGGAGTAAGCACCGCGCCTTCGCCTATTTCTTCTGCCCTTCGATCGCTGAATTGACCGGAGATGCCCGCAAGAGGATAGAGGTCATACAGGAGCTCTGCGAGCCTGGCTCTGGCTTCAAGGTGGCAACATACGACCTTGAGATAAGGGGGGCGGGAGAGCTGCTCGGCGATGCGCAGTCGGGCAATATCGCGCAGGTCGGCTTTGACTTGTACACGCAGCTCCTTGAGCAGGCCGTAAGGGAGATAAGGGGCGAAGAGGTCGAGGAGGCCATAGAGCCTGAGATAAACCTCCGGGTCTCACAGTACATACCGGAGGACTACATCCCCGATACGCGGCAGAGGCTCAATCTCTACAAGCGCTTCTCGTCGATAGCAACGGAAGACGAGATATTCACCATACTCGAAGAGCTCGAAGACAGGTACGGCCCACCTCCAGCGCTGGTCGAGAACCTGACGGGCACCGCGGGGCTCAAGCTCATGTTGAAGGAACTGAACGCGAGGGAGCTTACGCAGAAGGGCACGAGGCTCTATCTCGCCTTCGAGCATACGGAAGGGCACCTGCCCCCTGAGCGGGCTTCAAAGAAGGCGCTACTTCTGGCGCAGAAGGAGCCGAAGAGGTACAGGGTAACGCCTGAGGGCAGGTTCGTCGTCTTCATGAAGCCCGACGAGGCCCCTATGGAGGCGGCCAGATATGTATTGAAAGAGCTTCTGAAGGGGTGATATCATTTCCTGTTGCAGCTCATGGAAAATTGCGTGATAGCTATTAAAAACCATCCCCGAAAGAGATTGGCCCGGATAGCGGCCGTACTCCTGCTCATTAACGCGGGCGGTTGCGGCATGCTCAAGGATAATTCCAAAGAGGTCATCATAAAGGTCAACGGCCGTACTATAACGGCAGGCGAGTACAGGGATGCATTGAAGAGGCTCGTTCCCACGGACAAGGGGCATGAGGCGGACGAGCTGGTGGAACTGAAAAAAGAGCTTGTGACGGAGATGGTCGAAGAGGAGCTCCTTCTCGAAGAGGCCCAAAGCGCGGGCATCACCATAAGCGCCGAAGAGCTCTCGTCAGAGGTGGATATGATCAAGCAGGAGTACGGCGACAGTTCTTTTAAATCGGTTATAGAAGAGCGTTACGGCAGCATGGAAGGCTGGGAGGAGAGGATAAGGAGAAAGCTCCTGGTCCGCAAGGCCATAGAGAAGATAACCGCCTCCGTTACCGTGAACGAAAAGGCAGCGCGCGAATATTACAGGGACAACAAGGATGAGTTCACGAGGCCCGAGCAGGTCAGGGCAAGGATGATCGTCGTATCCTCAGAGGAGGAGGCCATGGCGGTGAGGGAGAAGCTCACGCCCGAGAGCTTCAGCGCGGTCGCAAAGGAGGTCTCATTGAGCCCTGAAGGCAAAGAGGGCGGAGACCTCGGTTATTTCGGAAAGGGAGATATGCCGGGCGAGTTCGAAGACGTGGTATTCGGCCTCAAGCCAAACGAGATAAGCCCGGTCGTTAAGACCGAGTACGGTTTTCACATATTCCTTCTCGAAGACAGGAGAAAGGGCGGCTCTGCTTCGTATGTTGAGGTCAGGTCGAGGATACTGGAGAAGATCAAGGGCGAAAAGGCCGCGTCCGTACTGGATGCCTGGATAGCCGGGAAGAAGCGTACTTCCAGGATAGAGATAAAAGAGGAACTGCTTTGAAGAGATTTTTCCTGGCCATAAGCCTTGCCTCGGTCGTATTTGCCGGACAGGCCAACTCCGAGGTGGTAGACAGGATAGTGGCCGTCATAAACGACAGCGTCATTACATTGTCCGAGCTCAATGCCGCGACCGCCGTTGCCATTGAAAAGCTCGGCATAGAGGGCGGGGCTGACCCGGACAAGTTAAAAGAGGTAAAGGGCACCATACTGGACAGCCTTGTGGAGCAGAAGCTCGTAAAGCAGGCAGCGGACAAGGCGGGCATTGACATAAGCGAACGCGAGATAGACAATGCCGTAGATGACGTAAAAAAGCAGAACAGGCTTACGCATGAGCAGCTCCTCCTCGCTCTTGCCGAAAGCGGCCTTACGCAGAAGGAATACAGGGAGCAGCTCAAGGAGCAGATAAGACAGGCAAAGTTCATAAACAAGGAATTCAGGTCAAAGATATCCATACAGCCCGAGGACATCGAAGGCTATTACCGCCAGAACATAGGCGAGTTTCAGGGAGCAGCGCTCTACAGGCTCAACATGATATTCCTCCCGGCTGACAAGAGCCTTGAAGGAAGGCTCAAGGCCGTATCCGAGGGCCTGGCAAACGGCGAAGATTTCAGGGACCTTGCCAGCCATTTTTCCGAAGGGCCGGGCGCTTCCCAGGGCGGAGACCTGGGCTTCCTGAAATCAGGCGAGCTCGACAGCTGGCTCGAGGATGCAGCCAGGCGGCTCAAGCCCAACGACATAAGCCCTGCCATACAGAGGCCGGAAGGCGTCTACTTCATCCAGCTGACCGAGTTCACTCCCTCCGCTCCAAAGCCGCTCGCTGAAGTAAAAGGGCAGATACATGACAAGCTCTTCAAGAAGGTAATGGACGAGAGGTTCAACTTCTGGCTCTCTGAGGTAAAGAGGACGGCGCACTTGGAGATAAGGATGTA
>Ga0209751_10003338_pt1 | contig 15630 bp, 19 predicted proteins | sample RifCSP13_1_FD_184019 | JGI IMG/M metagenome (GOLD analysis project Ga0209751, IMG submission 184019) | Soil microbial communities from Rifle, Colorado - Rifle CSP2_sed 13_1 (SPAdes) (version 2) | ecosystem: Environmental > Terrestrial > Deep subsurface > Rock core/Sediment | place: Rifle... | reverse complement strand
AAGCCGAACGATACTTCCGCGGAGTTCGATACCTGATTCAGGTTGAGCGGACGGGCCCGGGGAACGAGATCCGACTTGAGGTCGACGGCCATCCGATCGAGGGGACGGTTGTCACCCTCCCGCCTGCCGGAACGCAGGAGGTTCGGGTGATCGCGAAGGTCGGGCCGGGATGATCAAGAACCCATCCCTTCGCAATCTGGTCTTGATCTGGCTGGGCTGGGCGATTGTGATGGGTGCCTTCCAGCGCTGGGTGGGCATGCGTGTGGAGCCTAAGCGCCCGGACCACGTGCTGTTCTGGACCGCCACGGAGACGGCTGCGGGAAGCCAACGCGACAAGGCATACTTGTCCGATCCGTTCCTTAACGAGCACGTATCCTGGGATTCCGAATTCTATCTCTCCGTGGCGGCCGTAGGCTATGACGACCCCGCCGTACGGGCGATCCCTTCAAACTTCAAGTCGGGGCTCGGGCCCTACTGTACGGCCGGGACCGATTCCGATTGCCACTCCCTCAGCTACGCCTTCTTCCCGATCTACCCGATGGCCACGCGGCTCGTGGCCCTGCCTCTGCGTCTGTTGGGGTTGACGCCTATCGCGAGATCTACGCTGGCGGCGGTCATTGTTTCCATGCTGGGCGCGCTGGGCGCGATGATCGCGCTGTACTCGATGACGCGGGCCTCTCTGGGGGAAGAAGGCGGAGTGAGGGCCGGATTCTATCTGCTGATCTTCCCCAGCGGCTTCTTCCTGGCCCAGGTCTACACGGAGGGCCTGACGATCGGGCTGACGTTCGGAGCACTTGCCTTTCTCTTGGCGCGACGCTGGGGGTGGGCGGCGTTGCTCGCCGCGTTAGCCGTCTGGACGCGGCCCGGCCTGGCCATCCTGGTCCTGCCGATGGCGATCGTCTGGTGGGCGGACAGGCCCTGGCGGGATGGCTTGAAGTCCGCACTGACGCGCGGGTTGGCTGCCTTCGCTCCTGCCATCGCTTCCGGTGCTTGGGCGTCGACCCGTCTTGCGCAGGAATTCTTCCTCGTCGAAAAGCTATTCTTCGGACGCAAACTGCTCGCCGTCGGCCCCAGCCTGGCGATGTGGGGAGAGGCGCTCCAATCCTTCTTGAAGGGTGGCACCCCGACGGCTTTCTACTTCGGCCTGGAGTTCGCCGCATTGGCATTGGCGGTGGCGGCCTGCGTTCTTCTCCTGAGAGAACGATTTGAGCTCGCGGCTTTCGGGCTGGCCATGATCGTCTTCGCCCTCACCTCAAACTCGGCCCAGGGCATGGTGCGCTATGTCCTCCCCGTGGCGCCGATCTTCTGGGTGCTGGCGCGCTGGGGCAGGCGTCCGGCCTTTGACCGCCTCTGGTCCTTACTCAGCATCCTCCTTATGGGGATGGAGGCGATGCTCTTCACGTTCGACTTCTGGGTCGCCTGAGACACAGATCCAGAGAGGTCGCTGCCCTGGAAGTCATCCCGGCATTGCAGTGAGACAAAGGAATATGCTTCGGCCACTTCGACCATCGGCCGCGCGAGTGCGTCATCACTGACCCGCGCACCCCGGTCAAATGGATCTACGATAATCGACGATCCGCCCTCCCTTCGGAAACATCCGAAGACCAAGGAGGGCGGATCGGTTGATTGGAGCGGAACTACTCAGGACGGAGGATCTTTTCCGGATGGGAGCGCCGGAAGGGTCTGAAGATACATCCAGACGTCCCCCAACTCATCATCGGTGAAACTCCCGAACCCCTCCCACATCATGTATTCCTTGCTCGACCCAAGCCCTCCGGGGGTGACCCCGGTGCGAAAGGTCTGGATGAACCCGTCCTCAGTCCATCCCGCAAGTTCCCCTCCGGGGGTCTAATTCGGTGCCGGCGGAGACGCAGGATCTCCCGGCTGCATGCCGTTCAAGTTCTCGCCATGGCAGCCCAGGCCATCGCTTTACTTTCCGGACCTCCTGCCCCAGATCAGTGTGTCCGCCTCACTTGTGGCCGCTTGAGGCCTGACCGCGGTCGGCCCCCAAACGAAGGAATGATGAAGGACTATCCACACTCGATGGCCAAGAAGAGGCTTGGATCGAGCGCGGATAGTCCTTCGGGTTACGGCCTCATGAAGGCTGATCGTTCCCGGACGGCAGCGCCGGAAGGGTCTGAAGATACATCCAGACGCCCCTCAGCTCATCGTCACTGAAACTCCCGAACTCCTTCCACGGCATGTATTCATTGTTTAGCTCGCGGCCGGCAGGGGTGACCCCGGTCCGGAAGGTTTGGAGGAAGCCATCCTCGGTCCATCCCACGAGTTCCCCTCCAGGGGAGAGGTTCGGTGCCGGGGGAGATGTCGGATCTCCCTGCGGCTGCATCCCGTTCAGGTTCTCACCATGGCATGCCTTGCAGAATTCAGCTATGTATTCGCCGTAGGCAACGTTGGCGCCAATGGGCGGCATGTCTGGGAAGGGTGTGGAGTGGTCGATGTACTCAGCCGGGAAGATCTGGCCGAATTGACCTGTTGCCAGCAAGACACGCCCCATGAGGGTGAGCATTGGCTCTGGACTTTCAGCTCCAGTCGGAGGGAGTGTCTTCAGGTAGGCAATAATCGATCCCAGGTCCTCGGCGCTCAGGTGAATCCACGCCTCGGCCGGCATGATGGGGAGCTGACGCCCATCGGGCGCGACGGCGTGCCGGATTGCCCGGACGTAGTCGGCGTCGCTCCAGGTTTGGCTGAGGACGGTCAGGTTGGCGGCATAGATCGTGCCGATCGACGGGTCATCGATCATCGGTATTCCGGCGAGATCCGGGCCATGACACCCGGAGCAGACCCCGGTGACGATCTGTTTACCACGGGCGAGAGACGCCTCATCTGTGGGGATCGCTACCGTATCCGAGGGCACTTCGCGTGTCTTGTGCAGTTTGGCGTTGCCGGCGATGCTCAGCCCAAGCACGGCCACAACGATCACGATAATCAGTCCCCCTACGACGATCCCGATCCATTTCAGAACCTTTCGCATAGCTCCCTCTCCTTTGGCGATGAATGAATGCGGTATTCGACGTTGCCCGTCCACTCCCGCCCTCAAAGCAGGGCGGACCCGGGACACATACGCTTGCCGCTCCCCCTACATCATTGAGGCGATAATCGCGTCGATCATCTTGTGCCCGCTCAACTCTCCCAAGCCGCTATCGGCGGCCATGCGCCAACCCTGCCTTGGCTCACATGGAACGGCCGGCATCGGCATCTCTCCGCGCGGCGACATACGGCCTGGCCAGGCGGCCCAGGAAGCTAACCCATTCATCACACCGGTTTGTCGCCTGTGATCGTCCCCCCGAGAGGGAGATCCGCGCGTGGAGCAACGCGGACGAGCTTAGCACAAAGTTGTCGACAAGTCCAATCCAATTTGGGGGATTGAGAAGGCTGTCGCTGGTCTCACCGGTCAAGGACCACGAGCGTCCGCCACACCGCGCCGAGGCTGAAAGGCAACTTGCGCCAGGCGCGGCCGTGATCCGGTGAGTGCCAGATGTCGCCGCTCGGCAACTTGACTAAATAACCGCGGCTCACTAACCCCCAATCTGACAACAGCCCGATCATGGCAGGGCGGCGAGAGTCACTCTCGTGTCAGATCCGCCCGTCTCGCATGGATGCCTGCCCCAGGCATCTCGATCACTGGTTTTCAACCTCCTTCGAGCAGTTTGCGGGCCTTGCCCCGCATGTGCCGCCTCAGGAAAGCGAGGGCCGAAACGGCGTCGTCATCCATCATGATAAGCATCAACTCAATCAGGTCCGCCTCTTCGAGGACGATCGCGAGTGTCTTCTTCACCCTACCCTCTCCGGCCGACAGACGGAGCGTCGATCACCACGTCCTGCAACGCGGCCAAGTCGGCAGCGTGCTCGGGTGCAGTCAATGGCGGGCAATCAGCCAAGGACCTCTGCGAGGCGCACAGCTTGAGGGCGAAGGAGAAGCATGTCGGTTCGCCGCACTGCTTACAGTTGGTGTTCGGGAGGAGCTTGAAAATCGCCATCGGAGTGGGTCGGCGCCTTGGCGTGTGATCGGCTTCGATCTCGCCCCGTCCGTCCCATGTCCGATTGACAATGTCGATCAGACCTGTCAATTCCTCTTCCGCCTCCGTCCGGTCTTCCACATTGCTCGTGGCGATTTCAAAGGAATGAAAGGCGACGTTGTGACCGCCCTTCTTCCAGGTTAAAGCCTTGGCGTCGGGCAGGTACACAGCCCCACGGAGCGTGGCATTGAGATAGGGCAGGATTTCCGAGATGTCCACCTCAAAGCGCGCCCTGGCGGCGTAGCGTTCTGCCCCAGGCTCGCAAGGCGGGGTGAAGACTTCCACGCTGTAATCATCGATCAACATGACTTCGTCACCACTTAGGTTGAATTAGGTGATCGCTGATGCAGCGCTGCGCCATGTTTCGGCAAAGAGGGAACCCGAGACGCCGGCCCTATCCAAATCGTCGTAGGCGCTCCATCAGGACCATGTTCCACACATCCTGCACCGCACACGGCACCCAACGACTCCTGTAATAGATCAGGTCCCCCGTGTGATCCGGGTTTCCAGGCAGAGTCTGCAGACTAGACCCAGAGGTGCTTTCAGTCATTCCCCAGTCAGACTACGCCTCCAACTTGGTCCCAAGCCAATCAACCAGCGTAGCCCGATCCGGTATCCGTGCGGTGCTGACCAAATGCCCGTCAATGATGAGGCCAGGGATCTCGTCCAGAGGCATGAATTTGCGGATCGCTCTTTCGTTGTCAATGCGTTGGATCTCAACGTCGGTTCTTCTCACGTCACGCAGAACCTCGTGAATCAGGCTTTCCAGTTGAATGCACTTGTAGCATCCGGTTCCCAGGATCTCGATCTTCATCCCGGCCTCCCACAATTCTCCTCAGCCTCTCCCACGCAAGGGAGAAGATCGGCACGCCCCCGGAACGCGGCTCACTCCGTCGCCGGCTGATCCTGGAGGTGAAAAGTCCGTTCTCGTAGCCTGAAAGCTACATTGACAAGACTGATCATCACCGGCACCTCGATCAGCGGTCCGATAACCGCCGCGAAGGCAGCGCCCGAATTGATGCCGAAGACCGCAACGGCGACGGCGATGGCCAGCTCGAAGTTGTTACTGGCGGCGGTGAAAGCCAGGGTCGTAGTCTTCGAGTAGTCGGCCCCGATCAAGCGCCCCATCCAGAAGGAGACGAGAAACATGACCACGAAATAGATGACGAGCGGGATGGCGATACGTACGACATCCAGTGGGATGGTGACGATCAAGTTCCCTTTGAGACTGAACATCACGACGATCGTGAAGAGCAGGGCGATCAGCGTCAGTGGGCTGATGCGCGGGACGAAGCGCAAGTCGTACCAGGGCTTGCCCTTGGCGCGAACAAGGATCAGGCGGGTGACGAAGCCGGCGATAAACGGGACCCCAAGGTAGACGAACACGCTCCTGGCGATCTCACTGATGGTGACGTGGACGGCGCTGCCCTGCAGGCCGAACCAGGTCGGCAGCACGGTGATGAAGACGTAGGCGTAGACGCTGTAGAAGAACACCTGGAACAGGCTATTGAAAGCCACCAGCCCGGCGGCGTACTCGCTATCTCCCTGAGCCAGCTCGTTCCATACGATTACCATGGCGATGCAACGAGCCAGACCGATCATGATCAACCCGGCCATGTACTCGGGGTAACCGCGCAGGAAGACGATGGCCAGGACGAACATCAGGATCGGACCGATGATCCAGTTCTGCAGCAGCGAGAATCCCAGGATCTTCCAATTGCGGAAGACGTCCCCCAGGTCCTCATAATGGACCTTGGCCAGCGGCGGGTACATCATCAAGATCAGCCCGACGGCAATAGGGATGTTGGTCGTCCCGACCGAGACGGCTTGGTTGAAGCCTTCAACGGCGCGCGGGAATTGGTAGCCAAGTCCGACCCCAAGCGCCATGGCCAGCAGGATCCATAACGTCAGGAATCGGTCGAGCGTCGAGAGACGACGGGCCGTCGAAGGGGTCTGAGCCACAGCGATTGAGTCTCGCGCCATGAGGACCTTCCTCCAGGTAGGATCGGATCAGGCGGATGCCAGAGTGTCCGCCAGCCAGGTGGTCACCTCGGCTTCGGTTGGGATGCGGCCACTGCAGACCACTTTCTCGTTGATCACCAGCCCGGGCGTCGACAGGATCGGATACTGCGTAATCTGATTGTAGTCGGTGACTTTGACGAAGTCCGCCTCGGCGCCCATCCCGGTTGCGGCCTTGCGGACGGTCTCTTCGACCTTCTTGCAGTTGGGGCATCCGGATCCCAGGATCTTGACCGTAAGCATCGTGTCCTCCAAAGCCTTTGAGTCCCTCGAGGGGGATCTGCTCCCGACTATCCGTGCGACGAGGCCCGTGGGAGTGAGGCAAGCTGGCGCCCGTTCCGCCGGCTGGCCAACCACAATCCTGCCGCCAGTACTGCCAGGAGAGCGGCCAGGTAGCCCAGGATCAGCCAGCCATTGACCCCGTCAACCCACAAACCGTAGAGCAATCCCGCCAGCGTGCTGAACAGCGCCACCCAGGCCACGTAGGTCCAGGACTTGAGCTTTCCGATGATGGCCGAGACGATCAGGATGCTTTGTAGGCTGAGCTCGGGATCGGCCATCAGGTAGGCCAGAAGCGGGCCGCGGTGCATGCCCAGACTGAGAAACATCTTGGCGATCGGCACCTCGACCAGCGTCGGGAAGTACATGAACACACCAAAGGCCACACCGGCCAGATTCCCAACGAGGGTGTTCCGGCCGGCCAGCGCCTCGATCCACTCCGGGCGAATGAGCTGCCGGATCACACCCACACCGAAGACGCCCACGATCAGCAGCGGGAAGATTTGCTTGACAAACCGCCACGATTCCCACATCCAATCGCGCAACTCGTGTGCGGTTAAGTGCCGCCGGGCGACTCCCCACAAAGCGGCCAGCGCCAGAACCACGCCGACGGACTTGCCGGTCAACCGGAGCGCCACCTCTCCCGTCCCTGGGTCGACGCCCAGGGCCGCTACGAGAAGGGTGAGCGCCACCAGAGTCAGCGCCACCCAGGTCCAGGCATTAAACCCCTCCAACACGTTATCGAGACCGCGCCAGGCCGACAGGGCAATCAGGAGGAGGAGGGCGATCAATACCGCTCCCTGGGCCGTCACACCTTCCTCGCCTCGGCTCGGGTCGAACGGGACGAGTTGAGAGAGGGTTTCCTGGAAACGGTCCAGGCCGGCGATCGGCAGGCTTAGTTCTGCATAGGTGTTGGTCAAGAGGCCGATCTTGAGGGTTCCCGAGAGCAGAAGCGCCACCAGGAGGATCAGGAAGACCAGAGCCCCGCGCTTCATCCCCGCCCGATTGGCGAAGGCATCCTCCGTCTGCTGGTCGTGCAAGACATCCGAGCGCCGGAAGATCAGGGCCATGATCATCCCGATGCCGATCCCGAAGGCCAGAGAGAGGAACAGGCGGGCGAACGCCAGATCAGGACCGATGACGCCGCCGGTGTAGACCAATGCCAGGATATTGGCGGCCGGGGCAAAGAACAGGAAGGTCATGGCCGGCCCGATGCCGGCGCCCTTCTTATAGATCCCGGCGAAGAGTGGGACGATCGTGCACGAGCACACGGCCAAGACCGACCCGGCCAGCGCTGCCGCCGGATACGAGACGTACTTCGGCGCCTTCCTTCCCAGGAATTGGGTGACCGACTCCTTGGGGATGAGCGCGGTCATTGCCCCTGCGATGGCAAATGCCGGCACGAGACACAGGAGCACGTGTGCGGCAAGATAGGCCGCCAGGTTTCCGAGGCCTGCTCGAATCAGCGCGAGCGGGGCGTCGAGGAGCTGCATCAATGCATCCCATCCTGGGAGGCGATCCTCAAGGGAGTCACGCGCGCCTTTCGGGCTTCGTGCGCGCATCGCGGACACGGGCAGGCGCCCTTGGTACGTCTCCTGGCCGGCGCCATGCCGCGCGGCATTCCTCTCCGGCCCTCGGCCAGGAGGGAAGCGACGTGCTCGTCGGCGAGGGAGTAGTAGACGTTCAGCCCCTCACGCCGATCCGTGACCAGCCCGGCCTCGCGAAGTCGCGAGAGATGCTGAGAGATGTTCGCCTGGCGTAGACCGAGGCGAGCTTCCAAATGACAGACGCATGATTCACCCTCAGTCGCGAGCACCTCCACGATCTCAAGCCGGACGGGATGCCCCAGTGCTTTCATTCTCTTGGCCAACCACCGGTAGCCGTTCATATGCGCCCGCCTCCGCTATATTCCATATTCCGAATGTATTATCCGGCTTCCCGGCTTGACCGCACAGGGATAGATGTCACATCCGCCTTGCGACGGATAGCACAAGACCAATCCCCTCCCCGTGCGTTCCGGCTAGCCCGGCTTGTCTCCCTAGTGACTGGGGTATGATGGATGGCGGCCCGGGCGAGTCCGTAAAGGAGCGCCTCGAAGGCGATGCATCCCGATACTCAAAGATCCGTCCGTGCTGGCACCACCGCCGGGCAGCTCATCCCAACCTGCTTCACGCTCCTCTTCTTCGTCGCCGCCTTCGGGTGCAGCGGCGGCACCCGCCGCAGCGTGACGATCGACCGGACCGCGGACTTAAAACTCGAGATCGTCGAACTCCAACCCGACCCGCCGGTCCGGGGAGCGGCCGTTCTCGTTCTCCGGCTTAGCGACGCCGAGGGCCGTCCCGTGACGGGCGCTTCCGTCTCACTGAAAGCGGACATGACCCATGCCGGGATGGCTCCCGTCCTTGACGACGCCGAGGAGGTCGGGGAGGGTCTCTACCGCATGTCGTTTGAATGGACCATGGCCGGTGATTGGGTCCTGACGGTCTCGGGCACGCTTGAGGATGGGCGAGGCTTCGAGCATGTGCTTCTGGTGAGTGTTGTGGGCCAGGGCGGTTGACTGACGAATATGGACGTTCCACTCCCGCTCACCGGAAAGAAACCGCGTTCAGGCGACATCTACCGGCCGCCGGCGAACCTGGACCTCCTCCATCTGCCCGTGCTTGGCCGGCTGTTGCGTTGGCGCTGGGGGCGGTTGGTCTTCCAGCTCTTCTTCTTCGCCGTCGCCGCCCTGGTGATCTATGACGGTTTCACCGGACCGCAGCTCGCGCCTGAAAATAGCGCCACCGTCCTGGCCTGGGTGCATTACCGCGGGTACGTCATCCTGGCCTTGTTGCTGGTCGGCAACCTCTTCTGCTTCGGCTGCCCGTTCACCCTGCCGCGCACACTCGCTCGCCGCCTCAGCCTCTCCGGCGGCCGATGGCCTCGTCCGCTGCGCAACAAGTGGGTCTCGATCGCCGGTCTGTTTCTGATCTTCTGGCTTTACGAGTGGCTCGATCTGTGGGCCAGCCCCTGGCTGACGGCGTGGGTCGCGGTCGGTTACTTCGTGGGATCGTTCGTTCTGGAAGCACTTTTCGCCGAGTCTCCTTTCTGCAAGTACGTCTGCCCGCTGGGCGCGTTCAACTTCGTGTATTCCACCGCCTCCCCTCTCCAGATTCGGCCGCGTGAAGCCGAAGTCTGCAGCACGTGCGTCGGCAAAGAATGCGTCAATGGGAGCGCGACCGTTCCGGGGTGCGGGACGGAGCTCTTCGTTCCCACCATCCGGAGCAACATGGATTGCACCTTCTGCCTCGACTGTGCCCGCGCCTGCCCCTACGACAATGTCGCTTTGAGCCCACGCGCTCCGCTCGAGGAGCTTACGCACGATCGTGGGCCGGCACGCTGGGATATGGCCTTTCTCGTCGTGGCCCTGACCCTCTTCGGCATCTCGAACGCCTTCGGAATGGTGTCGCCGGTGTATGCATTGCACACCTGGATGGCCGAGGCACTCGGGCTGGAGTCAGACGGCCTGCGCCTGCTCCTGATTTTCGGCACCCTGAATATCGCTCTACCGGCCCTGGTCGTGTTCGGTGGGGCGAGGATGAGCAAGGTCCTGGGTGGAAGGTCAAGTCAGCCTCCGCTCCTTCTGGCCGGAAGGTATGCTCCGGCATTCGTCCCCATGGGGTTCGGCATCTGGCTCGCCCATTACGGTTTCCACTTCTCGATCGCCGGGCTTGCGATCGTACCGGTGATGCAATCCTTCATGCTCGACCACGGGATCCTTTGGCTCGGCTTGCACCCTGATTGGGGGACGAGCCGGGTGCTGCCGCAAGAGTGGATATTCCCTCTTCAGATCGGGGCCGTGCTGGCGGGGTTTTTCGTGGCGCTCTACGTCCTGCTGCGCCGGGCAATCCGTCCCGGAACGACGCCGGCTGAAGGGTTCCGTGAGATCCTGCCCTGGGCGCTCGTCCTCCTCGTGATCACGATCGTCTCGCTCTCGATCTTCAACCTGCCCATGGAAATGCGCGGAACATTCAACCTCGGAGTCCGGTGATGAAGGAATGGCGGGTGCGCCCTGCACTGGTGATGCTCTTCCTGATCCTCGCTCTGGCCGTGCCTACTCCGGTGTTCGGCGAGGGCCCAGGCACAGGCGGACGGCAGATCCGCCTGGAGGATGAGCCTGCAGGACCGTACTTATTGCGCGTCGTCAGCTCGCCCACCCCGCCCCGCGTGGAAAGCCTGTACCTCGAAGTGCGTGTTACGGAGGCCGCGTCCGGCCGCGAAGTCACAGACGCCTCGGTCTGGACGAGAGCCGACTATGAAGACGGCCAGGCCCCATCGATCGAAGTGGAAGCCGTGCACGCCATCGCCCCGATCCCGACCGAGTATGCCTCTCATCTGCCGGTTTCGCGATCGGGGACCTGGTCGATCACGATCACCGTCGACGGCCCGCAAGGGCAGGGCGAGGCATCGCTTCTGATCCAGATCCTGGAACCGACTTCGATCAGCGCGTTCATTTCCGTCGGCCTTCCGGTGGCCGGATTGGCAGCCCTGGCCGTGATCTTCTATCTGTTGCAGAGGAGATATGCACTCACTTCAGATTGACAGCCCGCGTGGAGACATTGGGCCGCAGACCTTGTTTTCATTCTTGGGAAGACTTGCCTGAGTTTGCTCTTCATCGATCTCAAAGTGATGGAACGCAAGGGAGAGGAAGGAGCTTCCGGCAAAGCCCGAGGATCCGCGATGCCGATCCATTGGGAAGAAAGGGCGCGGGACATAGAGATCGTTGGCTGTGCTTCGAGGAGAGCAGGCATCGCGCCCGCTTATCCAGGACAGGTCGACGGTCAGATGATCCAATCGGACCATGGGCTCGTGTCCGGCAGCCTCCCGGGACTGGTCCGACCTGCCCCCCCGACGCAGGCATCATTCAGACTTGAGCACCAACCCCATCGCCGAATTGAGCCGGCGAAGCGCCTCATCCGTGTCTCCGGCCTTCAGACAATCGGCAACGCACGTTTCCATGTGCCCTTCGAGCAGCTTAATGATCACCTGGTTCAACGCGGCCCGGATGGCAGAGGCCTGGACCAGGATGCTCTCGCAGTCTTCCTGACCGGTCAGCATCCGCTTCACCCCTCGAACGTGACCCTCGATCCGATCCAGACGCTTGAGAGGCCTATCCACCGGAGCCGGGTCAAGGTAGGTGGCCGGGACCCACGTGCGCGACTTCGGCATGCGCTGGGCTCCATTCTGGCGCTGTCTTGGCCGTGTTCATCATCCGGCGCAGCAGCTCAGCTTGCTGATGTCTTTCTCGAACCCCAATGCGGCGAGCTTGAGGCCTTCAATATTCGTCAGATACGGGAACATCGTTTCCCGGAGCTGAGTCAATGTGATGTTAAACCGAATGGCGAGGACGGCGGTCTGAATCATCTCGCCCGCCTCGGGAGCAAGGAAATGGGCGCCGATGAGCTGATCCGTTTGGGAATCTGCGACCAGTTTTATCAGACCGCGAGGGTCGCGCGCTGCCTGGGCCCGAGGTACAAGCGTCATCGGCACTACGCTCGTCCGCACTTCCCGTCCATGCTCGCGCGCCTGTGCCTCCGTCAGGCCGGCCGAGGCCGCCTGCGGATCGGTGAAAGTGACCCGTGGGATGTAGCCAGCGTCGTAAACCCTGCCGGCTCCAGTCAGCGCGTTCTCCGCCGCCAGGGCGCCCGAATAGGAGGCCACATAGACGAACATGTCGCGGCCGGTCACGTCGCCCGCTGCGTAGACAGACGGATCATGCGTTTGTAGAAGGTCATTCACCAGCACTTCGCCACGCGTCCCTAGCCGGACGCCCGCTTCTTCCAGCCCCATGTTGGCTGTGTTCGGCCGGCGTCCGGTGGCGACGAGGAGCTGTTCTGCTTCGAAGCCGACCTCCGCCTCATTCTTGAGACCGCGAAGCTCGTAGCGGCCATCGCCTCGGAGCACACCACCCGCCTTGAAGCCCGGCACGACACGAATACCCTCAGCCTCGAGGTACCCCGTGAGAGCAGCGCTGATGTCTTCGTCCTCGAAGGGCAAGATCCGCGGAAGGACCTCCAACAGCGTGACAGAGGTCCCCGCCCGCGCGTAGGTTTGGGCCAGCTCGAGCCCCACGGCGTTTCCCCCGAGGACGATCATCGACTTGGGAAGCTCTCTGAGCTCAAGAGCAGAGGTGCTGTCCAGGTAGCCGGCCTCGGCCAACCCTGGAATGGCCGGGGCCCACGGCTGGGCGCCGGTAGCGACTACGATCTTGCCGGGGGCATAGGCGCGCCCCCCCACCTCGACGCCGTTTCCGCCGGTGAGACGGGCGGGGCCTTCAATGTAGCTAATTTCAGGATAGGCCGAAAGGACATCGATGTACTTTTCCTGGCGGAGTCGGTTGACCAGCTCATCTTTGTCTCCGATGACCTCGGCCCATGAGATCCGCCCGGGGACGGTGTGCACGCCGCGGAAGCGGGCCTGACCCGCCAGGTGCAATACCTCCACCGCCCGGATGAGGGTCTTCGACGGGATGCAGCCCACGTTGACACAGGTGCCGCCGATGATCCCCGAGCCTACCAGTACCACTCTTCTCCCTAGCTCTGCCGCCTTAATCGCCGCGGCGAAACCGGCGGAACCCGCACCGATGACCATCAGGTCGAAAGCGCCATCGGTAAACTCAGCGGGAACGGACGTCGCCTCAATCGGCTTGAGGGATCGCGCGGCAACGGTGTAGCCGGTTCCCTTCACAGTGGCCGCCAGATCGTCTGCTGTGACCTCGCCCTCCGCTACAAGCGTGGCGCGGGCGGACCTCCACCCTGGCACCGACACTTCCTTACCGCCGGGGGCGGTGGCCAATGCCTTCTCGACGTGCAGCGCGCATGACTCGCACGTCATCCCGCGCACTTCCAATTCGAACCTCTCCGCATGCATATCTCCACCACCTTGCCTGTCTTAGCTCGTATCCCCATCCCCCCATGGGGATATCAATCCGACCTATCCCGACACCTACGTCAAGACCGGGGGGCCTCGCCGCACATCTCGGTGCGGGAGATCTGCCTTCCCGCTGGCAACGCCGGCCGAATAGCATCAAGTCCCCGAGAGCTGGGCCGCGCTACAGGTTGACCAGGAGGAATTTGATGAGAAGTTCGCAGATACAAGCCAGTTTCGTATTGAGTTCTGTCTTAGCAGTCAATAGGTTTGATTACCAAGTCTATTTGCATAGATGTTTACTAATGATTCTGGATTGTGTTGTTCACATAACGTCACATTCCTCCAATTCAACATTCAGATCTTCGCGAATAGCCTTAACAACTCCCAATTCTTGTTCAGATCGTAGATGGCGACACCAACCAGGATCAAGCCGCCGATGAAATTGACAGTTCGGCTATGACGGGCGAAGACGACAGTCAACTGGCGTTGGCGCGCTCCAGAGAGTAGCGAGAGGATTAAGAGGGGAACGCCAAGTCCCAACCCAAACCACAGAAAAACCCATAATTGACTAAATGCCTCTCCTACTGTGAAAGACAAGGCGAAGATACTGACGACCATGGGTCCAGAACAGGGAAGCGCTATAGGACCGTATAGCAATCCGTAGAAAAAGGCATTCATGAATGGATGACGCAAGGCAGGCACTTGAATTTGCGGGAGTGTTCTGAAGGGGTTGCGGTCGAGTAAGAGCAGAATTCCCAGAATCAGAATCAAAAGGTCGGCAAGCGGGAGGAGATAGACCAGAACACTGCCGACGGGAATAGCCAGCAAGGCGATTCCGCCTCCCAGAGCGAGCATCATAGTCAGCACCCCAGCAAGCACAAAGAAACCTAGGAAGTATTTTGGTCTTCCCATTTCATTTTGACCGCTCAGATAAGCCAGAAAGCCAGGGTACAGCGGCAATATACACGGGCTGGTGGTTGTCAAAAGACCGAGCAAGAGGGACGTAACAGCAAGGTTATTCATTGTTGCTTATTCCGCCAGGTAAGGCTCAACGATCCTTTGCAGCGTAACAGCATCCTTTCTGCCATATTCCAATTGATGAACATTCCCCTCGCGGTCAATGATCAGCATGGGGGAGAGAGGTGGATTCAAATACTGAGCGCTATACAAGTTACCAAGCGCCCGGGCAACTAAAAGCGGCGCGACAGAAAAATGCCAGTCGAAACCATAACCTGAAGCGTATTCCTTAAGCGAGGCTTCGTCTTCGTTAAAGTCAACATCCAGGCTGACTGAAATCAGATCATCCGGATTCCCAAGCAACTCGTGGAGGTTTCTTACTTCGTTGGCTTGAACGATGCAGTTAGGGCACCAGATTGCCATGGTTTCGACGAGCACCACCTTTCCGGCATAATCGTTCATGGTAAACACTTCGCCGGTTTGGGCATCGGTCAACTCCATATCGAACCACTCTGGCGTTGTGGCAGCTGTGGGAACCAATGTGGGAACAGCGGTTGCGGCTGGCTTCGGCGTATCGGCGACCCGTGTCTGCGCAGGCGCACAAGCAGATACAACGAGAGCGAAAACAAGCACATCGAGTAACGAGCGGTATGGTTTCATAGAAAGTCTCCTTGAGGGTTGCAGCATTAAGCGAACACGGATTGAATCGTGTCAGCCAGAGTGAGACAAATCGGGGCTCCGAGTTAAGGCACACTTCCACGGCCTCAACGGTCAGGCGGCCATGCAAAGCGACTGACTGTGCTGATGCCGCCTCGCCCCCAGCATCCTGCGTTTGATCTCCTGCCGCCTCGACTGAACCTCCTTGGCTCTCCCGAAGTAGACGTCTGCCGGTGTGACGTTGTCCAGGGTTTCGTGGCAGCGCTGGTTGTCGTAGAAATCCACGAAACGCGCGATCTCTCGTTCTGGGTCCCAAGGATAGCCGTAGTTCTGCAGCAGCACCAGGTTCTTCAAGGAGCGGTGGTAGCGCTCGAACTTGCCTTGCGTCATGGGATGGTAGCGCGCCGCCGCGCTTGCCGATTGGCGTCCGCCCAGCCTCCACGATCTCGAGCTCACTCAGAACAATGCCATCGCCTGTTCCCCGGTCATGGCCGCCAGCACCCACTGGCCGGCTCTTGTGGCATCGAAAACGATCCGGCTTGTGCCCGCATTCACTGGCTGGGCCGTCCATCAGACCTCGACCCATGCCGGGGCATCATCCACGAGCGACCAGCGGTTCGAGCACCTCGTCCCTATCGCCGATCTGCAGTCGGAAATGCGGCGCGTGCCGGTAGGCTCCCCCATCGACGAGGTAGCGGGCATAAGAAACCCCGACGGCCCTCAGCTCGTCATCCGGCGGCCGATTCGTCCGGCGGGCGCGCTCCATCAGGTC
>Ga0209751_10003337_pt1 | contig 15631 bp, 13 predicted proteins | sample RifCSP13_1_FD_184019 | JGI IMG/M metagenome (GOLD analysis project Ga0209751, IMG submission 184019) | Soil microbial communities from Rifle, Colorado - Rifle CSP2_sed 13_1 (SPAdes) (version 2) | ecosystem: Environmental > Terrestrial > Deep subsurface > Rock core/Sediment | place: Rifle... | reverse complement strand
GGCCGTACCGGGAGATCGTTGCATTGCGGGGCAACGTCCAGGAGGTGATGCTGGGCTACTCGGACTCCAACAAGATCGGTGGGATCACCACCTCCCAGTGGGAGATCTATAAGGCGCAGCGCCTGCTTCGCAACGCCGCCCAGCGGCAAGGGGTGACACTGCGGCTGTTCCACGGTCGGGGTGGAACGATCGGGCGGGGTGGCGGCCCCACTCATCAGGCCATCCTCGCCCAACCGTTCGGAACGATCGACGGTCCGATCAAGGTGACCGAACAGGGCGAAGTCATTTCCGATAAGTACGGGCTGCCGGGCCTCGCCCATCGCAACCTCGAGCTGGCGCTGTCTTCGGTGCTGGAAGCTTCGCTGCTGCATCGAGGATCCCGACAAACCAAAGACGTTTTGGATCGTTGGACCGAGACGATGGGCGCCGTCTCGGAAGCGGCGTTCGCAACCTACCGGGATCTGGTCGACTCGCCGGGACTGGTCCCATACTTCCTGGCGGCCACGCCGGTTGAGGAACTCGCCGATATGAACATTGGTTCTCGTCCCTCCCGTCGTCCCGGAGGCGGCACGGGACTGGAGGACCTACGAGCGATCCCGTGGGTGTTCGGCTGGACCCAGTCGCGCCAGATCATCCCCGGCTGGTACGGGGTCGGCTCCGGTCTGGCGGCTGTGCGGGCCAATGGGAGGTGGGAGACGGTCCAAGAGATGTTCGACAAGTGGCGGTTCTTCCAGACGTTCATCTCCAACGTCGAGATGACGCTCACCAAGACCGATCTGGCGGTGGCCTTCCGGTATGTCCGGCAACTGGTCGATCCGGAGCACCATCATCTGTTCAACCGGATCCGGGAAGAACATCATCGGACGGTCACGGAGATTGAACTGTTGACGGGAACCGGAATCCTCGACCGACTTCCCATCCTGCAGCGAACGCTGGCAGTTCGCGACTATTACCTCGATCCGCTCAATCACCTCCAGGTGGCCCTCCTGGCACGGAGACGAGCGGGAGAAAGCGACGACGCCCTGGAACGAGCGCTGTTGCTGACGGTCAACGGGATCGCCGCCGGGATGCGCAACACCGGATAGGCAGCATGTGGTCGGTCAACGGCCGGTGCCTCGTTGCCAGGACTCGTACAACCGGCCATACACGCCACCCTCGGCCACCAGTTGATGGTGGGGCCCGTCCTGCACCAGGCGGCTCTGATCGAACACCAGCACGCGGTCGGCGCTCTCGGCGGTCGACATGCGATGAGCGATGGTCACCACCGTGCGGCTGGCCGTCAGCTCATGCAGAGCCTTGTTGATGCGGACCTCGGTAGCAGGGTCGACGGCCGAGGTTGCCTCATCGAGCACCAGCAGATCGGGATCGGCGATCGCCGCCCTCGCCAAGGTGACGAGCTGTCGTTCTCCTACCGATAGGGCACCGCCGCGTTCACCGACCGGGGTAGCCAGTCCGGCGGCGAGTTCATCCAGCCAATCGGTGAGACCCAACCGTGCGAACGTGTCCCGAAGTTCTTGATCGGACGCCGCAGGCCGGCCCATGCGGACGTTGTCGGCAATCGATCCGGCGAAGAGCATCCCCTCCTGGGGGACCATGACCACTCGATCGCGTAACGACCCGAAGCGCACCGTCCGAACATCGACGGCGCCAATCGAGACGGTTCCCGCGGAAGCATCCATCAATCGGGTGAGCAGTTTGGCAAAGGTGGTCTTGCCGGAGCCGGTCTCTCCCACCACTGCCACCCGGGCGTTGGCCGCGATCAAAACCGACACGTCTTCCAGTGCCAAGGCGCCCGATGGTGCGGCGGCGGTCTCGCCGGGCCGCGGATACCAGAAGCTCACCCCGGAAAATTCCGCGCTCAGTGGCCGGTGGGGGAGGTCGACTCCGTCCGGACCGGGATCGGCAACATCCGGGGTGATATCGAGCACGTCGAGCACTCGCCGCCATCCGGCTACCGCCGTCTGGGCCTCGTTGACCGCTTCGCCCATGATCTGCACCGGTTGAACGAACAGCTGGACCAGGAACAGGAAGGCGACCACGGTTCCTACGGTGGTCGAGCCGTTCACCGCCAGTACCGTGCCGACCATCAACACGGCCGTGACCACCAGTGCGGAGAGGATCTCACCTACCCCCGAGAAAGCGGCGGACAGTGAGCCGGCCCGCACTGCCGACGACCGATGGTCCTCTATCGCCCCGCCCAGGCGGGCGCGGATGCGATCCTCGATGCCGTAGGCCCGGATAACGGGCGCACCCACTACCACCTCGGCGAGCACGGCCAGCATCCGTCCCACCTTCTGGCGGACGGTCATGAATGCCACCTCCAACCGGCTCTGGAACCAGCGGATCGTGAGCACGATCAGGGGCACGAGGACGATCACCACCAGGGCGAGGGGCAACGAGTACACGATCATCACCACCAGCGCCAACAGGGCCTGGCCGCCGTTGATGATCAACATCAACCCGGCCCACTGCATGAACCGGCTGATCTGATCCACGTCCGAGGTCACCCGGGAGACCAGGACCCCGCGCTGTTCGGAAGCCTGATGCAGCATGGAGAGGTCGTGGATGTGACGGAAGGCCCTGATCCGAAGGCCCGACAGCGCGGTTTCGGAAACCTGCGCCAACCGCATGTGCATCCACCCCGTTGCCCCGGCAGTGACCGCCACCGCCCCAAGGGCAGCCGCCGTCATCCGGAGCACGAATCCCATGTTCACGCCACCCTCGATCAACCCGCCGTCGATGATCTGCTGAACGGCCACCGGGACGATGACCCGACCGGCGGTGGCGAACAGTGCCAGCACGAGGGTCCCGGTGAGGCCGCGCCGTAACTCAGGAGAGAGCCCGAGGCCTCGTCGAATCGTGCCACCGGCTCCCACAGTGCGGGCGGTGTCTGCGACAGCCTTCACACCGTCTCCTCCCGGTCGTAGGCGTCGATCAGGGACCGGTAGGCAGACAGCGACCGGTACAGATCGCGGTGCGGGCCGCGTCCCGCCACCCGGCCCCCCTCTATGAAGATGACCTCGTCGGCGAGGACGATCGAAGAGCGGCGGTAAGCGACGATCACGACGGTGGTGTCGAGGGTGGCGAGCCCGGCCAGAATGGCCGCCTCAAGCATCGAGTCGACCGCCGAGGTGGCATCGTCGAGCACCAACAATCGGGGACGGCGGATGAGCGCCCGAGCGAGAGCGATTCGCTGCCGCTGGCCACCGGACAGGGACGCTCCCCGTTCGCCGACCAGCGTGTGATAGCCCTCCGGGAGGTCGACTATGAAGTCGTGAGCCTGGGCTAGTTTGGCGGCTTTGATGACGGCTGCTTCGTCGTAGTCCCCGCCCAGCGTGATGTTCATGTAGACGGGCTCGTCGAACAAGAACGTTTCCTGGAAGACCAGGCCTACTGAACCGGCCAAGATGTCCCGGTCCAGGTCGATCAGGCCGCGGCCGTCGAGGCTGATCTCACCTCGGTCGGGATCGAAGAGCCGGGCCAGCAGGTGGGCGAATGTGGACTTGCCGGACCCGGTGCGGCCCACCAACGCCACGGTCTTGCCGGGCGGGACGCTCAACGTGATCGACTCGATGCCGCGCCGGTCGTTGGCATCGTCCGCCTGGTCGGGGCCCGTGTCGGCGAAGGTGAGGTCGGCGGTCCGGGTCTCGGGATAGAGGTAACCAACCTCTTTGGCCTGGGCCGCCGCCCCGCCCGCCGCGGCGAGTTGAGCACGACCGTAGGTGACCCTGTCTCGCTGGGTGATGACACTCTCGATCCGCTCCAGGCCGACTACCGAGCGGGGAAGTTCGCCCAGCAGCCAGCCGAACACCCGCATGGGCAAGGCCACCAGGCGAAACAGGTAGGCGAACGTGACCAGCGTGCCGGCCGTCAGGACGCCCTGATCGACCCGCCAAGCTCCGACGGCCAGAACGGCCAGAATTCCGATGTTGGGCAGCGCTTCCATGAGGGGGTCGAAGGCGGCCCGCAGTCGGCCCACCTCCACCATCCGGTCGCGCAGCGCGTCCGAGCTGGCCCCGAACCGCCCCACCTCGATGTCTTCCCGTCCCAGAGTCTTGACGACCAAAGCGGCGTCGAACGACTCGTGGGCGATCTCGGCGACTTCAGCGCGCAGCCGCTGGGCCGAGGCGGCTACCGCCCGCATGCGGCGCTGAAAGACCATGTTCGACATCATGATGGCCGGGCCGACCGCGAAGCCGATCACCGCCAGGAACGGGTCGGTGATCACCAGCAAAACGGCCGTGACCGTCAGCATGACCAGCACTCCGAGCGCCATGGGTAGCGGAGCGGCAACGAAGGATGCGGCTTCCACGTCTTCGTTGACGTTGGACAAGAGCTGGCCGGTTGGATGCCGACGATGCCACTCGATGGGGAGATCGAGGTAGCGGTTGGTCACGTCAATCCGGTCGCGGGCTTGGAGCTGGTACTGGGCGGCATAGGCGCCGAGCCGCCGACCGGTGATACCGATCCCGCGTAGGATGGCCACTCCCAACACCGCCGCTCCTGCCCCGACCAGGGTTGCCTTGCCGACCTGGCCGGCGGCGACGGACGGGAGCAGTACGTCGTCGGTCACCCAGCCGACCACCAGCGACGACACGACGGTCATCGCCGCGAACAGGAGCGTCCCGGCACCGCCAACGGCGAACTGTTTCGGGGCGCGGCGCAGTTGGCGGGCTATCAGAGCCCGGCCGCGTCCGAGGAGGGCGCGCTCGGTCCGGCGGGTAGCGGTGTTTCCAGATGACATCGAAGGTCCAGGCTACGACGTGGCCGGACCGAACCCGAAACGACCTCGGATGGGACTCAGACGACTGCCCGGGAGACAGCACTCCCAGCCGACGAAGTGGCGGCGGCCGGCAAGGACAGCTCGAAGGTGCTACGTCCGGTCTCGAACTTGTAGCAGAGATCGCCTCCCATCAGCCTGGCGAGCTTGCGGGACACGGTGAGGCCGAGACCGACGGAATTGGGCTGCCCGGAGGCCGGACCAACGCTCTGATACGGCTCGAAGATCGTCTCCCGGTGCTCGAGCGGAATACCCTCGCCATTGTCGGTAATCGCCAGGTGCACCGACCCATTGACGAGCCGGGCCGCCACCTCGACCTTTCCACCTCCGTAACGAAAGGCGTTGGTCATGAGATTGCGGACGATCTGTCGCAGACGGACCGGATCCGCCATCAAGGTCAGGTTTCCGACCTCTACGGTGACCTGTGCGTTTCGGTCACCCGGCAGCGACACCAGCACCCGGTCGATCTCTGCAACCAACTGCAACTCGCGGGGGAAGACGGTGAGCCGCCCGATGTCGGCCCGGGCCGCCACGAGCAGGTCCTCGACCAAACCGGCGACCTCGGAGCTCTGCTCGGCGATCAAGCCGATGAGATCCTCCAGTTCTGTGACCGGAAACTCGTGCAATGATCCCTGCAGTTCGTGCGCCAATCCGTGGACGACCGTGAGTGGAGTCCGCAACTCATGGCTTACGCTGGCAACAAACTCGTCCTTCGCTTTCACAAGGCTCTCCAGAGCCTCCTCGGCCTGTTTCCGGTCGGAGATGTCGATCAGGTGCGCGATCAGATAGGAGATGGCCCCCAGGTGATCCCGGACGGGAGCGATGGTGAGAATCGCCCAGATAGGTTGTGGTCCGGTGCCCATGATCCGCAGTTCGGTCTGGGTCGAGGTGAGCGACTCTGCGGCCAGGGCTTGGATCGCTTCTGATACCAACACCAGGTCGTCGGGATGCACGATCTGATGCCATTGCACGGCGATCAGGTCATCGGGATGCCTTCCGAGTAGCCGGCCGAGGGCGTTGTTGGCCTGCAAGATCGGACCGTCGGGTCGGGCCAGACCCATCCCGATGGGAGCCTCCTGGAAAGCGACCCGGAACCGCTCGTTGCTGATGCCGAGGGCTTCCTCGGCGGCCCGTTTGTCGGTGATGTCCTCCAAGACACCGTCGTAGAACAACACTTCTCCCCGATCATCAACGAGAGTCCGGGCCCGGTCGCGTACCCAGATAGTTCCACCGTCGAAACGCTGTAGCTTGATCTCCTGCCAGTATCCGGGCTCCTCCGCCAAACGCTCGATGAACCCGACCCGACTGGCCGGATCCGGGTAGAGATCGTTGACATTGGCGGTGACCATTGTTTCCCGATCCGGGAATCCGAGGATTTCGACCAGCCGGGAATTGCCGTCCAGCAGCTTGCCCTCTGGAGTGGTCCGATAGAGCCCGACCGGCAGCCCGTCCGACAGCGTACGGAGGCGTTGCTGCGCTCGAGTCAGGTCGGACAGGACCAACTCCCGCTGCTGTGCCTCGGCCGCCAGCCGCCCGACGATGCTCCGTAGCTGTCCGGTCAACCAACCAACCCCGACCAGGGCAACGGAACCAAGCACGACGCCTGCCATAATCGGCTCGCCGATGTCAAAGCCGTCGACGGCCCGGAATAGGAGGAGGGTGATCGGCAGAGATATCACCCCTACCACGACGCTCACCGTGCTCCCCCATAACCATGCGGTAATGATCATGGGCACCATCGTGAGGATCGAGACCGGCGCTCCCGCCAACGGGTACAACACAAACCAGACCAAGACGTACGCCGTCCAGGCTGCGACGGCGGTCAGGACCCGGGGTGTCGCGGCCATCGTGGCCATGCCAGACATGCGGGCGAGCGCGGAGCGCGGCAGCGAAGGGACGCGGGAGTCCATGAAGGATGTTTCGGCCCCGGCACGACAGTTCTTGATCCCGGTCTTTCCGTTCCCGCGTGAGAGCTGCGGATATCGCGGCGGGAACGTGACCCAGGAGCATTCCATCGATCTTGTAGACGTCATCGCCGAACCTCCGGATGTCTGCCCGGATGGGTGGGGCCGCTTCCGCGGCTGCTGAGCCGGGTGGTACGGTTCGGCTCTCAGTCGCCGGCCACGAAGAAGGCCCAGTCACCGGATTCGGTGATCCCCACCCGGTAGCCGATATAGTCACCGAACAAATCCCAGCCGGCCAGGGCATCGGCGCCGAAGAGGTCGGCCAGCTCGGAACGCTGTTCCTCGGTGGCCTCATTCCAGTCGTCCAGGGCGGCCACCGCCGGCCACACATAGAAGACGGTGCCTTGTCCGAGGTCCATGGTGCCGGGCGTCAGTTGCAGCACGGCGACCAGGTCGGCCATCGGGGTGGCGCCCCCGGACTCGAGATCACGCCACAACGCCGCCGGTTCGTCATCACCCCCGAACGACACGTTGGTGCCATCGGCAACCGCTATGGCTGCCAAGCCTTCGAGGTCGCAGGAAGCCGCCCCATTCAGGAGGGTGGTCCGGAGACCGGCGACGGCGGGTGGAAGGTCGCCCTGGTCCGCCGGGTGGTCGGTCGGCGCGGTGGCCCCGGAGCAATCGGCGGTGGCGTTCTGGCCGAGATCGTACGGTTGCACCAGGACCGGCTCCAGCAGATCCCAGTCGGCAATCCCGCATCCGTTGGCCCGATCGATCGCTACGTCGATGGTTTGACCGTTGAGGGTTCCGCTGATGTCGGCGATCTCTCCGCCCCCGTAGATCTCGGTGCAGACCCGATCGGGGGCGGGGCCCACCGACAGCAGCAGCCGGGCATCGTCAGAGGTCCGGAGAAAATCACAGACGGCCGGGGCGGTGTCGGCCAGGTAACCGGTACCGTCGGCGCCCGTCCCACAGCGCAAGGTTGCCTCGAACTCGGCCGGTCGGTCGGCGGTGCCGATCGTGATGGTCAATTCAGCCGCCAACTCATTTCCAGTCCCGGGGTCACCGTCCGGCCCGCAGGCCACTGTCAGCAATATCAGAGTCGCCACGACCAGCATCAACCTGGTTAGTTGGGGGCAGTTCACTTGTCTCTCCTTGCGCATCATGTCGCATGGAACACGATGGTGGAATCCAGTTTCCCTTCTGAGACGATCGCGCCGACCCGCAGGTTCCCGGGAGGTCGGCCTTCCAGCTCAGTTTGATGATGGTGCGGCTCGGGGCTCAGGTGGTTGTCGATCCTGCCGGCGGTGAGCCGGGGCCGGTCCGCACCGTTCGTCCCAGACGGAACGCCGCGAGATTGGCATCGAGCAGCTTGTCGCCCCGTCCGCCGAACGCCCGGCGAATCTCGGCCCCGAGGGCTTCTTCGGTGACAGGGAGCAGATGGGCAACGGCTCCCACCATCACCATGTTGGCGGTCTTGACGTTGCCGGCTTGCTTGGCGAGGTCACCGGCTTCCACCAGAATGCTCGATGGTATGGCCCTGATCGCGGCCAGCAGCCCGTCGAGGTCGGGGTAGTCGTCGATGTTGCGGACCGGTTCGACCGCGGTGGCGACCGTCCCGGTGGAGCTGAGGTATTCGAGGTAGCGGAGGCTCTCCATCGGCTCGAGGGACAGAATCAGGTCGGCTCTTCCGCGGGGAATCAAGTCGCTGTAGACCGGACCCTCCGCCATTCGCAAGTGAGCGAGCACCGCGCCACCGCGCTGCGCCATCCCGTGCACCTCAGACTGCTTGACCTGCCATCCCACCCGGGCGGACGCACCGGCGATCACCGCCGACATCGAGAGCACACCCTGGCCGCCCACCCCCGCCAGGATGATGTCGAACTTCACTCGTGTCGCTCCTTACGGTCCCGTTTGACCGCTTCGATGCACTCCCGTTCGGCGATCACCACGGACACGCCGGCATGGCCCAGCTCCTCCTTGATGGTGGCGATCAAGTCGGCCCCTCCCTTGCGGGTGGCCCGCAGCACATGCAGATGGTCGGGGTGGACCCCCAAACCCCGGATGATCTCGGGCAGTCGTTCCGAAGGGACCAGGGTGGGTTGGGCCCCCGTCATGGCAATGGCGTGATTGTCGAGGATGAGCACCGTCAGGTCGGCCTGGTCGGCCACGGCGTCGAGCAGAGGGGTCATTCCTGAATGGAGGAAGGTCGAGTCACCAATCACGGCGATGGCCGGCCGGTACCCGGCGTCGGCGGCCCCGCGGGCCATGCCGATGGAGGCTCCCATGCAAACACAGGACTGGATAGCCCGGTAGGGAGGGAGGGCACCCAGTGTGTAGCAGCCGATGTCGGAGCACACCAGCGGTCCTTCGATCTCGACCAGAGCGTCGATCAGGGCGTGAAAACTGTCGGCGTGCGGGCATCCCCGGCAGAGCTGCGGGGGCCGCCCGGCCAGGTCGATCCGGGGAAGACCCATCCGGTGCCGATCAGGCAGAGCAACGGCTCGCCTCACCACGTCGGGGTCGAGTTCGCCGCCGGCGGGGACCCGCCCGTTCAGTTTCCCGTCGATCAGGAGCGGCTCGGGGAGCAGGCCGCGCAGCAGCCGTTCGACGAACGGGTACCCGTCCTCCAGGACAATGATCCGCCGGACATGCCCGGCCAGACGGCGCACCGCTTCGACGGGGATCGGGTAGGTCCCGATGTGGAGATGGGACGGTCGGTCTTCCATCTCGGCGAGGTGCTCGAGGAAATAGTTGCGGGCGATTCCGGTGGTGATCACGCCCAGCTCGGAAGAAGCAAGGTGCAGTGTGGCGGCGCGTTCGCTGTGGGCCAGGAGGGCCGGTTGCCGCTCCAGCAGATCGGCCCAGCGACGCCGGGCATTGGCCGGTAGCAGGGTCCAGTCGGATCCGTCGGGCAGGTCGCCGAGCGGCAGCTCGGCGTGGGGTGGAGCCGGCTTGACAACCGAGCGGCTATGCGCCAGGCGGGTCACCAACCTGATCATCACCGGGATGTGGAAGCGTTCGGAGAGATCGAATGCCTGCCGGGTCATCTCGTAGGCTTGCTGCTGATCGGCCGGTTCCAAACAGAGAATGCGGGCAAAGTCGGCGTAGTAGCGGGAGTCCTGTTCGTTCTGGGACGAGTGCATGCCGGGATCGTCGGCAACCGCAACGACCAGACCACCGCCGATCTCCACGAGGGCCGAATTGATGAACGGGTCGGCGGCCACGTTGAGACCCACGTGCTTCATGGCGACCAGAGCCCGCCGGCCAACCATCGATACCCCGACCGCGGCTTCGTAAGCCGTCTTTTCGTTGGCGCACCAGGCGACCTTGAGGCCCGGATTGGCGATGCGCAGCAGGTATTCGAGGGTCTCGGTGGCCGGTGTTCCGGGATAACCGTAGGCGGCGGAGATGCCGGCGTGCAGGGCGCCCAGGGCGACAGCTTCGTTGCCGAGGACTACCTGCGCAGCCATGCCTCGTGTGGTCACCATGTCGATCTCACCCTACGCGGGCCAACGCGGGAACTCATCGAGGTCGAGGAGCCGCAGCGCCGCACCGACCAAGCTGCACCGCAGCTCTCGCCCGACGGTCCGGGCTCAGATGGTGGCCGTCTCGCCCCAGTTGAGGGTGATGACTTCGATTCCCGACTGGGCGAGCACGTTCTTGGCCATGCCGTATATGAACCTGCGGCCCTCTTCGTTGAGGTAGAAGTCGTGGATGGGAATCACCCGGCTGGGCGCCAACCGGCGGGCGAACTCGACCGACCGGGTGGTGGAACCCCAGGGAACCAGCAGTGGTAGGGCCAACACCGGCGCCGAGGTGGTGGGCTGGTAGCTGTCGCCGGGGTGGGTGAGCACTCCGTCGATTGTGTAGGCCCGGTTGGGGGGTTGGGCACCGGTCGGGGTCATCTCGTGCAGCACATCTTCGGAGCTGACGCCGACCGGGTCGGCTGTCGTCACCTCAATCCCATGGCCGTCCAGCAGGTCGGCAACGGCCTGATTCGAGTACACGACGATGTCCGATCGCCGATCGATGAGCCATTTCAGGAAGTCGGGTTTCACATGGTCGCCGTGTTCATGAGTGACGAGCACCCGGGAGATATCGCCAATCGTTTCGAGGTCGATCTGGCCGGATTCGAATGTGTGGAAGCCGGGGTCCAACAATGTGGGACCTGCGTCGGTGGTCACAACGAGGCAGGAGTCGGTGAGGCGTCGTATGGTCGTCATGATCCGAATCTATCTGATCGTCAGTCCGACCTGACGAACGTGCCCGCCGCCCGGTCCTTGACCACTCCCGGGAAGGCCAATACCCGATTGTGCATGGCAACGTATACCCCGGGGTTCAGCAACCGCACGGCCAGCAGAGCTTCGGTGAGGTTCTGCAATGCGTCGGTGTCCCGAAGCTCGTAGGGACGCATGGCCCCGGTGAAGACGATCGGAACGGCCGGCGTACCGAGTGCGCAGGTGGTTTCGCCGCTCAGCGCCAACCGGTCGGTGCCATGCACGACGATCACTCCATCGGAGTCGTTGGCCGCCTGGTAAGCGGAGCGGGCGATGAGTTCGTGATCCTCTCCGGTCATCTCCAGGCTGTCCTTGTTCATGAGACGCACCCGATCGATCAGCACATCCGGTGTCCGCAGTTGCGACAGCATATGATCCAGCACGGTCTCCCGGTTGGCCAGCGCCCCGGAGGAGGTTTCATAGGTCTTTTCAATCGTTCCGCCGGTCGAAACGATCGTCAGATGGAAATCGGTCATCAGAAGAGGTTAGATACCCCCGGGGTGGGCCGGGCTTGCTCCGTACCGGTGGGACATTGCGAACGTGAGCCGATCAAACCATGCTCGGGCATCTGTGAAGGCCCTGGCGCCGGTGGGGACTGTGCCCTGGTCGCCCTCCCGCGGCCGGGCCGGGCGTCAGTCGAAGACGACCGTTTTGTTGCCGTATACGACGATGCGGTTCTCGAGGTGCCGGTGTACGGCACGAGCCAGCACGATGGTCTCGAGATCACGGCCCTTGCGAGCCAGGTCGGTAACACTGTCACGGTGGCTGACCGGGGTGACGTCCTGTTCGATGATAGGCCCGGCGTCGAGTTCTCCGGTGACATAGTGGGCGGTGGCACCAATGATCTTCACTCCTCGCTCATGAGCCTGGTGGTAGGGCTTGGCCCCGGCAAAGGCCGGTAGGAAAGAATGATGGATGTTGATGATCCTGTTGGGGTACGCCCCGACGAAGGTGGGGGAGAGGATCTGCATGTAGCGGGCCAGCACTACCAACTCGACGCCGTGCTCTTCCAGCAACACCAATGCTGACTTCTCCTGCTGCTCTCTCGTCTCGGGGGTGACGGGTAGGTGGTGGAAGTCCACGCCGAAATCGGCGGCGACCGTTTCGAGATCTTGGTGATTGCTCACCACCACGGGGACGTCGGTCTTCAACTCGCCCATACGGCTCCTGGCCAAGAGGTCATACAGGCAGTGGGCTTGCTTCGACACCAGAATGGCTATGCGGGGGCGCCAATCGGAGAAACTCAACCGCCATTTCATTTCGAATCGGTCGGCGATGGGCCGGAATGCCCGGGCAATCTCCTCCCTGTCCAAACCGAAGCCGTCCAGTTGCCACTCCACTCGCTGAAGGAAATACGATTCTTGCTGGTCGGTGTGCTGGTCGGCGTGGATGATGTTGCCACCGTGTTCGAAGATGAATCTCGCTACCGCCGCCACCAGACCTCTCTGGTCGCGGCACGAGAGCAGCAGGGTGGCGGTGGCAGGTTCGGTTCGACTCATGGTTGGGAGCAGGTTAACGACCCGGCGCCGGTTCTCTCAGGATGGTGAGTCGGTTTCCGATGGATCGGGGCCGTTGACCTTGCCCAACGCGGCTCGTAGGCGCGGCGCTGGGCGCACAACCTTCTATGATTCGCTGGCACTGAGCGCTCAATGGTTGGAAATGGCCCCCGAGATGTACCACGAACTTGCCCGTCCGGATCCCATGACAGGGAATTCACCGTGAAATCCTGGAGAAACTCGATCTCGACCGGGTAGCCAACGAACTCTGAGTCTGAGGAGACCACCACATGCGGAGGGCGGCCGGAACGACCATTCTGCTGGCGACTCTGATGCTGTTCGGCTCCTGTTCGGCCGGAATCACCGAGGACACCGAACCGCCGGCGGAAGGAGTTGTGCTGCGCATCGTCGTCGAAGGCGAGGTGACAGCCGATTGGACACTGGCCGACCTCGAGGACCGAGTCATGTTCACGGAGCTGACCATCGACGGCGACACGCAATCCGGACCGCTGCTCGTCGACGTGCTGAGGGCTTCCGGCGTTGTGGATTGGGAATCGGGTGAGGTGCTCGGGTCGGGAGAGGGTCGCGTCTTTGAAGTGAAGCTCGACGTTTCGTCGTCGGAGGTGGACGACGGGTGGATCCTCGATGTGACCAAGCAGGGAACCCTCAAGCTGGCCTCAGCCGACCTTGCGCGACAGGAGTGGGTGAGGGACGTCGGTGAGATTCGTTTCCCCTGACACCTGGGTCGTCGGGATCGACGACACCGACATGCCCGGCATCGGTGGGACCGGTCGGCTGGCGCGCCGGTTGGCGGCGGAAGTCGAGGCACGCGGTATTGGTCGGTCGATGGGCGTTACCCGCCACCAGTTCTACGAAGGGCCCGGCGTCCCCAAGACTGCCCGCAATTCGGCGGCGGCGATTGCCTTTGAACGGGCCGCCTCGAGATCGGAATTATTCGAGACGGTGTGTGCCATTGTCAGCGCGGACTCGATCGATGGGTCTGATCCGGGCGTGGCGATGGGGCACGGGCAGGTCTCTGTGGATCTGGTTGGTTTTGCCCGGCGTGCGCAGACGGGATTGGTCACGCAGTCCGAGGCCCGCCTCCTGGGCGCCACCGGAGCATCCAGCCTGGTTGGACTGGGCGGAACCGAAGACGGCGTCATCGGGGCGTTGGGAGCAATGGCCCTCCGAATGGACGGCGACGATGGCCGGTTCGTCGATCTGGTCGGGATCCGGCAGGTGGCGGGGATCATGACGGTGGCCGATCTTCTCGACCAGACCGGAATAACCGACGTCGTCGACCATCAGCAGGGAGCACCTCTCCAACCGACCAGTAGGCTGGATGTGGGGGATTGGGTGCGGCCACGCTTGATGGGTGGCCGTCCGGTGCTGGTGGCGAGGCGGGGCAAGGGAATGTGGGTCAATGCAGATACTCGCTCCCGGTAGCTCGATACGGCACAGGCCGGCGGCCGTCGACGTCACACTGGCCGTGATGATCGGGCTGGCGGCAACGCTCGCCAAGCGCTACCTCGATTTTCACCTCGGCGTCCCCGGTCACGCCGGCGTCGGGTGGATTGCGGTGTTGGTTTCGGGCCGGCTACTCAACGGCCGGCCCGGGATGGCGACCATCGCCGGGTTGTCCGTGGGATTGTGGGGGATCCCGGTCGGCCTCGCCCATTCGGTCGGCTACAACATGCTGCTCTACGGCCTGGCCGGCACGCTGCTCGACTCCGGGGCGCTGCTCCGTCTGCCGTTACACCGGGCCTGGGGGGCGGCGGTTGCCGGAACCATCGTGCACGTAGCCAAGTACGGGTTCATCTTCGCCAACGCCTGGATCTCCGAAATCCTGCGTCGAGTGGAGATCTTCGGTTTCTTGGGGGCGCTCGCCAACCACATCATCTTTGGTGCCGCCGGTGGAATGCTCGGATGGGCGATCTGGCGCAGCGGCGGCGCGCTCCGGGCGCGGCTACAACAACGACTCACAAGGTGACCATTCATTTCCCCAAGATGCTGCGCAGGTACACGTCCGGCCCCGGTTCATCGAGGTGGAGGCCACCCACGGTCGCGGCGGTCGTGGCGGCGTTCAACCGCTCGCCGACCAGCCGGTGATCCGCTCGATATCGATGACGATGGCGGGACCCTGGGGCCGGTTCAGCTCGTACTGGGGGTAGGAGCCGGTGAGCAGGGTGATGCACTTCTCCAGCTCGGCGCCCTCCCTGACCACCCGGGCCTGACCGTCGGCGCGCACCCACCACAGTCGCGACCAGTCCTCTTCGTAGTGATCGACGAGGACGCTCACGCGGGGGTGGACGGCGATGTTCCTCAATCGTTGCAGTTCTCGCGTGCGTTTGGGTTTGTGGTCGACCACCGAGATGATGCTCTGTTCGTCGACGACGAAAACGAAGGGTACGAGATGAGGCTGCCCAGCCGGGTCAACCGTGGCCAGACGTGCGGCTGCGCCGCCGGTCAGGCGCTTCCACGCCTCCTGCTCGTTCACGGTGAGAGCGAACCGGAGGTCGCCTGGCGGTGGGTTGCGAGCATCTCAACTCCCCTCTCCCTGCTCGACCATACCCCGGGCGGACCGCCGGTGGCCGGCAACGCCGCCGGTTCCAAACCAATTGCTCCTGGCGCTCGAGGCCGCCCCCCGACAGGCCGACCATACCCCGAGCCGCGCGTAATACGGGTGGGCATCAACATGGGCCCGGATCGGAGACGGCATGATCGCCGGCGCCCGGCCCGGCGGGTCTGACGGAGACCTCAAGATTGATCCGGCGTCCGGCGGATCCAGTCGCGGTGGGAGCTGATATCCCGGTCGAAGAGCATGCGGCGCGCCACGACACGGCGTCGGTCGGGTCCCGGCGGTGGCAGAGGCCGGCGATTTGCTTCCACTCGTTTCGTCAGGGTGAGCAACAGCATCGCCCCGGTCGCGACGGGTACGATGGCCGGCCCGTCGACGATCCAGGAAAAGGCCGGAAGGGTGGCCAGGCCGGCCAGAGTCCACACTGTTGAGTCACCCAGTCGCCATCCAACGAACAGCAACCCGAGCAGCCACACCGTTCCCAGCGGAAAGATCACGGCCATCATGCCCAGGAACCCGCTGAGACCTCTTCCGCCGGTGAAGCCCAGGAAAAGTGGCCAGTTGTGCCCGGCCACTGCTGCCAACCCGGCCGC
>Ga0209751_10003336_pt1 | contig 15632 bp, 9 predicted proteins | sample RifCSP13_1_FD_184019 | JGI IMG/M metagenome (GOLD analysis project Ga0209751, IMG submission 184019) | Soil microbial communities from Rifle, Colorado - Rifle CSP2_sed 13_1 (SPAdes) (version 2) | ecosystem: Environmental > Terrestrial > Deep subsurface > Rock core/Sediment | place: Rifle... | reverse complement strand
GATGGCCATCAGCATGCCAAACTCTGCCAGGTGCATGCCGCGTTTCGCCGTCTCGGGATGGCTCAGGCCCTTCAACCCGAGAATGAAAAGAATCGATGCCAGCAGATAACTGAATTCTATGAAGTAGGTTTGCACGATCTATTAATCCACAAGTTTTCTTAGCGGCTGAAGCCGCAACCAAAAGACATTTAGCGTGGCTGGAGCAGCATCTAGGGGTTAATGCTTCCTCAATTCAGCTTCACTCCGTCTGGAGTGAGATGTTTATAGGTGAACGGCAATCCCGGGCAACAGCGCCGTTCGAAGGAGCGGAAGTCAACTAGAATGACAACACTCAAGAACAATTCCGCTCCTTCGAACGGCGTCGGAGGGGTAGGAGGCGTCCGGGCTATAAACATTTCACCCCTCCGGGGTGCAACCTGACCCACTTATTGGCTGGAGCATGATACGACTGCAAAAACTTGCGCCAAAAAAACGAGAGAAATCGTCTTGTGATGCAGATTTCTTAGATTCAAAAACTATCGGAGCTAACCTCATTTCTTATGGTTTGAATCGGTGGAAACTGCGGATGCTATTTGGGCTGTCGGTTTTTCCTTCGGCAAATTCGCTGTCGGCTTTCGCTTGAACATCTTTAGCATGCGATCCGTAATCACAAAACCGCCAACGACATTGGTAGTCGAACATGCGACTGCAGTGAAGCCCAGAATTGTGCTGAGCGTGTTGTAGTGCGCTCCAGCCGTCACGATTGAGCCCACCAGAGAGATTCCGGAAATGGCGTTAGTAGCTGACATTAGCGGCGTGTGCAAGAGCGGCGGCACGCGCGAAATCACCTGATAACCGAGAAACGCCGCCAATGCGAAGACGTAAAGAGCAGTTATTAAGTTTTCTGTAGACATTTCGTCTTCCTCTTCAAAATACTAGCTGACCGGAGCGGCAAGCAGTGCCGCCATACGTTGATTTACAACCTGGCCCTGGTGCGTAACGCAAGACGGGCCAACAACATTGTCCTGCATGTCGATCTGCAATTCGCCGTCCTTGATCAAAAGTGAAAGAAACGCAGTCAGGTTTCGGGAATAGAGTTGGCTTGAGTGGACCGGCACGGTGGCCGCCAGATTCAGCGGCGCCATGATAGTTACTCCGTCCTTCTCGACATTCTTATCGGGCTCGGTTAGCGCGCAATTGCCCCCAGTTGAAGCAGCCAAGTCGATGATCACTGAACCACGCTTCATGCCGCGAACGGCCGTTTCAGTCAACAGCATTGGAGCGCGTTTGCCGGGAACCTGCGCGGCAGTAATCACCACGTCAGCTGTTCGCGCGTGCTCAGCGATCAAGTCGCGTCCTCGGTTCATTGCTTCTTCCGAGAGCTCGACAGCATAGCCCCCGGCATCCTCCGTCTTTATGCCCCCGAGATCTACCTTGAGAAATGTGGCGCCAAGAGAGAGCACTTGCTCACCAGCGGCGGCGCGGACGTCATAGGCCTCGACCACTGCGCCCAGCCGGCGGGCTGTGGCAATTGCTTGTAAACCTGCAACACCTGCTCCCAGGACGAGCACACGTGCCGGCGGAACAGTGCCGGCAGCAGTCATTAATAATGGGAACATCCGCGGAATCTCTGCAGCACCAAGCAGAACAGCTTTATAACCGACAACCGTGGCCATTGACGATAGCGCATCCATCGCCTGAGCGCGCGTAATCCGCGGTATCAGCTCCACCGCGAAGGAGGTCAGATTTCTATGCAAGGCTGGTTCAAGCGCGGCCGGTTCATCAAGGGGACGGAGAAAGCCTACTACCACGGCGCCGACTTTGAGATGCTCGAAATCTGACGCCGATGGTCTGTTGACGACGGCGAGAACGTCGGCAGCCTCAAGAAGCGCCGTTCGGTCGGAAGATACCTGGGCGCCGGCGTCCTTATAGTCCTGGTCCGTCCGCGCCGCCCCGAGGCCGGCGCCCGATTCGACTTGGAGCATCGCCTTCAAGGCAACGAGTTTGCGTACGGATTCCGGCATCAGAGCCACACGTGCCTCGCCTGGCTGCAGCTCACGCAACACAACTACGTTCATTGAGTTCTCCGTTTATGAGATTCCTCGAGGGATTTAGAGTTTGAGCTTGAGGCGTGCTGAGGCTTAGTGTTGACGCCATCGACGAGGAGTTTGGCCATAGACTTTCAGGACTAATTCATTCAGGGCAGGGCAACGACACTGCCCGTTGATGAACAGGAAAAGTATAGCATCACGGGCTCCAGCTTCCCAGAAGTTTGACCCGGCAGTAGTGCCTCCTTCTGCGGTTTCACTACCGACAAGTTCGCCATTGACCCTAAAACAGTGGTCCGACGCAACAATACGGAGTAGTGTGGCACGCTCGGAAACTTGCCTATCTTTCAACCGGCCCTCTATAATTTCTTAGTTTGTGTGCGGCGCATTGGTGTAGTTGGTTAACACGCTGCCCTCTCAAGGCAGAGATCACGGGTTCGAGTCCCGTATGCGCTGCCAGTTTTTCTTGACACAAGAACGCTGGCTCTTCCTCGCCCTTTCAATCCATCGCGACGTACTGCGCCAATCCGGCTCGCTGCGGTTAATACACTCGGACCCCTCAATTTTGGCGACCACGCTCTAACGCTTATCTGAGTGATACTAGCTAGATTTGTATCGTGCAAATTCTCGGCGTTCGTAGTATGCGCTAGTTTGGTGTCTTTTGATTCAACAGAGGATTTCCATCCCAGTCGCTTCTCCCGCCCGCTATTGAGAACTAATTGATAGAAATTTGATTGTGCGTAGATTGACAGGGGTCTGGTGTGGAATAAGATGCTGAACCACCGAGACGTTGGAGAAACTGGAGGCGGGCCCGCAGGAGGTCTTCCGAAGGGTTATCCCGCCAAACAGTGGAACGTGGACCAATACCTCAGACATGCGTTGCCAGCGAATCCCGGAATTAATAGTCAACCAATCATTCTGACAATTTGAATCCGGTCAACTTGGAACTTTGACCGATTCCCCCTCGCGCCGATTACTCACAACCTGCAGTACATCTGAGAATTCAGCTCTTAGATGTTGATGGCACCGTCTTTGCTGCAAGCGTACGTGGTTGCCGCCCTATTGGCCTCAACCGATAAGAGCACCCCCACAGCGATGTGGGTTCGCAAAGCCAGGAGTCTCGCTGCGGGTGAGATCGTCCGGCTGCCGAAATGAGGCACTAATGAAGCCAAAGAATTCCCTCAAACTAATACGCTTTACCTCTTTTATCTTACTTTTCTCCTTATGCCTGAGCGCGCTAGTCGCCGGTAGTGTCAGCGCCAACTCTGGCAAAACAACCGGAGCTGACGAGCCGTGGCGTGTCCCTGACAAGGTCGCTCCCGATCTGCGCGAGCGCGTTCGTGGCGGACAAACCGACGAGACCGTTAGCGTCATTCTACAGATTAACGGGGCGCCAAGTGGCCCTCTGAACGCGCTAATCCAACGCAGCGGTGTGAGAGTCAAAGGACATTTCGCCGAGCTCGATTCTTACTCGGTCGATCTGCCTATCAGTGTCGTTGACGAACTTGCGTCGTACGAAGAGGTAGAGTTCGTTTCAACCGACGCACCACTAGAAGTCTTTGGGCACCTTACAAACACGACCGGCGCTGAGGCGGTGCGGACCGTCGCAGGCAGCAGCACAAAGCTCGATGGAACGGGAATTGGTATCGTCATCCTCGACTCCGGCATATACCTCGAGCACAAAGCCTTCAAAAACCCCAAGGGGACGTCGCGCATCCTCTACAGCCAGGACTTCACCGGGGAGAATGAGAAAGGCGATCCTTACGGACACGGCACGCACGTCGCAGCTGCCGCCGCCGGCCTCGGCGATCCGTGGCAAGGTAAATATACCGGCATTGCGCCCAACGCCAACATCATCAACCTTAGGGTTTTGGACTCCCAGGGTAGAGGTACCACCTCGGGGCTATTGAGCGCGCTCAACTGGATTTACACCAATCGAACGAACACAAAGTACAACATCAAGGTCGTTAACATGAGCCTTGGCGCCCCAGCCATCTCGTCCTACAAGAACGACCCGATCTGTTTAGCGGTGCGTAAGCTGGTAAACGCCGGCATCGTCGTAGTCGCCTCGGCCGGCAACAATGGCAAAGATGCGGCAGGCAAGAAAGTCTACGGCCACATCCATTCGCCCGGCAATGACCCCTCGGTTATCACGGTTGGCGCCGCCAACGCTTTCGGAACGGACCCGCGTAGCGACGACAAGGTTGCCACTTACAGTTCACGTGGGCCCACGCGCAGCTACCAAACGGATGCGAGCGGGCTCAGGCACTACGACAATCTGATCAAGCCCGATTTGGTAGCGCCAGGTAATAAACTCATCTACGCGCAGTCATACCAGAATCTATTGGTCACTCAGCATCCCGAATTGCAGACGGGGCTGTATCCGACAGGCAACATGAACCAGATGTACCTCAACGGCACTTCTGCTTCGGCACCGATTGTGGCTGGAGCTGCTGCGCTCCTAAGGCAAGCCAACCCAAAGCTGACGCCGAACATGGTGAAAATGATCCTCATGTACACGGCTCAGCAACTGCCTAACTTCAACACCTTGGAACAGGGCGCCGGCTTATTGAACATTGAAGGCGCCGTGCGGCTTGCGAAACTGGTGCGCACCGACCTGACTTCGTCGACAGCGCTCGGCTCACCGCTTCTGACCACCGCGGCCCCGACGCCGCAGTCGACAGTTGCAGGCACCTCTTTCCCATGGGCGCAGGGGATCATCATGGACAAGACCTACGCCCGCGGCACGAACCTGATCACGAAGTACCAGAAGGTGTACGGCCTGGGAGTGTTGCTGGCTGATGGCACGCTTGAATCAAACGGTGTGCTCCTCAGTGATGGCGTGCTGTTGAGCGATGGTGTGCTGCTTGCCGATAGCATTATGACCAGCAACGGCGTCCTGCTCGGTGACGGTTGGCTCTTCATGAGTACGGGAGTCCTGCTAAGCGATGGTGTGTTGCTGAGTGACGGCGTATTGCTGAGCGACGGAGTGCTCCTAAGCGACGGTGTGCTATTGAGCGACGGAGTGCTTTTGGCTGACCTTACCACCATCGCGCAGACGGTGCTGGTCACGGGCGATAACACTAGCTGCATGCAGTAATCAGAAGGGAAGAGAACGTCATGGTAACAGCCACAGCAATGAGAATGACTTCCGTCCCACCGGGTCTACTGCTTCGCGGGACAGAACAACTCACGGTCAGCTCACTCGGCGAAGAGCACCGGGCGGAGGTAATGGAGTTCTTATCAGCGCGCCCCATCCACACAGTGATGATGGTCGGGTTGATCCGCGATAACGGGTTAGTCAGCGAGCACAACCGCGGCACTTTTTATGGCTGCCGAACAGAGGACGGAGAGTTGGAAGGAGTCGGCCTCATAGGTCATGCCACTCGCTTAGAGACTCGCACGGATCGGGCACTCGCGGCTCTCGCTCGTCAGGCGCAAGCATACACGCGCACGCACATGATTATGGGTGAGCAGGAGAGAATCTCTAAGTTCTGGAGCCATTACGCAGAAGACGGCCAGGAAATGCGCCTCGCCTGCCGCGAGCTGCTCTTCGAGCTGAAACCTCCGGTCGCAGTGCGTGAGGAGGTATTCGAGCTTCGCCGAGCGACAGCTCGTGACCTTGAGCTCATTATGCCAGCACAGGCGCAGATGGCGTTTGAGGAAAGCGGTGTAAACCCGTTGGAGGTTGATCCGGAAGGCTTTCGCCGACGTTGCCTGCGCCGCATCGAGCAGGGTCGCACATGGGTATTAATCGAAGACGGACGACTCTTGTTCAAGACGGAGATCGTCTCCGACACGCCGGACGTGAATTACCTTGAAGGGATTTACGTCGATCCTGACGAGCGTGGTAAGGGATACGGCCTGCAATGCCTTTCTCAATTGACACGGATGCTGTTACGTCACACGCGTTCGGTCTGCATCCTAGTCAACGAACGAAATACCGCGGCACACGCATTTTACCGCAAAGCTGGTTTTAAGTTTCGCTGCGTGTACGACACCATTTTTCTAGCCCAGAAGTAAAGGTTGGGGACTCCAATATTTGCTCGGTTGACTCACTCAGCGCTCCTGACGCCAACCTCATCTAAATGCAACAGCAGGTCGGCCGGATCGTTGTAGACTCGGTAGGCGCCCGCGCGTTCCAACTCCTCGCGACCATAACCGCCTGATAGAAGTCCCACGCCCAATGCCCGCGCGCGTTTTGCTGCCAGCAAGTCCCAAACGCTGTCGCCAACCACCACCGAGTCACTAATATCCACGCCCAGTCGCTCTGCCGCAGCCAGAAAAAGATCCGGATCTGGCTTGGCGTGTCGTACCTGGTCTCGGGTGATAACGGGTACGTCGGCGCTGATGCGCAATAAATGTAGTGACAGGCTCGCGCTTTCCAGACGTCCACTAGTAGCCACTGCCCACGGAACGCGCGCGTCGGTCAGGTAGGCCAATAGCTCAATGGCGCCAGGCAATGGCCGCACCTGTGAGACATACCGACTATAAGCTTCCGCGTGAATGCGTTGCAGGCGTTCAGCTTCTGCCGCCGTAACACTGTGTCCCGTTTCCCTGAGCAGTGCATTGACGAAGAGACCGCCGCTCATCCCAATCTGACGGTGAATCCGCCAGACTGCCAGCTTGATGCCGCCCGCTTCTAATGCCTCCCGCCAGGCCAGCACGTGCTGGTACACACTATCAATGAGAGTGCCATCCAAATCAAAAAGGAATGCCGGACCTGTGGCACTGTTTAGAGCACTCATCGAACTTAAATTAGAACGTGAGCCGCACGGCCAATTGAACATTGCGCGGACCACCGCCCCCTAAGAACGGATTGCCAATACCGACGTCGGGAGTGACCGTAATTGGCAAGAAGTCCTGGCCGCGTCCCGTAATGGGATCGATGCCGTTAAAGCTTGCATCGGCAGAGAACCCGGGAAGGAGAGGTGACGAAAAGTTTGGGTGATTGAAGATGTTGAAGATCTCGGCGCGCAGTTCGATCTTTACCCGCTCGGTAATAGGCGTGACCTTGAAGACGGAAAAATCAAAGTTGCGATAACCGGGACCAATCAAGGAGTTTCGTCCTAAGCTCCCGAAATGCTGAGTGCCGGGGAGGCAAGAGCCAGCATCGAGTGTGCAGGGAACCTTGAATGCCGATAGATTCAGGAATCGATCAGGACCACTCGTGCCCATGTAAGGATCGCCGACAAGATCGGGTCGTGGGAAAAACTCACCAGTGCCGTTGTAATCATCGAACAGAACTACGTGAAAAGGGTTGCCACTGCGCAGTGTGACGACACCATTGAATTGCCAGCCATCGCCCAGATGTGGATGCTCCTTGGCAAAGTTTGGTACTCGGTAACCGAAGCTCCATACAAAACGATGTCGGTTGTCGAAGTTTGAGCTCGCCTTCTCCAGATCGGTGCGATAGCTATTGTCGGGCTGAGTAGCATTAGCGACGTAATCCTGGCCGTCTGACGCGTTGTCAATCGCATGTGACCACGTGTAATTGATCATTGACGACCAGCCGCGTCGGTTGCGCAACGTGAAGCTGGCCTGCAGGGCGTTATAGTTGGAGTGTGCTGTGGTCTCCAGTTGATTGACGTAGAAGAACGTCCCACCAGAGGGAGCAAATGGTCCATTGTCAAAAGGCCGGGCCGTAGAAACGCTCGGATTTACAGGTTGGTTGATATCGCGGTAACGGAAGAGCTTAGTTCCATTGGAGCCTACGTACCCAATTTGAAGCACACCATTGCGGAAAAGCTCGTGCTGCAGATTCAGATTATAATTCTGGACATAGGGCGTCCGGAGGTGTGGGTCCACGGCAAAAACGTCGGAGTCTAGAAAGTCAGTGAAGATCTGGACGTCTTCTTCTATAACGGGAATTGTCGAAAACGAGAACAGTATCGGCGAAGGCCCGGCGGGATTGTATGCCGGCCCAGGATTGAAAGTATTGAATGGAAGTTGGCCGACAAAGAAGTCCTGCGAATAGGCGTCGTAGAAAAGGCCCCAGCCGGCCCGCAAAACTGTCTTGCCCCGACCCGAAAGGTCCCAGGCAATGCCAATGCGTGGCGAGAAGTTGTTCCAGTCGCTCTCGTAAAGCTGATTCAATCCACTACCGACCTGAACGAGACCTCTGGCCGGATCGAAATTGCTCAAGCGGTCTCGCTCCTCCCCAATTACTCCAAAATAGTCATAACGCACTCCAAGGTTGAACGTAATCTTTGGTCGCCACCGGAAAGTGTCCTGGACAAAAGCTCCGTGCGAGTTCTGAAAAGTGCCGCGGCGCGAATCACCACGGGCAGAGCGGCCGCCACTAAGCGTTCCGGAGAGAAAATCTGCGAGGGAAGCAAAATCCAAGCGGCCGCGATAACCCGCGTCAAAGAACGCGTTCACAAAGGTTCGCCGATACTCATAACCAAGTTTCAGATCGTGCCGATTAAGTTTCCATGAGAAGTTATCGATGGCTTGCCAGTTCGTATCAACACGCGCCCGCGGCACTGAGAGTGTGGCGCCAATTGACGCAATGGACCCGATAGGATCATTTCGGATGCGAATAAAAGGCAGCCCAAAATCCTGCGGGCCCGCGATACCGGTGTTCAGCCCGATACTTCTGGGGTCAAAGTCGCTGTCCTCGGGGAAAAAACCTTCGTCGAATCGGTTATAACCAAAGCGGACCTCATTCACTTTTGTGTTTGAGAGGACTCTCAAAAATGAGATCGAGACGAGCTGTACTTTGGTGGGCGTAACGGTGTTGTATCCTGGCAAAACGTTGCCGGCGAGGATCGCCAGGGGAAAAGATTGGTCACTGCTACCGTAGAAGTACCGGCCAGTGATCTGATTTCTAGAGTTAAAAGAATGATCGATCTTGGCAATGAGGCTGTCCACATCGTTCAACGCGCGTGTCGTCACGAAGAGGTTCGGGTCGCCGCTGTCATCAAACAGGGCCAGAGGTCGATTGGGTAAGGGCCAGGGGTTGCGCGCGAGCAGGCGAGTGATTACTGGATTCGTGGGACCACCCAGTTCCGCAATCTCGCGCGGATCGGGGACCCGGGCGGTGGAGTTGAGACCGACACGCTCGCGTTGGCCTTCATAGGCGAAGAAGAAGAAGGTACGGTTTCGAACGATAGGACCACCAATGGATCCGCCAAATTGATTATTACGAAAGGCTGTTTGCGGGTCGGGCTTAGGATTAAAGAAGTTTCGCGCATCGAGGGCGTTGTTGCGAAAGAATTCAAATAGTGAACCATGGATTGAGTTGGTGCCAGACTTGGTAACGATGTTTACCACTGCACCCGAATTTCGTCCATATTCTGCTTCGAAGTTAGACAGTATTGCGGCCTCGGAAATTGCTTCGAGCGGCAAGATGGTCGCTGGTGTGCCAAAAACGCCTGCTTCATTAATCGCCGGGAGATTCCTGTAACCATCATTCATGTCTGTGCCGTCGAGCAGGTAGTTATTGGCTCGTCCGCGATTGCCATTGGCGCTGAACAAGCCAAAAGAACCAGGTGAATCGGTAGCGCCTGAGGGATCTCCCGTCGCTCCGGGAACCAGGACTAGAAACTTAGTAAAGTCGCGCCCGTTGATCGGAAGCTCAGCGACCTCGCTACCGGTAATTGTTCCCCCGAGTGTGTTGGTGGTCGTCTCAGCTTGAGTTGACGGTGCGATTACTACCATTTCCTGGGAACCCGCCACCGGCAGGGTGACATCAACACGCTTCTCAGCCGAAACCTCGACGATGACGCCCTTTACGGTTGTGCTCTGGAAGCCCGTCTTCTCAATCCTTACTTCGTATGTACCAGTCTGCAATTCGGAGAGTGAGTAGTTTCCGAAAGTATCAGTCACAGTCGACCGTTCGATGCCAGTGCCTACGTTCTTTCCTGTTACGGTCGCATCAGGGACAACTGCGCCATTAGGATCCATCACCGTCCCAAGAATCGTGCCCCGAAAAGTTTGTGCAGCTACGGCGTTGGAAACCAATAATGTCAAAGCGAACGCGAGCATACTGAATAGAACGATTCCTGGAAGATGACTTTGCAGATTGCTGGACGGGATTCTTCGTGGGAACAGACTCTTCATGTTGCGCATTGAGCAATTACCTCCTCGTCATTGGAAGAGAGTTGTCTTGTCCATTACTCGGAAACTATAGATGCGATGGGCCAGTGCGTCTGGATTATAGCCCGCCGGAGAACTCAGTCAATTGCCAGTTTTAGCATCACCTGAAAATCGCAGCGGTACTTGACTTTATCTAAGCCTGTAATAAAGTCGAAGCTTACCTTCTAATCAAGCTTTTCGAGGCAACCACATGAAAACGTCACTTTCTGACGCTGCTTTGCGGGCTTTGATGTCACCATTGGCAGAAGCCAACAAAGCTTTTATGGAAGATTATCCGGGAGAAACCGGCAGGCGGCAACCGGTGCATACTGTCTACGGAGGCGCCCACCTTTTCAAGTCAGACCTAGCTCAACGTTTAGGTGCGTTGGCACGGCGGGCATTGGACCAGTTTGCCCCTGATTTCCTGACCTTTGGAAGGGTCCTTGGCTTCCCCGGCGCGAACCGCTTACCCGATTCACAGGATATGGCCGGCGATTTAGTTTCTATAATCAATCAAGATCTTGATGTCCTGCGGCGCGCAAACTCGCCTTCCTGGCTCGCCCACACGATCTATAAGCGGGTCAATGAGAAATTGCAGCGAGAGCCAGTAGAAGATTTTCGTATCGACTTTGAAGATGGCTACGGCAACCGCCCGGATGAGGAAGAGGACGGTCACGCAGCCTCGGCGGCGCTTGAGGTAGCCAGGGGAATGGCGGAAGCCACGTTGCCGCCTTTCATTGGAATTCGCATCAAGCCGTTCAATGAGGAGTTGCGTGAACGCAGCGCTCGCACGCTCGACATTTTTATCGGGACGCTGCTGGCGGAAAGCGGCGGCCGGTTGCCGAACAATTTTGTCGTCACCCTCCCTAAAATCACGATTGGTGAACAGGTTGCCGCTCTTGTTGATCTGTTTGAATTGTTGGAAAAAGAGAACGGGTTGAGTTCGGGGGCGCTAAAGCTGGAGATGATGATCGAGACGCCCCAATCTATCATTAACGCTCAAGGCAAGATAAATTTGCCGCTTTTGCTGGCCGCTGCCAGGGGGCGCTGTACCGCCGCGCACTTCGGCACCTACGACTATACTGCGAGTTGCAGCATAACGGCGGTGCATCAGCACATGATGCATCCCGCATGCGATTTCGCAAAAAACATGATGCAGGTAGCTTTTGCCGGCAAGGGTATCTGGCTTTCTGATGGGGCAACCAACATCATGCCGGTGGCGCCGCATAAATTCCAGGAAGGCGGCGCGCCGCTTACTGCCGAACAGATTGAAGAGAACCGTGCCGTCGTTCACCGAGCCTGGAAATTACACTACGACCACATCCAGCATTCTCTCATGAGCGGATTTTATCAGGGTTGGGATCTGCATCCGGCACAATTGCCCACGCGTTTTGCTGCGGTTTACGCCTTCTTTCTTCAAGGTCTCGATGCCGCCTCTGAGCGGTTGCGAAATTTCGTCGAGAAGGCCGCAAAAGCAACGTTGGTGGGCGACGTTTTCGACGATGCGGCAACAGGACAAGGCTTACTGAATCACTTCCTGCGAGCGATCAACTGCGGAGCCATAACTGAAGAAGAAGCCATTGATTTATCTGGGCTGACAGTGGCCGAGCTGCGCTCCGGCTCCTTTATTAGAATCTTGACCAACCGACAGAGTCTCTAAGCAATGCTAATCTTAGCCCTCTTCCCGCACGTCGCTGAGGTCCGAGGGCTTGTGCTAAGATTTGTATTACCTACTATAGTCTCAGAAGTATCAGGAGTTCTCAATGGCAACGAACATTGAACCTCTCATGACGGTCGCCGACCTTGAAGCTATGCCCGATGATGGCAATCGCTACGAGGTAATAGAAGGAGAACTATTCGTTTCTCGCGCACCCGGCCTCACCCACCAGCAGGTGTCCACAAAACTCGTCTACATGGTTCGGCTTTACCTGGAAAACAGCCCGCTCGGAGTGGTGGTTGCTACGCCTGGACTGATTCTCAGCGAACTTAGTGGGGTAATTCCCGATATTGTATTTTTCCGGCATGGACGGCGAGAAGAGATTGTCTCTGGCGAGCGGCTCACAGGAGCCCCGGATCTCGTTATTGAGATTCTCTCACCTGGCGCCGAAAACATAAGACGAGATCGCGTTGCCAAGCGGCAACTGTATGCCCGATATGGCGTCCACGAGTACTGGCTGGTCGATCTTGAGGAACAAGCAATAGAGGTTTATCACCTACACGAAGAAACTTTGGATCTGGTTAACAAGTTTTCAGATACGGATGAGCTAACCTCGTCGGCCCTGCCTGGATTCGCCTGTGCTGCTGCGAGTATTCTTCAACAATAGCACTGCCACTTTTAATTGGGGTTTTCGACCTGAGAGGCTTCAGCCCTGGCGCAGTAATTTGCCCGTAGGAGTTTCATGAAACTTTACAAGGCACCCTTGTTATTGAGTCTGGTTTTTTCTCTCGTGCTTGCCCCGGCCGCCGGACAGAATTTGAAGGTCCGGACGACCGGAGACCCGGACCTGGCAAAGAAGACTGCACGTTTTGCGCCGACGGTGCTTACCGCCGACACGTCTCGACTTGCCCCGGCAGACCGCCAGGCTCTGCGAAAGATAATTGCCGCCGCGAAACTACTGGATCCTTTGTTCTTACGGCAAGTCTGGAGTGGGAACGAAGCACTGAAGCAGAAACTCGAGGCCGACAAAACGGTTTTGGGTCGGCAGAGACTACACTACTTTCTGATCAATGATGGCCCGTGGTCGCGGCTCGATAACAATGAGCCGTTTATCGAAGGCGTGCCTAGAGAGAAGCCGCCACAGGCGAACTATTATCCAGACGACATGACAAAGGACGAGTTTAACTCGTGGTTGCAGAAACTTTCGGAAGCGGAAAAGCAGAATGCGACTGGTTTCTTCTACCTCATTCGTCGTGGCGCGGATAAGGGACTGATCACGGTGCCTTATAGCGAAGCCTACGCCGAGTTTCTCAAACCCGGCGCCAAACTTCTGCGCGAAGCCGCCGCACTAACCACCAATCAGACGCTCAAAACTTTTCTGAACAAACGTGCCGATGCGTTTCTTTCAAACGATTATTATGACAGCGATGTCGCCTGGATGGAGCTCGACTCCCCCATCGATGTGACAATCGGGCCGTATGAAACTTATGAAGACGAACTGTTCAGCTATAAAGCAGCATTCGAAGCTTACGTGACCCTGCGTGATGAAGCGGAGTCGGGGAAACTGGCCCGCTTCAGCCAGTATTTGCAGGAGCTTGAAAACAATCTCCCGCTGGATCCGAAATACCGCAATCCAAAGCTGGGCGCAGCTTCCCCTATTCTAGTGGTCAATGAAGTATTCGGTTCGGGAGAGGGTAATAGCGGAGTGCAAACGGCAGCATTCAATCTTCCCAATGATGAGCGCGTGGTGAAAGAGAAAGGTTCCAAGCGCGTGATGTTGAAGAACGTGCAGGAGGCGAAATTCCGCAAAACCCTGATACCGATCTCATCTCTCGTATTGCCGACCGCAGACCGTGACGGAGTACAGTTTGAACCATTCTTTACTCATATCCTGGCCCACGAATTGATGCATGGCCTTGGGCCACACAACATCACAGTCGCCGGCGAGGAGACCACAGTTCGCAAACAGCTCAAAGAGCTCTCTTCGGCGCTCGAGGAGGCAAAGGCCGATATCACTGGTCTTTGGGCTTTGCAGTATCTGATCGATAAAGGCGTAGTGGAAAAGAGCATGGAGAACTCTTTCTATACAACCTTTCTCGCAAGCATGTTTCGCTCTGTACGTTTCGGGATTACTGAAGCCCACGGCAAGGGGGTGGCGCTGCAATTCAACTATCTCTCAGATCAAGGAGCAATCAAGTTTGACGAACGAACTCGAACTTTTAGTGTCGATCGATCCAAGATTAAGGAAGCAGTGCGGGCCCTCACTCAGGAAATACTAACGCTGCAAGCTGAAGGCTCTTACGATAAAGCCCGGGACATTCTGGAGAAATACGCGGTGATCCGCCCCGCAATGAAGGATGCACTTGATCGGTTGAGTGAGGTACCAGTCGATATAGAACCAGTCTTCCCACTAGCAAAATGATTTTGGAGTGCGCCGCCTTATTGGCGATTTGCTACTGGTAACGTTATGTGTGGTCGCGAGTTAAGAAAGGCGGAGACAAGTCACTGTATGCCGTCGGCTTCAGCCGGTGGATCGTTCCGATCCAACCTATCGAACTGCTCCCCTGAGACCATTGGGAATGCCACCGGCTGCAGAAGCTGTGAAAATTTTGCAAGTTGAAAGGGAGAAGTCATAGGATAGAAATCTCTAAGGTTGGGAAGGGGGCAAGGCAGGCCTCGTGCAAGGAAAGAGGCCAGTCTCAGTCTGCCGCCGCCCCCGCTCAAGATTGATTATCACTCATTTATGGAATTAACTACTCAGGCTCAAACAATTTGCAGGTAAAAAAGCATAATCTCCCTGATGAGAAAAACATCTCCGTTACTGGTTAAATCATTGTAGCGCCTATGCAACTTAGCGGGGGCGGCGGCAGACTGACACTAGCCTCTTTTCTTACACGAAGCCTGCCTTGCCCCCTTCCCCACCTGAGAGATTTCTTCCTATGAAGCCTACAACCAAATTTTTTCACAGCTTCTGAAGCCGGTGCCATTCACAATGGGCCTCAGGTGAGCGGTTAAGTAGGCTGGATCGTAACCAATCCCGCCGGCTTCAGACCGGCGGCTTGCGGTGACAAGTACCCACTCCAAGAATCACGCGCGGCGGATGAACTTAGCTGCGACCCAACCCGCCAATACCAAACCGGCGAGAATGGCCCACCCGTAGCGTTCTCCATAGGTGATCCCCGGAAAGTGGTTACTGATCATTAGAAAGACTACCGGCACGGCCATGAAGGTGTTCTGTTTTGAGCGCACCTTTGCCTGTGCGGAGAGGACCTCGTCCGGTTTTATTCCTTCCTTTAGCGCGGTGATCATCTTTCGTTGAGCAGGCAGGATACGCATCCAGACATTGGCTGCCATGATCGTCCCTAACATCGCTCCGATGTGAATGTAGACCGCCCGACCGCTGAGAACCCTCGCAAGGCCATAAGCTTCTATCACTACAATTACAAAGGCCACTACCGCAAAGCCCCGTTCGTTCTTGCCGAGCGGCGACAACATTAGGAGATCGTAAACGAGCCAGCTTACGACTAGTAATCCTATTCCCAGAACCACCGCAGCCGCTGGCGTTATGTTGCTGACGTCCTGATCAATCAGGGCGCCGCCACCGAGGTAGTAAACGACAGTTAGCAGGGCCGCGCCGCTCAGCCACGTGGTTGCGGCTTCCCAGCGGAACCAGTGCAGGGTTCGCGATGCGAGGTCGGGGACTTTTCGCTTTTCGACGGTGTAAAACCCGCCACTATGGACCATCCACACCTGGGCCGGTGCCCCGGTGTTTGCCATGGCTTTTTCTTCTTCGGTTAGTCTCGCGTCCAGCCAGGTAAAATAATAGGTCGTACCCACCCACATGATGCCTGCAAAGACGTGCAGCCAGC
>Ga0209751_10003334_pt1 | contig 15636 bp, 14 predicted proteins | sample RifCSP13_1_FD_184019 | JGI IMG/M metagenome (GOLD analysis project Ga0209751, IMG submission 184019) | Soil microbial communities from Rifle, Colorado - Rifle CSP2_sed 13_1 (SPAdes) (version 2) | ecosystem: Environmental > Terrestrial > Deep subsurface > Rock core/Sediment | place: Rifle... | reverse complement strand
GCGGGTAATCGCCGCCTCATCGGCGTCGTCGAGAGCGAAGACCTCGGTGCCCCGTCCGCTGGTGCCGCTGGTCTGCACGGTCATGCGGATCGCGCCGGCGGAGGCGACGGTCCGGGTGCCATAGGGGGGGTGGGCCTCGCAGTCGGCGACCACGTCGTCCTTGCGGGTGGCCGGGAGGGTGCGGAACGCCGCGGCCGTCCTGTCGGTGGGAAGGCGGAGCCGGGCTCGGTAGAAGGGGTTTTCCGCGGCGAGCCGGTCGGCGATGTGCCATGCCCGGGTCAGCTGCCATTCGCCGAGTGCGGCAGGCTCCGTCGGCGTGTCGTCGAACCAGCGGGCGTTCACCGCATCGAATGTTTCGGGAAGCACGGAAGTACTCACGGGCGGGCCTATTCGGCGATGCCGCAGTAGAGGAGTGCGGCACGGCCGTACACCCGGGCGGTCACCGCCAGGTCGGCGACCGACACCGAGAAGTTGCCGCCTCCTGTGGAAGACGCCGGACCGTAGGTCAGGCTGGGGATGCCCGCCTCGTTGAACGGCGTGATGTCGCGCCACATGGAGGTGACGGCGGGTGCCGGCGGATCGGGGTCCTTGCCGAACTCGGCTCGATGGGCGGTCCGCACCGCCCCGGCGAGCTCTTCGATTCCGGTTGCCTCGTAGCCGCGGCGGTGCAGCACGCACTCGATCTCGTACGGCACTCCGGTGCGGTCGAGCACCGCGATCAACTCCCGCTGCAGGGTCATCGGCCTGGTGTCGGGGGCAGTGCGCACATCGAGATATAGATGAGCCAACTCGGGCGACTTGGTGATCTTGTCTGGTCGGCCGCCTCGTACCGCGCCGATGTTCGCCTTGGGGACAACGGTGCCGCCGGCACACTCGTAACGGCGCGAGGCATAGGCGGCGCCCCATTCGTTGAGCGCAGCGATCACCGGTGCCAGCCTGACGATCGCATTCGGGTTCGCCACCGGGTCGGGTTCCGCGGGTACAAACGGGGTGTACTTGGGCTCGCCACCGAGGACCGTGACCTTGAAGTACGCCTTGCCCGCCTCGACCCAGCCGATGGCGTTGCCGGTCGCCTCGGCGACCAGTGCGGCGTCGCCGACGACCCCATGAGCGATGGCATAGCGGGTCCCCAGGTCCTTGCCGAGGTGAGCCGTCCCCTGGAACTCGTCCATCGGCTCGAGGCCGATCTCACCCGGAACCGCGTGCAGCAACACGTCGCCGCGGAGGGTGATACCGGAGCGTCTGATGGCGGCGGCGGCGATCAGGAACGCTGCCATCGGCGCCTTGTCGTTGACCAACCCGTTGCCGTACAACACGTCACCGTCGCGCCAGGCGGTGATGTACTTTGCCTGCGCCGGGTCAACGTAGACGAGGGTATCGTCGCGACTGATTGCGGTGTCGAGGTGGGCGTTGAACACCAGGGTGGGCCCGTCGCCGCGTCCCTTCATCCGGGCGACGATGGAGGGTCGCTCCTCGACAAGGCCGATCCGCTTCGGCGAGAAACCCTGGCCCGCCATCCAGTGCTCGACGGCGTAGGCGGCCGGGCCCTCGGCCCCCGCAGGCGCCTCGATGGCTCCCAGATCGACCGCCAGGCCGGCGAGCTCCTCGTCGTCGATGTGGCTGATGACGTCACCGACGGCGCTCACGATTCGGGCTCCCAGATCTCGATGGACACGTTGGCATTGGTCACGGCCTCGACGGACTTCGAGTGCGGCGACCCCTCGGGGAGGAAGAGGTGCCCGCAACCGACGCAGCGGACCCGCACCGTGCCGATCTCCCACAGGGCGCCATCCACGACGAAGCGGACGGCACACCGCGGACACTGCAACTGCTTGATGTACATCACGCCCTCTCGATCGTGTATTGCCCGATGGGGAAGCGCCGCACCGCATCGTCGGGCACCCTGGCGATGGGAGGCCGAGGGCTGTCGAGACGCCAGGTGGCATCGATGATCAGACCCTCGGTAGTCCCGAATCCGGGATTGGAAGGGTCGAGCAGCGACCCCTGGAGTCCCTTGAGGATGCTGACGTCGTCGCCCGCCTTCACCCGGGTGGACACCGCCCACAGCACCTGCTGGGCGTCGAACACGTCGATGTCGTCGTCGACGACGATCACCTGCTTCACCAGGTTTCCGGCGGCGATCACCGCAAGGGCGGCACGAACCGGTTGGCCCTCGGCCGACTTCTTCATGCTGATGACCGCCGTCGTGGGTCCCCCGCCGGTGAACCACCCCAAGTCGATCACCTGCGGCACGGCATTCTGCGCCGCGGCGAGCAGACTGGCGTGGATCGATACATGGGCATTCAGGTGGTCCAGGTGGCCGGCGAAGATCTCGGTCACTACCGGGTCATCGCGATGGGTGATGGCGTCGACTTCGAGCACGTGCGAGAGCTTCTGTGGCCCGAGATAGCGCATGTACTCGCCAAACGGTCCTTCCACGGCCCTTTTCCCGGCGAGCAACCGACCCTCGACAATCGCCTCTGCATGCGCTGGAACGAGGAGATCCGAACCATAGGAGAGCGACGGGATCACCTCGACCGGCTCGCCCATGAGGGCGCCGGCGACCGCGTACTCGTCGACCGCCATCGCGGTCAGCGACGCCGCCGCAAGGTTGAAGGCCGGGTGGTGCCCGAGTACGAGGGCGACGGGCAGGTCCTCGCCCCCCGCTTCGGCGCTGCGTTGAAAGGCCCACAACTGGCGTGGGGAGATGTGCACGCCGATGTGCTGGCGATCGAAGAACATCGCACGGTTCCACGACAGGTTGTACCGGGTCCCTCCCGGCTCCCGAGCAACGACGATTGGTGTGAAGTAGTCGCCGCCCTCGCCTTCCACGTGGCGGGTCCACGGGAGGATTCGCAGGTCGACGTCGTCCCCGCGATACACCTGGGTGTGGACCGGTCCGTCGGAGATGGTTCGGTGCGGGCGCAAGTCTGCGCTCAATTCCGGCAGACGGACAAGCCACTCCCGCCAGTGCTCTGCTGTGGTGCCGATTGTTCGCATCACACTGTTGCGGCGGGAATAGACGTTGAAAAGCATGCGGAACACCGACTGTTCTCCCAACAGGTTCTTGACCGCGGCGAACATCACAGGGGGGGCGCCGTCGGGCGTCTCCATTTGGGCGAGGATCGCGGTCGCCTCGAACGCGGCCGGGTCCACCAGGTCGGTGATCGTGAGCATCCCCAACCCTGCCCCGTGCGCCTCGACCCAGCTGCGGAGCGAGGCGGTCATCAGGCGACCCCTGCCAGAGCGATCGTCTCACGGTCGATGGGGAGCGACCTCACCAAGCGGTCGCCGTCCGGTACGAGGGCGTCTGCCACGGCGTTGGCGATGGCCCCTCCGACACCGATGACACCCGCCTCACCGACCCCCTTTACGCCGAGCGGGTTGCCGGCCGCGGGGGCGGTTTCGAACACGAAGGTATCGATTACCGGGAGTCCAGAGGCCGTGGGGATCAGATAGTCGGAAAGCGTCGCCGACTGGGGGACGCCATCCTCGGCGAAGGTGAACCGCTCAAAGAGCGCGGCACCCACTCCCATGACCGCTGCTCCGCGGAGCTGGTCCGCGACGACTGCCGGATCCAGGGCGCGGCCACAGTCGTATGCCACCGCGATGCGTTCCGGTGTGACCACGCCGGTCTCCTCGTCGACCGACACCAACGATACGGTTGCCCCGAAACCGTAGGTGGGACGATCCGTGGTGAATTTCCCCACTGCGGCGTGCGGTGCCACCTCCTTCCATGACAGGGTGGTGGTTCCATCCGTCGGCCCGTCGGGGGTAAGGGTGACCGCGTCGAGCGGGAGCCCGCCGAGCAGGTCGGCAGTGCCTCGGGCGACGCCGCCCGCCAGCCGGTGCCAGGCATCGACGAGTGCGTTGGCCACGAACACCGTGGAGCGGCTCGAGTATGTGCCCTTTCCTCCGGCGGGGGCGAATGTGTCGCCGCTCGCCACATCGATCAGGTGCTCCGGGACGCCACCGGCGCGGGCGAGCACCGTCACCGCCATCCGATCGAGGCCCTGGCCGACATCGGTGGCAGAGGTGCGGATGAGGAACCGCCCATCGGTGTCGAGCTCCAGGCCGACCGTTTCTTCCCCGCCGAGCGCCGAGTGGATGATGAAACAGGCGTGGCCGATGCCGACTCGCTCACCGGCGCCCCGGCGCCGGTCTCGTTCGTCCGTCCATTCCGTGAGTCCGGCGCGCTCGACGAGGCCGTCGTACACGGCGGGGAAGTCGCCGCTGTCGAACACGAGGTCCGGCTCACCGTGCCCTCCGGAGCGCCGGAACGGAATGTCGTCCGACGAGACGAGGCTCGCCCGCCGAACGGCCATCGGGTCGAGTCCGGCCCGGCGGGCCAGGGCGTCGACGGCGCGCTCCCGGGCAAATGTGGTCTCGAAGGCGGCCGGTCCGCGAACGGTGCCGGTCGGCGTCCGGTTGGTGGCGATGCCGCGGCAACGCACCCGAAACGCCTCCCAGCGATACGGCCCGGGAAGGGTCTCGAGGACGATGTGGGCGATCCGGCTGCCGATGGGGCGGGGATAGGCACCCATGTCGAGCGAGACGTCAGCGTCGAGTCCGCACAGCCGCCCGTCGGCGTCCACGCCGAGGCGAATCCGGAGCCGCTGTGCCCCGGCGTGGTTGATGGCCGTCATGTGATCGCGGCGATGCTCCTCCCAGCGCACCGGACGGCCGGTGGTGGCGGCGGCCCAGGCAACCAGGTAGTCCTCTGGATAGAACTCGCCGCGGACCCCGAACATCCCGCCAACGTCGACCCGGTGGCAGATCACCCGCTCTTCGCCGATGCCGAACATCGATGCCAGGGTGCGGGCGGTGAAGTTTACGAACTTGGTGACTCCCCAGACGTGGAGCGAGTCGTCCACCCACTCGGCGAGAAGACCGCGTGGTTCGATCGGCAGGCCGGTCTTGCGATCGGTGGAGAGCTCAAGGTCGACGACCGCAGCTGATCCGGCGAGGACGGCATCAACGTCCCCGTCGCTCGCAGCGACATCGACCATCACGCTGTCCGGCAGGTCATCCCACAGCGGTACTGGGCGGTCGGGGTGACCGGCCGGCAGCGGGGCGATATCGACGATCAGCAGCCCGGCGGCATGCTCGGCGGCAGCAGGGCTTATCGCCACCACGATCGCCAACGGTTCGCCGACGTAGCGCACACGTTCGGCAGCGATCACCGGCTGGAGGTGGGAGGAGAGCAGCGGGGTGGATCCCACCCGGATGGGGATGGTCGGTATGACATCGAGATCCCCGGCGGTCCTCACCGCCACAACTCCCGGGGCCTGCCGGACGGCGGTGGCATCGAGCGCGGTAACCATCCCGTGCGGGACGTCGCTGCGAACGACGTGCATCCATAGGGCATCGGGCCGCCGCAGGTTCGATATGTAGGTGGCGCTACCCCTAACGAGCCGATTCGCTGTTGCGCCCTCCACGGACAGGGCTCCTCTGCAGTATGGAAAATCAGACTGTCGGCGGCTCCGGCACCCTCCTGACATTTCGTATATCATATCGCTGCGGCGGTCACACGTCGCGCCGAGATCAACGGAGGGAAGCTCGATGAGACCGAGAAAAGTATGGAATCTCCTTGCGGTTCTTCTCGCACTCGCGCTGGTCGCGGGCGCGTGCGGGGATGACGACGGAGGGGAAACGACTTCCACGACGACCGTAGCCGAGCCGATCAACTTGGTGGCGGTGCACGGCAGCAGCCCCGACTTTATTGCCCTAGTGCCGGCGGCGGCGTGGACGATCCTGGCCGAGGAAGGCATCAATGTCGAGCAGCAGTACGTCGAGGACGGCACGATCGCCATCCAAGCGCTGGTGAACGGCGACGCCCAGATCGCCACGAATATCGGCGTCAACGTCGGCCTGATCGCGGTCGACGAGGGGGCCAACATCGTCGATGTGATGGCAACCCAACGTCCGACGTGGGCGTTCGTGAGCCGGAACGAGTTCACCACTGTCGAGGAATTGGTGGGGAGGACCGTCGGGGTCCACAGCGAGACGTCGTTCACGAAGGCGCTGGCAGACTTCTACGACCGGACGTACAGCCTGGGGATGACCCAGCTGATCATCCCCGGCTCGGAGGTTCGCGCCGAGGCTCTGGCGAACGATCAGATCGACGCCTCGGTCATCGACCTGCCCGACATCGTCCGACTGAGCTTGACCTATCCGGGTTCGTTCACGGTGCTGGAGACCGTGGGCGAGACCCTGCCGAATCTGATCGAGCAGGACATCTGGATGGATCGGGCATGGGTCGAGGCCAATCCCGAGCTGGCGCAGCGCGTGGTGGTCGGGCTGGTCGCGGGTCTGCGCAAGCTGATCGACGATCCGGAGTTTGCTCTGAACCTCGCCGCGCAGCTCCTCCCTGACGAGGACCTGGCAGGGCTGGAGCAGCTGATTGGCGAGTACTCGGGCCGTGGTCTGTGGGATCCGAACGGGATTCTGACCGAGGAGACGGCGGCGTTCACGGTGGGTTTCTTCGCCGAGCTCGGTGAGATCGCCGTCGATCCCGCAACCGTGACCCTGACCGACTACTTCAACTTTGAGCTGCTGTCCGGGGCACTCGACGAGCTCGGGCGCCGCTAGAGCGTAAGTCGGCGGGCCACTGTCGACGCATCGGGTTGCGACCGGGATCGGAATTCGACGGTCGGCGGTCTGCTCCGGGCGCGCTCTTGGAGTGTCCCATGTGGAAGCGGGGGGCCGGCAGCGGATCGCCGCTGCCGGCCCTTCCACACCAGGGTGGGGTGAGAGAGATGAGATTGTGAGAGCACACGCGGACGCCGAAAGTGCCCTGAGCAAGCGCGAGTCGGTGCTGGACACTCGATGGTTCCCGTGGGTGGTGAGGATCGGTTCCGTCGTCGTCTTCCTCGCGGTCTGGGAGTGGTACGGCCGCATGCAGGACAACACGCTCTTTTTCGTACCCTTCAGCAAGGTCGTGGTGGCTCTCTGCGACCTCATAGGCACCGCAGAGTTCTGGTCGGCTTACAAGTCCACCCTCATCCCGTTCTTTTACGGATGGTTGACGGCGATCGTGCTCGGCGTCTCGTTGGGCCTCCTCATCGGCAGATTCCGGTCAGCCTTCCAGCTGTCGACTCCCTATCTGACGTTTCTGAACGCCCTTCCCGTGTCGACCCTGGTGCCAGTCGCTGTGATCCTGTTCGGGATCGGGCGCCCGGGCTCGGTGTATCCCTGGGACCAGAAGGCTGGCATCCTCATCGTCTTCCTGTTCGCCGTAGTGGAGGTGGTGCTCAACACGGCGGCGGGAGTCCGCTACGCCTCCAGGGATCTCATCGAGATGGCCCGGTCCTTCAAGGCGAGCGAATGGCGCCTGTTTCGCAAGGTCATCCTCCCCGACTCCGTTCCCGGGATCATGGCAGGGGTTCGGATCGGCACCGGCCGTGCCGTTGTCGGCATGGTGGTCGTCGAGATTCTGCTGGTGGCGGTGGGTGTGGGTCGGCTGATCATGAGATATCGGGCGCGGTTCCAGAGCGCCAAGTTGTACGCGATGGTGTTGTCGCTGGCGATCTTCGGCGTTGCACTGCTATCGCTCGCGCGGTGGGTCGAGCGGCGCGTGACCCGGTGGAAGATCGAAATGGAGGCGATGACGTGATCGAGATCCGCGACATCTCGCGCAATTTCCAGACGCGCGACGGTGAGTTTCAGGCCCTCACCGACGTGAGCTTCGACGTTGGGGACAACGAGTTCTTCTCGATCCTCGGGCCCAGCGGATGTGGCAAGACGACCCTGCTGAAGATGGTGGCCGGCCTCATCCGTCCCAGCGCGGGGACGATCAGCATCAGAGGTACACCGGTGACCGGCCCCGGGGAGGAGCGCGCCATGGTGTTCCAGCACTTCGTGCTGCTGCCTTGGGCGGACGTGCTGACCAATGCGGGTTTCGGTCTCGAGTTGCGAGGCGTTCGCCGCAAGGACGCCCGGGAGAAGGCTCGTCCCTACCTGGAGCAAGTAGGGCTGAGTCGGTTCGGTGCTCACTACCCTCACGAGTTGTCCGGTGGCATGCAGCAGCGGGTTGGACTCGCCCGGGCTCTGGCGGTCAGCCCCGACATCCTGCTTATGGACGAGCCTTTCGGTGCCCTTGACGCCCAGACCCGGCAGATCATGCAGGAGGATCTGACCAGGCTGTGGGACAAGGAGAAGAAGACCGTCATCTTCGTCACGCACTCGATGGACGAGGCCACCTACCTGTCGGACCGGGTGCTCATCATGGACACGCATCCAGGCCGGGTGAGGGAGATTCTGGACATTCCCCTCGAGCGGCCCCGGGAGCCGGGGATCCGAAGCTCCTCGCGGTTCGCCGAACTGACCGCGCACATGTGGTCCCAGCTGCGCGGCATGATCCATGATCCCGACGGAGAGGTTGCCCCGGAGTGACCATGGGAAGGTTCGTGGCGGCGCTCAAGAGGTCGTACCTTCCCCTTGTGGGGCTCGCCGTCGGCTTTGCGGTGTGGGAGACCATCGGGCGTCTCGAGTTATCGCCGGCCTTTCCGCCGCTTACCGACGTGTTCAAGGCCTGCGTCGACGTCTGGACGAGCGAGCGCTTCCTCAACAACCTAAAGGACAGCCTGGTGAGCGTGGCACTCGCTCTTCCCCCTTCGCTCGTCTTCGGCCTTCTCATCGGCCTTCTCGTTGGCCGCTACCGGATCGTCGAGTGGTCGCTCGACCTGTTCATCAATGCGTTCCTGTCGATCCCGCTGGTCGCCCTGATCCCGGTGCTGGTGCTGATCTTCGGCCTCGGCAGGGGGAGCATCCTCGCTACGATCGCCATTTACACGTTCTTCGGCGTCGTGGTGAACACATCGGCGGGAGTGAAGACCGCTGACGGCAACCTCGTCGAGATGGCCACCTCGTTCGGCGCCACCGAGCGCCAGATCGTGCGACGTATCGTGATCCCGGCGGCGATGCCCCTGGCGTTGGCCGGGGTGCGCATCGCTACCGGCCGGGCGATCAAGGGTGTGATCATCGCCGAGCAGGTCATCGGTCTCATCGGTCTCGGCGGCATGATCCAACGTCTCGGCGGTGCGTTCGCGGTCGAGGAGTTGTACGCGGTCGTGCTGTTCGTCGGCCTCCTCGGTCTGGTGAGCATGGAATTCGTGCGCTGGGGTGAGCGGGCGGCCATGCCGTGGATGCGGGGCCGCCTCGACGGTGGCCTCGGTGAGGAGCCCGTCGGGTAGGCGTCGCCTGCCGAGAGTCTGGGGAAGGAGCAAGCGATGGGTACCGAGCGCTGGGGGGTGTGCGACGTGCACGGCCATTACCTTCCCCCGGCGGCGATGGATCTGATGGGGAGCGGCCCGATCGTCGTCGGCGATGGGGTGGGCGGCGAGTCGATCTCGGTGAACGGCATGCCGGTGGGGGCGACCGTGCACCAGTTGTCCGCGGCGGAGGAGATGATCGTCGCCATGAACCGGGCGGGAGTCGATCATCGGGTGCTCACCCCGCCGCCCTTTACCTACAGGTATTGGGCGGATCCTGCCGACGGGATTCGGCTGTGTCGTCTCATCAACGACGCTGTCGCCGAGGTGGTCGGCGCCCATCCCGACCGGTTCTCCGGCTTGGCCACCGTGCCGCTGCAGGACCCGGCTGCCGCCGTCGTCGAGCTGGACCGGGGCCTGGACGAACTCGGCCTGCTCGGTCTGGGGGTGGGTACCAACCTGGGGGGCAAGCTGCTGTCGGATCTGGCGGTGCGCAGGGTGTTCGCCAGGGCGGAAGAGCGCAATGCCGCGGTGCTGGTCCACCCCGACTTCGTCCCCAGTCCCCGGTACGGCGACTACTACCTGGTCAACCTCATCGGCATGCCCGTCGAGACCGGGACGACGGTCGCCAACATGATGATGTCCGGGATGCTCGAGCAGCTTCCCGCTCTTCGGGTCTGCTTCGTGCACGGGGGCGGGATCGCACCGTACCTGCTGGGCCGTTGGAGCCGCAGCTGGCACGTCCGAGTGGACACCAGCCGGGACTCGACCAGGCCGCCCGAGGATCTCCTGGGCTCGTTGTACTGGGACACGCTGACCCACTCGGTCGGCGCGCTGGAGTTCCTGATCGGCCAGATGGGCGCCGATCACGTGGTACTGGGGACCGACGCCCCGTTTGATGTCGAGGACGCCGACCCTGTGGGGCAGCTCGACGCCGTTCCCGGCCTGAGCGGTGAGGAAAGACACCGGATTCGGTCGCTCACCCCGCTCAAGTGGCTGCACGGTGCCGACGCCACCTGATCGAAGGAGGGAGTCATGGGAGACATCATCGACCTGCACGTGCACTACTACACGGACGGGTATCTCGCCGCTCTCGAAGGCGCCGACACCATCCGGATCACGCGGCGGGAGCACGACAGCCGCTTCGTGTGCACGTGGCGCGAGGGCATCGCACTCACCGTTCCGCAGCCCCATCCCGGGGCGGCGCAGCGGCTGGAGATGATGGATCAGCTGGGTATTGCGACCCAGGTGTTGTCGATCCCGTCGCCCAGTGTTTACTTTCTCGAGCCCCGGCAGGCGGAGACGCTGGCGCGCTCGGTGAACTCCGAACTCGCCGAGATCTGTCGTCGCCACCCGGGCCGCTTTCGGGCGCTGGCCGCCGTGGCGATGGAGGACACGGACCTCGCTCTTGGCGGGATCGATTTCGCGCTCGACGAGCTGAATATGGACGGGGTGATGATTCTCACCAACGTCAACGGCGCCCCACTCGACGACCGCCGTTTCGAGCCGATCTGGGAGTACGCCCACGAGCGGAGGCTGCTGCTGTACACCCACCCGACCGTGCCCGAGGCGGAGCACTACGAGGACTACGGTCTCGCCATCGGTGTAGGGTTCTTTGCCGACACCAATCTCCTGCTCGCCCGACTGGCGTACTCCGGGGTATTCGAGCGGTACCCCGGCATCCGTTGGGTGTTCTCCCACCTCGGTGGAACGATGCCGTTCATGCTCCCGCGCCTCGATGGCTACCACCGACAGTTTCCCGAGTTCCGGGTGAAGGCACCGCGTAACCCGTCGGAGTACATCAAGGAGCAGATCTTTGATACGGCCACCACTCATCGACCGGCGATCCGGTGCGCGGTCGAGACGCTCGGCCTCGACCGGCTCGTCTTCGGCAGCGATTACCCGCACATCCCCAGCGGAAGCGGCCCCTTCATCGAAGCACTCGACGCCACGGGCGCCGGCGCCGTCGCGATGGGGGAGTTGTTGACCGGCCGGGCGGCCACACTGTTGTCCGGAGGAGACATCTGAGGAGGAGCCGTGTGTGGACCCAGCATCGTGAACGAGTCCACTCGAACTAGGATCGCCGCCCTCTCCGCCACCCCGGGTCGCGTGTCGGCGAGCCCGTTTGGTCACGACGACCAGATCGGGATGGTCAATCTGATCACGCCAGAGATTGCGAGGGAGCAGTTGGCCCGGGCCGACGGCGGGAGGATCTTCGACCTGTCCGTGGACCTATTCATAGGGATGCCGACATGGACTGCCGGCGGTGAGCCGCCCTACAGCATCTGGATGGTGCACACCCCGCGCGGGTCGGTGGTCAACGACCCCGTGGGCGTCGGCGCCGAGCAGAACGAGCGGGTGGCCTGGTCCGCCGACGCCATCTCGATGTTCACCCACTGTGGCACCCACATCGACACCCTCAACCACTTCGGATACCACAACCGGATCTGGAACGGGTTCGACGCCGACGAACACCTTGGCAGCGCCCACTGGAGCGTGGCGGGAGCGGATCGCCACCCACCGGTTATCGCCCGTGGCATCTTGGTCGACGTCGCCTCTGCCAAGGGTCTGGCGGTGCTTCCCGACGGGTATGCCATCGGGAGTGCCGACCTGGTTGACGCTCTCGCCAGACAGCGGGTCGACCTGCGCCCCGGTGACGTGGTGATGGTGCGTACCGGGCGGGGATCGACCTGGCCCGACCCGGACGCGTACCTCCCGCGCGAGCCCGGGCTCGACCGCGACGGGGCAGAGTTTCTCGCCCGAGCGGGGGCGGCCATGATCGGAGCCGACAACATCGCCCTCGAGCATCTGCCGTCGGCCGACTCCTCCAACTGGCTCCCTGTGCACACTTATCTGCTCGCCGAGGCCGGAGTCCCGATCATGGAGGTCGTTGACCTCGAGGAGCTCTCTCGGGAGCGGGTGTACGAATTCGTGTACGTGGGTGCGGGCCTCAAGCTACGGGGGGCGACCGCCGGTCCGATCCGGCCGCTGGCGCTTCCATTGCGGGCTTAGTGCCCCGACACGCAACGTTTGGCGCGCTCGGGACGGCCCCCGACGCCCCCGGCTGCGTCCTGCTCCTCGTTGTGCCTCCTTGCCGGATGACGCCGCTGGCTCGCCCTGAGCATCACCAACGTCACCCGACGAGGCACACCAGGTTACCGCAGTGCCGGTGCGCTGATCACGAGCAGGGTGGCCTCGTCCTGGCTCCGATTGCGGATGTCGTGGGTCTCGCCTGCGGGGATGATGGCAGTGTCGCCCGGTTGTAGGACCACCGATTCCCCGCCGGTGGACACATCGAGCACCCCGGTGACGACGACGTAGATCTGAACCGAGCCCTCGTGCACGTGGAGGTCCGACCCCCCATCCGGGGAGAGCGTCCCGTGCCACACGCTGACTGCGTCGACCCCGCCGCGGTGCCTACCGGCGAGAAGACGGTTGATGACGCGGCTATGGCCGCCCGGTTCGTAGGCGGTTGTGTGCTCGAAGCGAACGATCTCGATGCCCGGCTCCCTATCGGCGAAAGACGCCCCACACTCCCCGCAAAATGTCGCTGATCTCCCCAACCGTGGCTCCGGCACGGGCGGCGACGACGACGGCGGGCATCAGGTTGGTAGCCGCGTCGGAGGCGTCGCCGTGGACCTGGTCGAGAGCCGACTGCACGGCGTTGCCGTCGCGTCGCGCCCGGTGCGCGGCGAGCCGATCGAGCTGGCGCTGCTCGAACGATCCGTCGCCGAAGGAGGGGAGGGTGAACGCGGGTGCGGCGACGTCGTCCCGGAGGTGGCTGTTCACGCCGACGATCTTCGCCTCGCCCCGGGCGATCGCCATCTCACGCTCGTAGGCCCGCCGGTCAATCTGCTCTTCGATCCAGCCGGACGCGATCAGCTCGAGCATGCCGCCCCCGGCCTCGATCTCCTCGATCAGCGCCTCCGCCCGGGACTCGATCTCGTCGGTGAGGTGCTCTAGGTAGTACGAGCCGGCGAGGGGATCGACCGTCCTGGTGATCCCGGTCTCGGTGGCGAGGATCTGCTGGGTGCGCAATGCCACGAGTGCCGACTCCTCGGTGGGGAGTCCGATGGCTTCGTCGTACCCGACAGCGTGCATCGCCTGGGCGCCCCCGAGGATCGATCCCAGCTGATGAATCGTTACCCGGACGATGTTGTTCAAGGGCTCGTTTGCGGTCAGGGACAGTCCGTCGCCTCCGGAGAAGAACCGCATCATCAGCGAGCGCTCGTCACCGGGGGCGTAGCGGTCGCGGATCAGGCGGGCCCAGAGACGGCGGCACGCCCGATGTTTGGCAACCTCCTCGAAGAGGTCGCTCATCGTCGCCAGGTTGAAGCTGATCCTGGGGGCGAAATCGTCGATACCCACCCCGCGATCGACCAGCGCCTGCACGTACACCAGCGCGTTGGAGAGGGTGAAGGCCACTTCCTGGACGGCATCGGCGCCGGCCTGGCGCATGTGGTACCCGCACACGGACACGGAGTTGAACCGGGGGAGCTCCCGGGCGCAGTACTCCATGGCATCGGTGAGGAATCGCAGGGAGGGGCCGGGGGGGAAGATATAGGTCTTGCGGGCGATGTACTCCTTGAGGATGTCGTTCTGGATCGTCCCGCGGAGGTGGGCGGCTGGCACCCCGTGACGCTCACCGGCGAGGATGTAGAAGGCGAGGACGATCGGAGCCGTGGCGTTGATGGTGAACGACGTGGACACCTCGTCGAGCGGGATCCCCGCAAAGATGTCGACCACGTCCTCGACCGAGCAGGCGGCTACCCCGGTGCGACCCACCTCGAAACGCGCCTCGGGGGCGTCGGAGTCGTACCCCATCTGGGTGGGCAGGTCGAACGCCACCGACAACCCGGTCTGGCCCTGGTCGAGCAGGAAACGGAAGCGACGATTGGTGTCGACCGCGGTCTCGAGCCCCGAGTACATCCGCATCGTCCACGGACGTCCGCGGTACATCGTGGGGTAGATGCCCCGCCCGAATGGCGGCTCTCCCGGCATCCCGTTGCGATCCTCGCTCCCTGGGGAGACGTCGTCGGAGGTGTAGACGATCTGGACCGGGATCCCGGAATCGGTGGTCGTCTGCGTAAGCGCGCCCGCCTCCGGGTGGCGCTCCAGCCAATTGTTGATGCGTCCCATTGCTCACCCGGCGGTTGCGGACCGCCTCACAAGTCCATGATGGCCTTGCGCTGGGCCCCGTCGATGATGATGTGCGCGCCGTTAATGAAGGAAGCCCGCGGTGAGGCGAGAAAGACGACCAGGTTGGCGACCTCCCCGGGTTCGGCGATCCGCCCGAACGGGATGCTCGCCACGGCCAGCTCGTGGGCGCGGGCCTGGTCGACCCCCTTGTCCCGGGCAAAGGCCTTCTCGAGACCGTCCCAGCGGTCGGTGTTCACCGGTCCGGGGTTGACGGTGTTCACGCGAATGCCGAGGCGACCGTACTGCTCTGCCATCGACGAGGCGAAGTTGATGTCGGCGGCATTGGCCACCCCGGCGGTCGTCTCCCAGTACGACGGCTTGAGCCCGTCGTTGCCGACGACCATCACGATCGCACCCTGTCTCCGTTCCCGCATCCGGGGAAGCACGGCGCGCACCGAGCGGACGTAGCCCATGAACTTTAGGTTGAGCGAACTGAACCATTGCTCGTCGGTGAGGTTCTCGACAAGGCCGCCAGCGGAACTGCCGGCACAGGTGACCAGGATGTCGATTTCGCCGAACTCGGCGGCGACCCGGGCCGTGGCCGCGTCGACGGCCCCGGTGTCGCCGGCGTCGGCGACGACGTAGAAGGCGCGTCGCCCGGTGGCCGCTGCAATCTTGTCGGTGGCCACCTCGAGGTCCTGCTCGGTGCGGGCCATCAGGGCGACATCGCAGCCTTCCTCTGCGAGGCGCATCGCCGAGGCGAACCCGATGCCCTTGCTGCCTCCGGTGACGAGCGCGATCTTGCCATCGAGACCGAGATCCATGGTCGGTGTACCTTCCCTCGGCTATATCATATCGCGAGAGGTGAAACCCCGTCGGGCGGGCGGGCGCGTGCCACCGCCCGCTGCAAGGCTCGTCCCGTCAGCACCTGGGCGAGGTGGGTCTTGTAGGCCACACTGCCGTGGAGGTCGGCGAGGATGTGAACGCCGTCGGTGGCGAAGCTGGCGGCGTTGCGCACCGCCGTCGGGGAGGCATCGGTGGTGACCAGGGCATCCCGGACCGGCTTGGCCAGGAGCGGGGTGAATCCGACCCCGGTGAGCGCGACCCGTACGTCATCGACGATCCCGTCCACGAGCCTCACCCAGGCGGCGACGCCGACGACGGCGAACCCCTCCCGGGTCCCGCGGCGCCCCACCTTTTCGTATGCCGATCCTTCCTCAGGGTTCGATCGCGGGATGGCGACCTCGGTCAAGATCTCAGCCGGCTGCAGTGCGGTCGTGAACAA
>Ga0209751_10003333_pt1 | contig 15638 bp, 13 predicted proteins | sample RifCSP13_1_FD_184019 | JGI IMG/M metagenome (GOLD analysis project Ga0209751, IMG submission 184019) | Soil microbial communities from Rifle, Colorado - Rifle CSP2_sed 13_1 (SPAdes) (version 2) | ecosystem: Environmental > Terrestrial > Deep subsurface > Rock core/Sediment | place: Rifle... | reverse complement strand
TATTTATTTTTTCCCGCTACACAGAAGCGTTTATCGGATCACCATAAGACCTATGGCCGAGAAATGGAAGGGCTTTCCAAAAGCTTTTCACACGGTCTGGCGAGTTGTTAGCCCGCTCCCCGCAGTCGGCTAGATGCCGGGCTCAATCATCAGAGCCGGAGAAAGCTCAGGGGCATTTACCTCCAGGAGGTGTGGTTCGCCGGTCGAGCCGCGGTACTCAATCTCGACGCGGAGAGACTGGAAATGGGTGCCCGTCTGGTCGGCCAGCGAGGCTGCGGGATCGTAGCTGTCAATGACATCGATGAGCAGGGCAAAGAAGCGCCCGGGTGGAAGGAGCGGCGCGGGACCCTCGAGATCGAAGATGCCTAGAGGAGCGGAAACGTTCTCCTTTGGCACCCAACTTCCCGAGATACTCAATTCAGTGGCTGTGCCGGGACCGTAGTTGGAGACGAGAATGAAAAGGAATCTAGTTTCTTCCCCATCGGGCGAGGTGCTCAATGATCGCCAGTAGCCGGACTTGAGAAGGGTTGGAGAAAGTCCGAAGTTCTCAAGGAAGGTGTTGTCCCGGGGCAGGTCAAGCGAGGGGCTATCCGCAAGATAGTAAGCCGCTTGGAGAGTGGGGAGGGAGGCCGCGGCTAGCTGGGTTTCATCGATCTGGACATTCTTGGCGGAGAGATCGTTTGCCTCCCTGGAGGCCGAGCAGCTCTGAGAAAGGGCAATGATCGAGACAACGATGGCAGCCACGGAGAGAACGTTGCCCAACCATGCGGGCCCCTTGGCTGTCGTTGAGGCAGGTTGCTTAGTCACGTCGTATTAGGCTCCCTTGCCCGGTGATAAGCTTACTATCATGATGTCAAGTCCTTTCTGCAAAAACGATGAGAGGTGTCACTAGCGGGCTAACTATGTGTTCAGCCATCGTTTGGCGGGTTAACGGCTTATGGGCGGATTTCAGGCAGCCTGACACCCTAAATTCATCAGGCATTAGGCTGCAATCGGTCGAAATAGGAAGATAAACTGAAATCAGTATAGCAAAATCGCGGAGAAAATGCAATGCCTGAAGGACCCAAAAAAATGCTGGATGTCGTGCGTGACGTGTTACGCACCAAACATTATTCCTATCGCACCGAACAAGCCTACACGGACTGGATCAAACATTACATCCTCTTCCACCACAAACGCCACCCAAAGGACATGGGCGAAGATGAAATCCGCGCCTTCCTGACCCACCTCGCAGTCGTCGGTCTAGGAAGTCCGCAACGTAAAGTCGCCGCCTCCACTCAGAATCAGGCGCTCAGCGCCCTGCTCTTCCTTTACCGGTATGTGCTGCAAAAAGACATCAATCTGCCTCCCGAACTGGTGCGCACCTCCCGCCCCAAAATCCTCCCCACCGTACTAACCCATGCTGAAGCCATGTCGGTCATTAACCAAATGCGCGGCACTTCCCACCTGATGACCAAAATCCTGTATGGTAGCGGTCTGCGCCTGATGGAATGCCTGCGCCTGCGGGTTAAAGACCTTGATTTTGGCAACCACCAGATCATCGTCCGCGCCGGCAAAGGCGAGGACGACCGCTTCACCATTCTGCCCGACTCCATTGTGTCCGAACTTCAAACCCACTTGCAGGATGTCAAAGCTTTACACGATAAAGACCTGCGCGAAGGCTATGGGGAAGCGGCCCTGCCCTACGCACTCGACGTCAAATATCCCAACGCCGGACGGGAATGGGCCTGGCAGTATATTTTTCCCGCCTCCCAGCGTTCCACCGATCCGGTTTCCGGTGTTATCCGTCGTCATCACCTGGATGAAAGCGTTTTGCAGAGAGCTGTCAAGGAAGCGACGCGCCTGGCAAAGATTGATAAACCCGTCAGCCCGCATACCTTTCGCCACTCCTTCGCCACTTACCTGCTGGAAAGCGGTCACAACATCCGCGTGGTGCAGGAGCTACTGGGGCACAAGGACGTGCGCACCACCATGATCCTTCGGTTGCGCTCAGGACAGGTCTACACGCATGTACTGAACCGGGGGGCCTGTCCGTGCACAGCCCACTCGACGACTAACCTCCTTCGATGAAGAGCCTCGCCTGGTTTGCTTTGCCAAACCACATATCCTTTTCCTATGCCTCTTCCACCCAATGTACCCATTCCAGGCGGACTTCGCGAGCAGAATTGTACAACCGCCGGTCAGCCGTCCACAAGTGGCAACCAAGCGCTTCCGCCAGAGACAAATAAAAACTATCGTAGGCTGCCGCCCGGTCAAGGCGCAGTGTCCACTCCAGGGCGCGACTGCTAAACGATTCGGTTGGATCAGCCGGTTGAGCGCCGAGAGCAAATATTTGGATCAGACCTTTGCGAGCTTCATCTGGAGAAAGGCTGCCAAAGTAAACCGCCTTGGTCAGGCCGGAAACGACTTCATAAACCCACAGAGCAGGTACAGTGATTTGATCGCCGGCCTCGGCTGTGCGTGCGTATAACTTCCAGCAGGCTTCACTGAGTGGATCCGGCAACAGCCATCGCAGGGCTATACTGGCGTCAATCACGATGGGGGAGCCAGTCACTGCGCTGCTCCAGTTCTGCCCGGCTGGCGACAAGAATATCGCCCACGTCGATCATTTCACCGCCCCGGCGATCCAGTATTTCGTTCGCCAGGGCTTTTGTCTTCGCCATCCAGGCCATCATCTGCGCCTGGCCTTGAGAGCCCAGCGCCTGCAGCTTCTGATAATCTGCTATGCTCACCAAAGCTGCTTTGGGCTTACCCCGCGAGGTAAGGATGATGCGTTCGCCTCGATAGGCAACTCGATTGACCAAATGGGAGATGTCCCGTTTTACCTGTCCGATGCTGATCTGTTCTTCCATTGTATTGACTCCAAAGTTGTAATATCCTGATAATGATCATATTACAATCAGGAGGGGATGTCAAGCGTTATCCGACACAATTATTGGATCAACCGCGCCATCTGCTCCGCCTGCTGCAATTCTTCAGGTGTGTTGAGGTTCCAAAAAGCCAGCTTCAGGGGGTCAAGCCGGGAAGCCTCTTCTGCTGAAAGTGTGGCGACCTTCACGGCGGGGAACCAGGAGATCAGCCGCCGTTCGCCAGCTTCCAGGGCATCCTTCACCGCCGGCAGGCAAATGTCTCGGCGGTAGACGGCGTGGAAAGGCTCGTAGCCATCCTCGGATTGGGGGATAACCACGTCCACCTCCGCTTCGAGCAAGCGCTCGCGGGCTGCAGCCAGGATTTCCGGACTGGCGAACGGCATATCGCAAGCGACAACCGCTACCAACGGATGCCGGGCTACGTTCAAAGCCGTATACAACCCCCCCAAAGCCCCCATCCCGGGATAGATATCCTCGAAGAGCGGTACGCCTAAGAAGCGGTAAGCCTCCGGGCGGTTGGTGGTCACCAGCACCTCGTCCCCCAGGGAAGCCACGCGCGCCATCACCCGGGCGATCAGCGGCTGCCCCAGCAAGAGCAGCAGCCCCTTATCCTGTCCCATCCGCCGCGATTCCCCGCCTGCCTGAATCACTACGCTCAGCATAATATTGATTATAATATGGAAGAATCGACCGCATACACTTCAAGTTACACGCCTCACATTTCACGTAACCCGATTTATTGGTAACTGTACTGGAGCTTTAAAATGTCCAACCTCGCTGATGTTCTCGATCGTTTGACCGTCGAAGGCGAGTTATACGAGACCTTGCCGGAGGGTGCCGTGCGCTGTTATGCCTGCGGGCACCGCTGTCTGATCCGGGAGGGCCGGCGCGGCATCTGCCAGGTGCGCTTCAACCGGGGTGGCAAATTGCTGGTCCCCTGGGGATACGTGGCCGCCTTACAAGCCGATCCTATCGAGAAAAAACCTTTCTTTCACATCCTCCCCGGCACTGACGCCCTGACTTTTGGCATGCTCGGCTGTGATTTCCATTGCTCGTATTGTCAGAACTGGTTGACATCCCAGGCTATGCGTGACTCAGATTCGGATATGTCCCTCAGTTTTGTGCGCCGCACCTCGCCCGAGCAGCTGGTGTCCTACGCGCTGCAAACCGGCGCCGGGGTCATTGCCTCCTCGTATAACGAACCGTTGATCACCTCCGAGTGGGCGGTCGGCATCTTCCGCCACGCCCAACAAGCCGGACTGAAGTGCGTTTACATTTCCAACGGCAACGCTACGCCCGAGGTCCTGCAATACCTGCGCCCGTATATAGTTGGCTACAAAGTCGATCTGAAAACCATGCAGGACCGCCATTACCGCCAGCTGGGAGGGGTTTTGGAGCACGTCCTGGATACGATCCGCATGGCGCGTGAGATGGGCTTGTGGGTCGAGGTCGTCACCTTGACTGTACCTGGTTTCAATGACAGCACCGACGAATTGATGGACGCGGCGCGCTTCATCGCCTCGGTTTCGCACGACATCCCCTGGCATGTGACGGCCTTCCACCCGGATTACAAAATGACCGATCCGCCTCCCACCTCGGTTGCGACCTTATTGCGCGCCGCCGAGATCGGGCAGGAAGCTGGGCTAAACTATGTTTACGCGGGAAACCTGCCCGGCCGGACGGGAGAGTATGAGCACACCTCGTGTCCCAATTGCCAGACGCTGCTCATCGAACGTTTCGGTTACACTATCCTCCATTACCGTCTGACAGCCCAAGGCACCTGTCCGAAGTGCAACACGGTCATCCCCGGCGTCTGGACGGACCAGCCAGAGACTGTCCGCCTGGAGGGGATCGGCATGCCGCGCATCGTTGCCTGGTAGCCCGACATGTCTTCCCTCGACCTGCTCATCCTCCCCCTCGTCCGCTCCGGTGGGCAAGACCAGCCAAGCGTTCCCGGCCTGTACGTGGCCAGCCGGCCCCGGCGCGTGGCTCGCTTCCGGGAACGCGACGAGCTGCTTCTCTACCTCACCCTGCGGGCCAGCGTCCCCTTCTCAGCCGACCAAACCAATGACCTCCTGGCCAGTCTGGCAAAGACTTACTTCGGCACATCCGGCTCCGTAACGACTGCCCAACGGGCGGTCGCCGAAGCGCTTAATCAATCCTTGTTTGACCGCAACCTGCGCAGCGATCACCAGGTAATTGGCCTGATCGCCCAGGTCGTCCTGCGCGCTGACCGCTTGCATTTAGCCCAATCTGGCCCGCTGCACGCTTTATTTCTCTCCTCAGGTGAAGCGCAAGACTTCCACGATCCCAGCCTGGCCGGGGAGGGATTAGGCCTCGACCGCAACACAGCGGTTTATTTTTCTCAAGTTGAGCTGAATACCAACGATGCCCTGGTCTTGACGGCTGAACCTCCCAGCGCCTGGACGACGGAGACCCTGCAAAACCCTCAAGGTCAAGGACCAGAAAGTTTACGCCGCCGTTTACTCTCGAAGGCCGGACCCGACTTGCGCGCGGCCTTGCTCCACGCCCAACCGGGCACCGGCCAGCTGCGCCTGCTGCGACCGGTGCGTGCCGTGCGACCTGGGCTATCCCAACCTGTACTTTCGGCAACGCCCCTCCCCCGGCCGGTGCAAACAGGGGTGGAGCCAGCTCCGATTGAAACCGCCCCCGATTCGGTAGCCGTTCCTGCGCAATCGATCCAAACTCCACCGGCTGAGGGAGCACCCATTCCGGCGAGTATTGCCCCGGCCAGACCTCTGGAGGCGTCCGTGCCTCCCATTGTAACTGCACCCCTCCCGCCAGGCCGCGCTGTCCCTGCCCCTCCCGTCAAACCACGCGCCCCTCGCCCGTCCTCTCCGAGCCCCATGCTGATCTGGTTGGGTTCCATCGGGCGCGCCCTGGGAACCGCAACTCGAAAATTCATCCGGAAGGCTGGCGCGATTGCCAGACAAATGTTGCCGGACGAGGGCATCTTTGCCCTGCCTCCAGCTACGATGGCTTTCACCGCGATCGCTGTGCCGCTGGTCGTGGTGACCATGGCGGCCGTGGTCTACTTCCAACGCGGGCGCGCCTCCCAGTATGCAGTTTACTTTGACCAGGCAAAAGAGGTGGCCTTGACCGCCCAGTCAAAAACCGATCCACAGGAACTGCGCCAGTCCTGGCAATCAACTGTCCTGCTGCTCGACCAGGCCGAATCCTACCAAACCACGTCTGACTCGCAGAACTTGCGCCAGCAAGCCCAATCTTCCCTGGACGGCCTGGACGCAGTCGAACGCCTGGATTTCCAACCTGTCCTGGCCGATGCCTTAGAGGAGACTGCTCACATTACGCGCATTGTCGCCTCGGTGGACGAACTGTATCTGCTCAACGAAGCGGAAGGTGTGGTACTGCGCACTGTGCGCACCAACCAGGGCTACCAGATCGATCCGACCTTCCAGTGTGGTCCAGGTCCTTACGGAGGTTTCATCGTCGGGGCTATCACCGATATCGCCGCCTTGCCGAAAGGCAACGACTTGAAAGCTACCATCGCGGCCATCGACGCTGATGGGAACCTGCTCTATTGCATCCCAGGTGAAGAGGCTTTGGCGAAACAGATGGAACCACCCGATATCCACTGGGGAACGCCGCAGGGTCTCACCGTTGACACCGGCGACCTGTATATCCTGGATCCCCAGACGAATGCCGTCTGGATTTACCGGGGGATGGAAATAACCAAACCGCCGCGGCTTTTTTTTGGCGAGCAGATCCCCCCCATGCACGATGTCATCGACATGGCCATCAACTTGACTGACCTATACTTATTACATGCCGACGGTCACCTGACCACCTGCGACTACAGCGGCTTGTTAGAGTCTCCCACCCGTTGTGAGGATCCGGCAACCTATACCGATTCCCGGTCTGGGCGCCAGGATGGGGCTTTGATCCAGGACGCCTCCTTCACCGAGATCCTGTTCTCTCCTCCTCCCGACCCCTCGATTTACCTGCTCGATCCGGTAACCAAAGCGATCTACCATCTCAGCGTTCGCTTAACATTACAACGCCAATATCGCTCTCGAGACCCACTCCCAGAAGGCCCGGCCACTGCCATCGCCATCAACAAGAATAACCGCACAGCCTTTATGGCGATCGGGAACCAGGTATATTCCGCCACTTTGCCATAACATCTACTGCGTGGCGGTCGGCCAGGGGGTGTAAGTCGCCTGGATGGGCTGGGGGCTGGCGCTGGGCGTTGGAGAGATTGTCGCTCGTTCGTCCTGCAGTTGAACTGCAGGACGAACCGGTGTCTGGGTGTTCACCGCCGGCTCCGTCTGCGTTGCGAGCGGTAACAGAAGTGGCGCATGGGTGGGGATGAGGGTGGGCAGGACCAGGGGCGCGCTGGTCTGGGTGGGGATCGAGGTCTGTGCGGCGCGACCCGAGAACCAGTAATAAGCGCCGAAAAGCGCTCCTCCCGCGAGAAGCAGGATCGCTAATCCAAATATAACCCAAAACAGGCTGGATCGTCGCCCTCTTCTACGTTTGCCTGGCGCGGCTGGTTTCCGCCCCGGCCCCTGAATACCGATCAGCGTAAGGTTATCATGACCGCCGCGGGCGTTAGCCAGGTTAACCAGCTCCTGCACTGCTTCCTGGAGGTCCCCCTTTGCCAGGGCGGCCAGGATTTCGCCATCAGCCACCAGATCGGTCAGGCCATCACTGCACAATAGCAGGTTGTCTCCAGGGAGCAAGGGCGTCCCCTGGTTCGCCTCAGCCTGGGCATCCGTTTCGCTCTGGCTCAGGCGCAAGCGCAGGTCCGGTACCACTGGCGCCTGCGACCCCAGGTGGCGACGGATGACGTGCGCATTCGGGTGGTTGCGCGCCTGCTCCGGGGTCAACGCGCCGGAATCTAGCGCCTCTTGCACCCAGGTATGGTCAGTTGTCAATCGATGGATTTTCGATCCTCGCTCCAGGTAGATGCGCGAATCCCCTACCGAGCTAATAAATAATCGATCGCCGATCACCCAGGCACACACACAGGTGGTGCTCATCCCTTGCCGGTCCGGATCGGACATCGATTGCGCATAAATGGCCTGGCCGGCCTGGAGGAATGCGTCCTGCAGTGTGCTGAGCGGATGACCAGCATCTCCGGCTGCCACTACCTGGCTGACTATCTCGACCGCCAATTCTGCCGCCACCTCGCCTGCCCGGTGACCGCCAACCCCGTCGGCGATCACCGCCAGGAGCGAGGGGGTTGGATCATCATGACTGATCTGGTAGGCGGAAACCGCGTACCGGTCTTCGTTCTCCCTTCTCCGCATCCCTGGATGAGTTATGGCCGCAACAAGTAGGTGAGCGCGGTCGACCGGGATCACGGTGCGGGTTCCTTTGGCCTGGTAACCGGCTTACGCGTTTGTCCCGGTTCGCGCAGGACAAACCGGAAACCAACTCTCCCAATATGGATTAAATCCCCATGTTCCAGGCGCATCCCCTCCTGAGAGACCGGTGTATAGTTTATCCAGGTGCCGGCCGTAGAGCCTTCGTCGGAGAGTCGAAAGGCGCCATGCTCCTCGCGCCGCAGGCAGGCATGCTTAGAATCCACCGAACCATCTTCCAATACCTGAGTCGCTTGAGTCGGATCGCTGCCAAAGGTGATTTCATCGCTGACGATCGGGATGGGGGGAGAACTATCGGCCTGTTCGGATTCGGACAGCCGGATTAAATAAGCAAAGGCCTTTGGCACTGTCCGCCTTTGTGGCCAGTGTAACCGGCCCATCCAGCGCGAGCGGCGCTGGGGTGGTGACTCGGTTTTTACCCTCACCGGTTGCGTCACCGGATCAGACCGCCGGCGCCGGCGGCGCACCTCCCTCAAAGAACCTGGACGCAACCGCCCCCCCAGGATCAACACTAACACTAACACCGCCCCGGCCAGGGTTGCCGCCAGAACCGCGACCAATGTCCGGTTCTGAGAGATAGTCGTTAACGGGCTCTCGCTGGGTTGTTCAAGCGAGATTACCACCGGAATCTCAACACTTGTTCCGCTCAGCCCCAGACTGTCCTGTGCCTCTGCTTTGAGCAGATGCTGGCCTGTGGTTGTGTAATCGCTGAGATCCCAGATAAATTGTTCAAAAGGCGCAGACAGATTGACATCTACAACAGTCCCATCGACAGATAAGGCGCTCCGCGTTATAGGCCTGGGGTGCGCGTCCGGGAATTCGACCAACACTTCCAGGGTTTGCACCTTGGGAGTGAGATTTTCTGGATTCGGTTCAGCTTCGGGTGGGGCGGTACGCGTGATCTCGACCGGCGGTGAGTCGAAGGTCACAACCGGCAACAGCACTTCCAGGTCGAACTCCTGTACGGGTGTAAAGGCTTCAAATCCTTCGCCCAACACCTGGGCGCTGACTTGATGCGTTCCACTAGAGGCGATGTGCGAGTCGTATGCCAACGAATAAGTGCTCCGCAGCGGTTCCAAGTACTCTTCCAGATCAGGAAATGATTCAACCCCTGAGAAACCAAAAGATGATCCACCCGTCTGAGCTGCCATTTCCGCCAGCTGGGAGGCTCCCGGCGAAGCGAACTGTTCGACTGGTGCCACGAACCAGACAAAGATCTGCACCCCACGCTGGACAGCCCGCGCCGCCAGGCTCTGTAATCCAACGGAGGCGTCTGTCTCAGGAATCGAGGTAAGAAATAACACTGCGCGTCTCATCCCGGGCCGGGGAGTCGGATCAGCCGCGATCTCCAGGGCGCGCGCCAGGACATCAAACCCGCTAACCGTCTCCTGGACAGCCAGCTTGTAGGATTTCAACACCGCCACCCATGCCTCGACCGCAGCCAGGTGCGTCGATTCAGGCCCACCGCCGGCTAAAAAACTCAAATCATCAATCGTTGAACCCTGGAGTGTACCCGCCCAGGCCTCAAACGCCTGAACCAGGTAATCGTAGCGGTTGAGACCCTGAGCGTCGCGAATGTCAAAGGATGTGCCAGGCCCGACAGCTAGAACGAACTGCGCCCCTGGCCGCAATTGGTTTAGCTCGCTGGTTGGCAGCTGGAGCCCATCCTCCAAAATAATTATATCCTCGGCTCCCAGGCCATACACAAACTTCCCCTCCGGCGAGCGTACGTCCAGGTAGGTGGTGATACGCGGGAACGCACTGCTATCAAGAGGCGCCAAACTGGCCTGGTACGCCTCTTGTGCAACAGCAGGCTGGGCAGATGCGCCGTGGAATGCCAGGATTAAGCAGAGTAGGGTCAGGATGACCCTACGCAGGGGAAGCGGCATAGATAAATTTTAACATAAGCTCATGCTTAAGATTCGCCAAGCGGTGCGGGCGCCTCTTCCACGGCCACGGGCTTTCCGGTCAGGCGCAGGTAGGTCAGCGTCCAGGCCGATTCAATATAGGCGCGCAGCACTCCGTTCAACACGATCAGCACGGGCAGATAGGCTACAAAACAGATCGCAGCCAACACGAAGCCGCTCTGCTTGAACACATCCGTGCCTGCCATCACTCCAATCAGAGCTGGAACTACGATCAGCCCGATCGGTAATGCGATCAGCAGGCCTCCGATCAGACTGACGCCCAGGTAGAGGATCAACCCCATAATGATCATTGTGCCCAGGTTATTCCTGAACACCTCCCAACCGCGCTGCACTCCAGCCGGGATGCCCAGGTTTTCGATCACCATGGCGAGATTGACCTGCTCCAGATACACACCCACCAACCACCCCAACGGGATCAGAACGCAGAGCAGGGGCAGGCATAATAAACCCACACCCAGTGTGGCCACAGTAAAAATCGCATACGCGATCACCAATACTAAGATGGCAAAGAAGGCAGCCAATCCGAAGAGCAAGTTCAGACCGAAAACCCGCCAGAAGTATGGCAGGCTGCCCCGGAACACCTCCCCAAAACTCAAGCGCTCTGCGCCCTGCTCCACCTGCTGAGTGCCGTGGATCAACCCGATGCGCCCGACCGTACCCAGGAAAATCACCAGCACAACCAGCAGGAACATCAGGATTACGATCCCACCGACGATCAGGGCGATCAGCCAGCCGGGCAAGTTCGCAAACTGATCAAAGAACGGCTGGACCTCGGCCGGAGCCTCCCCCTGATAAGAAATGCCAGAGTTGCCCGCGCTACCCCCGCCGCCGCCGCTGCAGCCAGCCAGGATCCCGAAGATCCACAAGACTTTGTGCTTCCAGATGATCTTCCAGGCGTTTGATAATACTTCTCCGATGTTCATAGTGCATGCTCCTTTCACTCCCATTCGATCGTCGCTGGCGGTTTGCTGGTTATATCATACACCACCCTGTTGACTCCCGCCACCTCATTAACGATCCGATTGGCAATGCGCGCCAGCAACTCATATGGCAAACGCGCCCAATCGGCGGTCATGTAGTCCTCGGTGGTGACGGCGCGCAAAGCGACCACTTCTTGATAAGTGCGTTGGTCGCCCATCACCCCGACAGAGCGCACCGGGAGCAAGACTGCAAAGGCCTGCGCTGTGCCATGCACGACATCCTGGCGCGCTGTCATGCTCAACAGTCCCGCAGCTGCTAACTCCGAGATCAGGATTTCATCAGCTGCCCGCAGGTGGGCCAGCCGTTCTGGCGTGACCTCACCCAGGCAGCGTACGGCTAAACCTGGACCCGGGAAGGGTTGCCGCCACACCAGTTCCTGCGGCAGGCCCAGCGCCTGGCCTACGGCGCGCACTTCGTCTTTAAATAAGTAACGTAGAGGCTCAACCAATTCGAAGTGCATGTCATCTGGCAGGCCGCCGACGTTATGATGGGTCTTGATGCGCTCCACCTGGGCGCGATCCGGCCCCCGCGACTCGACCACGTCCGGATAAATCGTGCCCTGCACCAGGAAACGCGGCCAGCCCAGTCCCTGTGCCTGGATTTCAAAGACCCGGATAAAAGTTTCACCAATGATGCGTCGTTTTTCTTCCGGATCGGTGACACCGCGCAGCGCTCCCATAAATCGATCGACGGCGTCCACTGCAATCAACTCCACCCCCAGCTGGCGTTGGAATGCCTGGATCACCTGCCGGCTCTCACCCTGGCGGAGCATACCGGTATCCACAAACACTGCCACCAGCTGCTCGCCGATGGCGCGCTGCACCATCGCAGTCGCCACGCTGGAATCCACCCCTCCGCTCACAGCAGACAGCACCCGCTCACCCCCGACCTGGGCGCGGACGCGTTGGACGCTCTGGCTGATGATCGACTCAGGCATCCAATCTGCCTGAGCGCCGCACACGTCAACCACGAAGCGGCGCAATATTTCAGCTCCAGCCGGGGTATGGTGCACTTCAGGATGAAATTGCAGACCATAGTAATCGCGCTGCAGATCGCCCATTGCCGCCACTGGGGAATTGTCGCTACGGGCGAGCAGCGTGAAACTAGCCGGAGGCGTCTCAATCCGGTCGCCATGCGACATCCACACAGCCTGCTGGCCGGGCGGTAAGAGCGGGTTGGGGACCAATGTCTCCACCTGGGCCGGGCCATACTCCCTCTCAGTCGAGGCAGCGACAACGCCTCCCAGGGCATGAGTGAGCGCCTGCATCCCGTAACAAATCCCCAGCACAGGCCGGCCGCTCTCAAAAACATAAGCCGGGATCTGCGGCGCGCTGGCCGCATACACCGAAGAAGGCCCTCCGGAGAGGATAAAACCTTTCGGGTTCAAAGCCAGTGTGCGCTCCCGCGGCGTATCCCAGGGGAACAGTTCACAGTAAACGCAGGCTTCTCGCACCCGGCGGGCGATCAACTGCGCATATTGTGACCCGAAGTCGAGAATAACGATCGTATCCATGGTTACCAGCGATCGAACCCAGGGATTAGGGGGTAAGGGATAAGGGTCAATCAAACCCCTAACCCTTATCCCTTTATCCCCTGTTCACTTTCTGCCTCATCCCCTTCAAAGAGAATAATATCTCCTTCCATTGATGTAATCACCGCCAGCGATTCGATCGGCACTCCCAGGGCTGCCAGCGCGGCGCGGCCGCCCTCGAAACTTTTTTCGATCAACGCGCCGACGCCGACGATGATCGCCCCCGCGGTCTGCGCCAGGCGCACCAAGCCCAGGATAGTCGCGCCGGTCGCCAGGAAATCGTCGATCACCAGCACCCGCTCGCCGCCAGCCAGGTACTCCGGTGAAATGATCAGCTCGACGGTGCGCCCTTTGGTATGCGAGGGCGTCAGCGTCAAGAAGACCTGATCGGGCATCGTGATCGGTTTGTTCTTGCGCGCGTAAACGACCGGCAACCCAAGATGGAAGGCGGTGGTTAAGGCCGGCGCGATGCCGGAGATCTCAGCCGTAAGCACCTTCGTAGCGCCTACCCTGCGGAAACGTCCCGCCAGCTCACGCCCGCAGGCGTCCATCAAGCGCGGGTCAACCTGGTGGTTGATAAAGCCATCTACCTTGAGGATGCCGTTCCCCAGGTTCTTCCCCTCTCGTAAGATGCGTTCTTTGAGCGCCTGCATGATGATCTCCTAATTTAGTCGATTAGTCGTCCGATGCTGTGCATCGGCGTAGTCCTGTAGTCAGATAGTCAAGTTCGACAATTTTGTATGGCTCATGAAGTGCAAGCACCTTTTTTGATTCAGACACGGAAATCACTTCACCAATAACCTGCGCAATCCCGAGAGGCGATTCCCCCCTCCGTCGATTCTACAACGGCTTCGGAGAAAGGGGTAGAGGAATTGATGGACAATCGCAGACTTCTAGCCTGACCTGGATGGTGGAAATATCACGACTTGGGTTAAAATTGATCCGATGTTAATCTTAGCCTCCAATTCCCCGCGGCGTCGACAACTGATCGCCCTGGGAGGGTGGATATATCAAGTCATCCCGGTTGAAATCGATGAGCGCCTCAAACCCGGTGAAGCCCCAGACGATTATGTCTTTCGCCTGGCTCGGAAGAAGGCACGTTCGGCAGCCCAACATGCTCCCCAGGGCAGCCTGGTCATCGCGGCCGACACTGCCGTAGTCGACAACGCCCAGATTCTGGGCAAGCCAAGCAGTCCCGCTCACGCCGCCGACATGTTGCGCAGCTTACGCGGCCACTACCACCAGGTTTTCACTGGCCTGGCTGTGATGCACGTGGACAGCGGTAAGTTGATCACCGAAAAGTGCATCACCGATGTGCTGATGCGCGTCTACGACGAGGCTGAAATCCAGGCTTATGTCGCCACCGGCGATCCTCTGGACAAAGCCGGGGCGTATGCCATCCAGCACAGCGGTTTTAGCCCGGTCGAACGCCTGCGAGGCTGCTATACCAATGTAATCGGGCTGCCATTATGCCACCTGACGCCGGTGCTGAGGGAATTCAACCTCGAGCCGCCGAACGACCTCACCAGAGAATGTCGTTCTTCATCAGGCTATCACTGCCAGTTATCCACCCTGGTCCTCGGAGGGTTTTGAGGGATTTAGAAACACTGAATGGTCTCCCGATAAGGTAAAATTGCACCATGAAGTCATTCTGTTGGTTTTTGCCTGTCATCCTCGCCCTCCTTCTTGTAGGGTGCAGTCAGCCAGGCCCATCCGTCGCAGCCAGCCCCCCCCCACCAACGACTCCCACTCTGCCGCAGCCGGGGGTGAACACGACCCAGGCTCCAGACGTAGAGGCGGCTGCCCGCGCCTATCTCGAAGCCTGGAAAGTAGATGATTATGCCAAGATGTATGGCATGCTCACTTCCATCAGCCAGGATGCCCTGACCGAGGAGGAGTTTACCGAGATTTACAGCCGCGTGGCAACCGAGGCCGCTCTCAGCAGCCTCGACTCACAAATCCTATCCTCGCTCACCCAGACCCGGAGCGCGCAGGTTTCCTACCGGGGGAACCTGCACAGCGCTCTGGTGGGCGACATCGTGCGGGACACCTTAATGAACCTCAGCCTGGAAGACGGCAAGTGGCGGGTGCAATGGGATAAGGCCTTGATCCTGCCTGAACTCGGCGGCGGAAATACCCTGCGTATGGAACGGCTGATCCCCTCGCGCGCTAACATTTATGATCGAGACGAACAAGCCCTGGTGGCCCAGGCCGATGCCACTGCGCTGGGCGTTTTTCCGGACCAGATTGATCCCGACCAGGAGGACACACTGCTCAGCGAACTCTGGCGCCTGACCGGCCTGCATCCAGATAACATCCGTGCCCGGTACGAAAACTTCCCGCCTGGGGCCGGTTGGTACCTGCCGCTTCTGGCAGTCCCCGCCGATCTCGTGCGACAACGGGAGGGCGTACTCTCCGGATTGGCTGGACTGGTGTTAAGCCCCTTCCGATCTCGCTTTTACTTCGATGGCGGCATCGCCCCACATGTGATCGGGTACGTCAGCGCCATCCCCGCTGAGGAAGTGGAGGAATACCAGCGCCAGGGCTACCTTCAAGATGAGAGGGTCGGTCAAGCCGGCCTGGAGAAATGGGGTGAGGCGTACTTATCCGGAAAGCGTGGCGGCGCGCTGTACGTGGTAGATCCGAACGGCGCCACGGTCACCAAGCTGGCAGAAAGCCCTGCTGAGCCAGCCCAGGCGATCTTTACCACCCTGGATAAAGAACTGCAGCTCGGCGCCCAGCAGGCCATCGATGGTTTTAAGGGCGCGGTCGTGATTTTGGAACGCGATACCGGCCGGGTGCTCGCCATGGCTTCCTCCCCCGGCTTCGATCCCAATCTGTTCGAGCCTGCCAACCTGAACAGTGGATACGAGATCGGTGAGCTATTTGACCAGAATACGATCCCTTTACTCAACCGGGCTACCCAGGGTCAATACCCGCTCGGCTCAGTGTTTAAGAT
>Ga0209751_10003332_pt1 | contig 15638 bp, 14 predicted proteins | sample RifCSP13_1_FD_184019 | JGI IMG/M metagenome (GOLD analysis project Ga0209751, IMG submission 184019) | Soil microbial communities from Rifle, Colorado - Rifle CSP2_sed 13_1 (SPAdes) (version 2) | ecosystem: Environmental > Terrestrial > Deep subsurface > Rock core/Sediment | place: Rifle... | reverse complement strand
AGTGTGCATGCAGGCCACGGCGGCGGCGGCGGGACCTTATCGCGTTCCCCACGCTCATATGATCGGCTACTGTGTCTACACCAACAGGATGATAGCGGGCGCCTACCGGGGGTATGGCACACCCCAGTTGACGTGGGCATACGAATCTCAGATGGATATGATCGCTCAGAAGCTCGGGTTGGACCCGCTGGAGTTTCGGCTGAAAAACGTGCTGAAAGAAGGCGATATCAATCCCGTGGGCAACGTGGTGCACAGCGTCGGGGTCGAGGCGTGTTTGAAGCAGGCGGCGCAGGCCATCGGATGGGAGGAACGGAAGCATGTGCCACGGATGACCCCCGAGGGGCGATACCGGGGTTTCGGCATCGCGTGTAGCACCAAAAACACGAAGACTCCCTCCGGCTCTGGTGCCGTCATTTATTTCAACCAGGATGGCCGGATCACGATCGCAATAGCGAGCGTGGAGGTGGGCCAGGGGGTGCGGACAATACTGGCCCAGGTGGTCGCCGAGGTGCTGGGGGTCCCGGTCGATACCATCAGCTTTTCGGACCCCGACACCGACTTCACCCCCTTTGATGCCTCGACGACTTCGAGCCGGACCACGTTCCACATGGGCAACGCGCTGAAGATGGCGGCTGAGAATGTGAAGAAGCAGTTTGTCGAGCTGGGGGCAGCGGTCTTTGAGTGCGGTTCCGCGGACATCCAAGTGAGGGATGGCCGGGTGTGGCCCACCGACCGACCGAACGAGGCCATGACGTACGTGGACGTGCTGCGCCACCAGTTCGCGGCGGGATCGTGCCTCATCGGCCAGGGGTTCTACTATCCGCTGTCCACCCGGGGAAAGGCGTTCCACGGATCACCCAGCGTGTTCTGGATGTACGGGGCCCATGCCGCTGAGGTGGAGGTTGATCCGGAGACCGGGCGGGTGGCGGTGATGCGCCTTGCAGCGGCAATCGACGTAGGGCGGGCCATCAATCCTACCAATTGCCTGCAGCAGATCGAAGGCGGAGTTGTGCACGGAATCGGGACGACCCTGTTTGAAGATATGGTGATGGACGAGGAGGGGCACCTCATCAACCCGAACCTGCACGACTACAAGATGCCGACCGCGATGGATGTACCGGAGGTGCTGCCCTCCCTGGTAGAGGCTTATCACAACGAAGGCCCGTATGGCGCAAAAGGGATGGGCGAGGTGGTCACCAACTCGGCGATGGCGGCCATCGGCAGCGCAGTCGAAGACGCCGTTGGAGTACGGCTGACTGAACTGCCGTTGACGGCGGAGAAAGTGTACGCGGCCCTACGCCTCAAGGGAATGTCGGATAAAGGGTAGAAACAGTCGCCCGATGTGGACCGAAAAAAGGGACAGGCTGGTTTTTGGGCCACGAGCCTACGGCCAAAAAGGTAGCCTGTTCCCTTTTCCTTCTTCTTGCATCCGAGACCTTTTTGACAAACCTAAAGAAAAACCAAAGGCGCTCAGTGCATCAGTGCGCCGCCGTCGACGTTGATCGTCTGCCCGGTGATGAAGTCGCTGTCGTCGGAAGCGAGAAAGATCACCGTGCCGACCAGGTCCTGAGGAAACTGGTCGCGCTGGAAGCAGCGACGCTTTTGTCGGTCCAGGCGCTGCTCGGGAGTGAGCACGCCTTCCTGATTCGAACCGGAGATCGTCAGACCGGGCGCGATGGCGTTGACGCAGATGTTATCGGCGCCGACTTCTCGAGACAATGCCCGGGTGAAGCCGATCACACCGGCTTTGGAAGAAACGTAGTGGAGAAAGTAGGGGCTCCCGCCGAGGACGGTGCCGGAGGAGATATTGATGATTTTGCCTTTCCCCTGCTTTTTCATCGTCGGATAGACGGCTTTGACGCAGAGGAAAAGGCCTTTCACATTGACAGCCATGACCCGATCCCATTCCTCCGGATCGATCTCCATGAAGGGTTTTTTCTTCAACGCCGTGTACAGGCCGGCGTTGTTGACGAGAATGTCGATGCGCCCGTATTTTTTAACCGTAGCATCCACCATGGCCCGGGTCTTATCGGGAGAAGTCACATCCACGGCTACGGCATACGCTTCACCGTCCAGGCGTTTGATCTCGGCAGCAACCTTGGCCGCCTCTTTGTCCTGGATATCGGCGACGACGACTTTCGCGCCCTCCTTCGCTAGGCCGAGACAGTAGGCCTGCCCGATCCCCACGCCGCCGCCGGTCACGATGGCCACCTTGTCCGTTAAACGCATCGTTCACCTCCGTTTGAGTCAGGTCAGCCGGTAGAGCTTCTTCGCGTTCCGGTAGAGAATTTTTTCGCGGACGCGTTCGGGGAGATCCTCGCGGCTGCGCAGAATGCCGATGGTTTGATCTTGATCGTGCTCATGCGGAAAATCGGAGGCGTAGAATAGAAGATCCTCTCCCACAACGTTGACCACGGTCGGGATGATGTGTTCCTTAACGTCGCAGTTGAAGAAGACCTGTCCCCCTTTGAGATATTCGCTGGGTTTTTTCCTGAGCAGCGGCGCCTGCCGGCTCCCCCGCTTGTCCCATTCCAGGTCGAGGCGGTCCATGAGAAACGGCACCCAGCTCGCGCCCGCCTCGAGCGAGAGAATTCGCAGTCCGGGGTATTTTTCCAGCACGCCTTCGAAGACAATGTTGGTCAGGTGGATGAGCTGGGAAAACGGATGGGTGAGGGCCCGCGCCTGAATCAGCCGGGTGAAAAAATCAAACCCCAATCCGACCGCCGGCGCGCCGTGGAGCGCGATGACGCAGCCGAGCCTCTCGGCCTCGGCGTAGACCGGGTGGTAGTCCGGATGGCCAGCGGGGAAGGGCAGGCCGACCGGAGCGATCACGCCGCCCAGCATCTTGAGCTCTTGCACGGCCCGGCGCAGCTCCTTAACGGCTTCACTCACGTCCTGCATCGGGAGGAGCGCGACGGCGTGGATTCGCGGGCTTACCTTGAGGTAGCTCTCGGAGAGGAAATTGTTGTAAGCGCGGCAGAGAGCCACGGCCCAGACCGGGTCCTTGATGAGCCCCTCGGCCAATCCCGCTGTGGGATAGAGGACGGTTTGCTCGATCCCGGTTCGATCCATAAGCCTAAGCCACGCCGCCGCGTCATCCTCGTCGACTCCTGGCTCGGTGCCGTCGGCGAGGCTCATCGCCTGCCGGTGCCAGCCATCGAGCGTGGGAAAGAAGGGACTGCCTAAAAGTTCGGCCTTGCCGCGGTACGGTGGATCGAAATAGTCCAGCAGTTCCCGATCCTGCTCCACGATATGGCCATCGCCGTCGAAGACTCCCTCGATCATAAGGACCTCCTTCTGCTTGAGCCCTGGAGTTTCAGCTCATCCGAGAAAGTTCTGGCCACCGTCCACACAGACCGTTTGCCCGGTCACGAAGTCGCTCAGGCTAGAAGCTAGAAAAAGCATCGTGCCCACCAGATCCTGGGGCCTCTGCACGCGCTTGAGGGCGCGCTGCTGGACTGCGGACTGGCGGAAGCGAAGGACCTCTTCGGTGGGATTCTCCTCCGATAAAGTGGAACCCGGCGCCAGACAGTTCACCTGAATGTTGTCGTCTCCGGCTTCGCGCGCCAGCGTGCGGGTGAAGCCGATGACCCCGGCCTTGGAGGTAACGTAATGAATTCTCCCGGCGCTACCGGAGAAGACGGTCCCAGAGGCGATATTGATGATCTTTCCGGATTTTTGCGCGCGCATCGTCGGCAGCACCGCCCGGCTGCAGAAAAAGAGGCCTTTGAGGTTTACCGCCATGAGGCGATCCCACTCGGCCGGGTCAATCGTCTCGATTCCGCCCCGATTCATGGGGATCGTGGCAAAGATCGCGGCGTTGTTTACCAGAACGTCGACCCGCCCGAAGCGCTCGAGGGTAGCCTTGGCCATGCGCTTCGTCGATTCCTCGTTGGCCACGTCCACGTGCAGTCCCAGCGCGGTGGCCCCCGTATCCGCGACCACCTGAGCGGCGACTTTCACCGCCGCGGGCTCGTCGATGTCGGCCGCGACCACGCGGGCTCCGGCGCCGCCGAAAGCCAGACAGTAGGCCTTACCGATACCGTGCCCTCCTCCCGTAACGATCACCACCTTATCCTTAATGCCTTCGATAACCATAAAATCTCCTTTGCTTTTGCGTTGAACCTATTTTTCGCTTTCGTTGTCTCCCGGCGACATGGGTGTTCACGGCTTGATCAGCGCTTTGATCGGGTACAGGTCCGCAAACTCCCCGCCAACGGCCTGAATGCAGCGCTCGGTCTCCTCCAGCGGAAAGACATGGCTCACCATTTCTTGAACCGGGAACTTGTTGGCCTCGATCAGACGCAAGGTCGCGTCGACGGCGTCGTTATCCCCGGTATAGCAGCCCTGCAGGCGAATCTCGCCCCAAACGATCTTGTCCATTAGCAATGGGGTCACCGTCGTATCTCCGGTCAGACCCGCGACCACCAACGTTCCCTGTCGCCGCAGGCACTCGACCGAAGTCTTGATCGCCTGCGGGCTGCCGGAGACATCCACCACGACATCGGCCATCGCTCCACCGGTTTCGTCCCTGATGACTTCGATCAGATTTTCCTTCTCCACGTTGATGGTTCGGTGGGCGCCAAAGCGTTTGGCCAACTCCAGCCGCTTTGCATCTCGACCGATCCCGGTGATAAACACGCGCGCGGCCCCGGAATTCCGGGCTGCGAACGCGCAGGCCAAGCCCTGCTGTCCCGGACCCTGGATCAGGACGAAATCTCCCATCTTGACGCCCCCCTGGCGCACCGCCCACTGAAAGCCGTTCGCCATGACGGAACCGACGAGGACAGCCGCCTCCGCGGGGAGATCATCGCTGATTTTGGTGGCCAGAGCGTCGGGTGCCAGATAGAGGTAATCAGCGAAGCCCCCGAAAAGGTGCGGCGGGTTGGCCGAGGAAGTCCGGCCACCGTAGCTTGTCCGCTTTTTGCAAAACCGCGCAGCGCCACGCCGGCAATCGGGACATCGGCCACAGCCCAATGCCCCTTTGAGGATGACGCGATCTCCTTCTTTTAATCCGTGGATGGAAGCCGCCTGGCGGCCGAGCTTGGCGATACGGCCGAGGATCTCGTGGCCCAAGATGATGGGAAGAGGGAGCTGCAGCTTGCCGCGGTAATATTTGAAATCCGTGCCGCACACCCCGCCCATCTCGATCGCCAAGAGCCCGCCCTCCGAAGGGATATCGGGAAGGGGATATTCGCGGATCTCGATCCTGTTCGGCTCGACTAACGTCGCCCCCCGACTTGTTGCCGCCATAAATCCCCCTTTCGCCTCTTCCTGCGGCCGATCAGGCCCCGCAGGATTTTTGCACCGACGCCCCGGATGTTTCCATTAGGGAAGTGAGGTTTGTCTCTCGTGCCGTCTACGCATATACTGCTGCCAGCAGGCAAAATCAAGCAGAAGACATGGGTCAGGCGCTGCGACTTTCTCTTCTCGGGTTTATCCTCCTTACCTCCGGGTGTGCCCCTTACCTGGTGGTGCGCGGGGGCGTGGTCAATCTCCAAAAACTCCAAGAGATCAAGAGCGGGGTTGCGGCGCTGCGGGCCCTCGAGTTCAAAGCCGCAGTTCCCATTGAGGTGAAAGATCCCGCCGGGATGAAGCGCTATTTCATTGCCGAGCTCGATCGAGAGTACGGCGAGGAGCGGCTCAAAAATCTCGCACTCCTTTACGGCAAACTGGGCCTTTTGCCTGTGGGGTTCGATCTGAGGAGCGCGCTGGTCGAGTTTTACAGCTCCCAGGTGGCCGCCTTCTATGATCCCAGGGCCAAGAAGCTTTTTCTACCGGAAGATCTGGGAGGGGGAATTGCGCTGGCCGCCGTTCAGTTTTTCGCCCAGAGAGACATTATGGGCGAGATGGTGCTGGCGCACGAGCTGACCCATGCCCTACAGGACCAGCACTTCTCGTTGGAGGAACGGCTGGGGCCGTCGGGCAACAGCGATCAGATCTTGGCCCTGCGCGCGGTTGCGGAAGGCGATGCGACCCTGAGCGGGTTTGAATACTTGCTGGGCGACCTGGATGAGACCTCGCTTGCCCAGGTGAAAAAAGCGGTTCAGGAGAGCATTCAAGAGGCCCGCTCGCTTCTTTCCGATATTCCGGGAGCCATCCTGGAAGAGCTTTTGTTTCAATATTACGGCGGGGTGTCGTTTGTATCCCGAGTCCTTCAAGAAAGGGGTTGGCTCGGAGTTAGCCTGCTCTATCGCTATCCACCCCTTTCCACTGAACAGATCCTCCACCCGGAGCGGTATTTTGATGAGCCCGATCCGCCTACGGAGATCGCTCTCAAGAGTCTCTCTTTTCTTTTTCCCCAGGACTGGAAAGAGATAGAGAACAACGTCCTGGGAGAGCTGATGGTTCGGGCCCTCTTTCAAAGGTTTTTTGCCGCGGAAGAGGCGGCGGCAGTGGCGGAGGGTTGGGACGGCGATCGCCTGGTGGCCTTCCGTCGCGGCGATGAGGTCTCTTTCATCTGGGCGACCGTGTGGGATTCGGTTGAGGATGCTGGGAAGTTCTACCGGCGCTACCAGGAAATGCTCGCGCAAAAATACGCCGGCCGCGATGCGGCTTCCGCGGATTCCTTTGTCGAGCAGCGTGACCGCCGAGTCATCGTGGTCGAGGGGTTGGCGAAGGAGCACGCCGAAAGGCAGATTGAAAAGATTTGGCAAGGGATGGTCCTCGAGCCCCAGCCTTTCAACGCTTTTTTCTCACGCTTAAGGTCCAGGCCCGCAACGCCGCGCTAGAACTGGCCTAGACGCACGCCGAGCCGTAGGATCGGGGGCGGAGGGCCGCCTTGACGGGGGTCCAGGCCCATGTTAAAAGCTCCCTTCACTTGCGTATCTACCGTCCAATCTTTGTTAAATGAATCTCGAGGAAAAGCTATGTTAAGCCGACTTTTTGTTGTCGTACTTGCTCTGTTGTTCTCCAGTGGCGCTCTGTTCGCTCAAGGACCGAGTCGGGTGATGTCCGGTTACAGCGCGATCTCCGGGCCGCATGCGGTTTTGTGGACTGCCCGTGAGGCAGGCCTGTTTGAGAAGAGCGGTCTTAAGGTAGATGTCGCCTATATTCGGAGCGGCTCCACCATGGCTCAAGCGTTGTTGGCAGAGGAGCTGCAGATCGCTCAGACTGGAGGTCCCGGTGTTCTGGCAGCGGCAGTGGGGGGCGCAGACTTCGTCATCATCGCGGTCGCGCTCAACACGACACCCATCGTTCTCATGGGAACCGTTTCCCGCATCGAGGAACTGAAAGGAAAGGCCGTTGGAGTAACGCGCTACGGGTCCAATACCGACATCTCGGCCCGCTTCGCCCTGAGGAAATTCGGTCTCCAGCCTGACAAGGATGTGGCGCTTGTCCAGTTAGAGGACTATCCGGGAATTATGGGGGGGATTCAGTCTGGCAGGATCGCGGCTGGCGCCTTAGCAGACCCGTTCACGGACCATGCCAAGAAGCTGGGCTACAAGGAAATCGCCGACGTCGCCTCATTAGGTTTGGAGTTTCCCTTTGTCAGCTTAACAGCTAAGAAATCATATCTTCGTGATCACCCCGATACCGTGCAGCGTTTCGTCCGCGCTTATACTGAGGCGATCGCGCTTTACAAGAACAACCGCGAGCTGGCCATCAAGGTCACACAAAAATATACCGGCATCAAAGATGCGGCGATTCTTTCCTCCACGGCCGATTTTTACGCGCCCGAGCTTGCCCGCGTTCCTTACCCCACGATAGGCGGAATCCGCTTTGTTCTGGAGCAGATTGCCGCTCGGGACCCGAGAGCAAAAAATGTGAATCCCGAAGCCTTCATGGATGTGCGCTTTGTCAAGCAGCTTGATGATAGCGGCTTCATCAAACGTCTCTATCCTGCGCGCTAAGATATATCGGTAGCGGGTCGCTTTATCCGGGCCTGCGGATCCCGAGGTATTCCCTCCACCTCATCGGCCGAGGCTGCTCCTAGCCCCGGGCTAACCCCAAACCCAAGAGGATGACCACGGGACCGAGGGCGGCGTTTATTTTCAACAGGATAAACCACCTCTTCCAATGGGACGAAAGAGGCTCGGGCCACGACGGAGTATCTTGTGCGGTCTGGACGGTGAGGGAGGCGATTTTGGGGCCATATTTAAAAACCTGCAGAGAGGAATGAAAAAGCATTGCCAGAAAGAGGAGAACTTTAATAGCCAGAACTAGATCATAACCATAACCGAAGTGGAATCTAACCTCCATGCCACGGACGATCAGGTTAAAAAGCCCCGTGATCAGGACGAGGGTGATGACAATCCAGGAGATGGTCTCAAAGGACTTTCGTCCTTTATTCAGGGCCTGGACTCCCGACCCCGGCGCGAGGTCATGGACTGCGGGCGCGAACACGAAGAGGAAAAATCCCATCGCACCGATCCATACGACCAAGGAACAAACGTGCAGCCATAAACTGAAGGGCTGAAAAAATTGCAAAACAATCTCACCTTTTGAGCCGGCCTTCGATTATCATGCCTGCGCAGCTTTTACAATCTTATGGTTATTCAGGAAATTTTCTCCCTTAATCGCAGGCGTCCTTGCCAGGGCATATCATATATGATATAAACGACTAGTGGAGAGCTTGAGGTCGTGGGAGATTGAGTACTATCAGACCGCCGCCGGGTCGGTCCCTGTCGCCGAATTCGTCGACAGCCTTTCACCTCAAGCCAAAGCGAAATACATTCGTTCTTTGGAGCTGTTGGAGCAGCACGGCCTGCTTCTCCGGGAACCTTGGGTTAAGAACATCCCGAATGTCCCAAAGCTGAGAGAGCAGAGGTAAACTATTAATTTTCGCCAGCACAAGGAAAGGCTTCTAAAGAACTCCAAGGTCCGCAAAGAGTACGAAAGGCTGGGCCCAGAATTCCACCTGGCGCAGAGTTTAATCAGAGCCAGGCTGAAGAAGGGATGGACGCAGGCGGAACTGGCACGGCGGGCCGGCATGCAACAGCCCAACATCGCTCGTCTCGAAGGCGGAAATTATGATCGGGTTTCCCTGCCTACACTTAAGAAAGTGGCTCGGGCGCTCGGAGCGGAGATCGAGATCAAGCTCTCCGCCTAAAGAGCTGGCAAGCAGCTTCTTTTTCTTGCCCGGTCATTTCGACGTTTCGAGAATTGTCGAAACGTGGAAATGTCAGAAAAGAAGGACCGGGGGCCGCGTGCGCACCGGATTTTGGCGGAGCCTTCATTGCAATAAGTCAAAAATCAGGCCTGACCCTAGCACGCCCACACAAGGGTAACGGCTTCGCGACACAGCCTCCCCTACCCACTGAGTATTCAGTTCGCTGTTTTCAGCCCACTACCGGGATTTCGTTGTCATTGAACAGGTTCTCGTGCATGGGGACGGCACCAGAATCTGTGACGACATAGGTATCCGCGATAGATGCCACAGCGGACTTTGTTATCGCCGTGGGGTGAAATGAGAGCACCATGCCAGCTTCGAGTTTCGCTGGCTCTTTTCGATGAATTATAGGTCTCTCCACGAGATCGACACCTTGGCCATGTCCTGCCACTCGGGACTCCGGTGGGCAGCCTTTACTTTTCAGGAATTGGTCGCTTGCTTCCAAGGCAACACTTGTTGGCGAGCCGGGCTTCAAGTTCGCTGCTATTATGGCTTTCGCTTCTTTGGCGATGTCATATGCCTCTTTAAGCTCATTTGGAGCAGCACTGCCTATACGCAGGAACCTCCTGAGGTCGTACCAGTACCCGCCCGTTGCGTTCGATTCTATCAACGCGTTGACTACGTCGCCATCCTTGAGTGTCCGTCGCTCAAAGCCGTTACCCGGATACATCTGCATATATTCTAGATGGCCTGGTGGGCCGAACTGGATAAACACCTGTTGCTCCTCGCTCCCAAACTGCATCTGGGCCAGCCGAACTTCCCGGATGACTTCAATCGCCAACCTGCCTGGTCTGAGCGCCTTCTTCAAAACTTCATAGCTCATCTCATGCATGTATGCAGCTTCCCTAAGAAGCTTGAGTTCCTCTTCGCTCTTTACCATCTTTACTTCGTCAACAAGATCGGTAGCGTCGATGACATTCACACCTTGCAGCCCCTTCTTTAGGTTTTCATATAGCGCCGCTGACATAATTCCCAGCCCCACAAGACCGACAGTTTTCGGCTTCTTTTTCATCATCGCTTCCACGGCCCTTTCTGCATTGAAAGCGTTCTCCCAGTATATATTTGGCATGGCCTCCGTGGCGAGCCTCTCCCACGCACCTCTCAATGCCCATGCCGGCGGTACCATTGGCCGTGCTGGTGGCGGCGCACCGTGTCCTACGATCGTAATCTCGCCTTCTAGTGGGAAGATGGCGGTGATGGGATAATTTGAGCCCGGTAAATCGATGAAGTAGCGGACGTACGAACCGCAGTATCTTTGCTGACTCTCCATAACGAGGAAATCTATCTTCCTCTCAGCCATCCGATCACGTACCGCCTTCCACCTCCTCTCAAGCTCATTCTGAGGTAGCGAATATTTCCGGTGATCTTCTCTCTTTAGAATATTTTCAATCATATTAGACCTCCCTTGATAAGAACTTTACTCAGTAGAACTCTTTTTAGGATAAGTACCGAAATCGCGTTAAACGTCAAGTCGCCGTCGAGAATAAAGTACGGGAAAATGCCTAGTCCGACGCTTCATAAACAGCCCCACGTCCGACGGGGTTAAAACGGATAAGGTCCGCCCGGCTGCCAGAAGTTGACCTCGTCCAGCTCCGGCCGTGACCGGAGGAACCGGTACCAGTCGTTATCCGTGACGCCAACGTAGAGTTTCACAGCAGCCTACCGCGAAAAGTAACCAGCCTCCTTTTTGTCTCCGCCAATTGTCAACAAAAGACTTGACCCCTCAACCAGGCTTGGTATCCAACGTGCGGCAAAACTTCACGACGTCCAGAGCAAAGGAAAACGTCCGTTCCTTGATATCCCTCGGCTTGTCTCTAGCGGTCATATCGATTGCACTTTTACCCGATTCGCTTACTGGATTCAATTTTTACCTTTTTACTTTTACCTTTTTACTTTATAAGGTGGAATTGTCAGCAAAGAAGAGCCGGAGGCCGCACGCGCACCGGATTTTGGCGGAGCCTTCGTCGCAATAAGTGAAAAGTCAGGCCTGAACCCCAGCACCCTGCATGTCCTGCCTTGACTTGGGCATCACGCTGACCGAAGCCGGGGTTCGGCTGGGACGAAACGAATCTCGACGCGGCGGTTCAAAGCCGCAGCGATGCGGTTAAGCATTACCAGCGAGTGGCCCTCATAATCGGCGTCTTCCAAACGGCAGATGACCGAGGCGGTGGTGCCGATAATTTTTGCCAGTTGCCGTTGGCTGAGACCGGCGTGGGTACGCAGGGCGGCGATTTTGCGCGCAACCTGATCGTTGGCCCGCGCTCTCTCCAGGCCGGCAAGCCGTTCCGGCTTACCTTTATAATAGCGACGATGGAGGATTTCCACTGCATCCGTGGTCGCTCTTCTCTTCTTTTTTGGCATGATCAACCCTCCTTGTAAGTATGCCGCTCGGGGTCCAGTTCGAACTTGCGCTTTCTCCGGATCGCCTCTTCGATCTCGCGCGGCGGCACTTTGCGCTCCTTGACGAGGCCATGGGCAAGAACCGCGGCAACCCGCCCGTGAAAGAAATAGAGCATGCGATAATTCATGCCCCGAAATCCGACACGTAGCTCGTAAATGCCGTCCCGCAAATAATCCGCTTCCGGGCGGCGAAGCTTATGGCCCAGATCCCGTAGCCGCTCGATGCGCAACCTGCACTTATCTTGCGCTTTGGCGGGGAGACGGTCCAGCCAATCGAGCACCGGAACGGTCCCCGCGACCTCTTGGTAGAAAACGACAGCAATCTTGGGCATGACACTTCATGGTATGTTCGTATTATTGCGAACACTCGTCAAGAGTCACGATTACGGATTACTTCACTGTTGCCTACAGCCTGTTGCCTCATGCCTGGGGTGAAAGTTGAGAGTGATAGGTGAAATACAAGATCCAAGACCCGACCCTGCAACCTCTTGTTCCACCATCCCAGTTGTAGTATTCCAAGACCCGAAACCGAAGTACCAGCGCTTCTCCCGGTTGCTACGTTCGAGCGAGAAAATTAGGTATTGTGTCCCCGGAATTCCAATAAGTCAAAAGTCAGGCCTGAACCCCAGCCTGACCCTCAGCCACCCCCAGTAAAGCTTCATCAAAGGTCGGTGGTGATTTCCTCGGGGAGGGGCAGGTTTGGGCTGGGTTTAACTTGAAGCCACTTCAAAGCCGCAAGATTACGCACGGTCAAAGCGACTTCGGGTTCATCGAGCGGGGGCCGTCGGCGCTGCTTCCACTCCATGACCGCGTTGAGAACATCACGCTCTGATGGTTTCCCTTCTGTGGTCTTTCGTAAGGTTTGGGCAGCGTACAGAACCGTGGCAACGACCTCGGCCTGCTTGGTGTCAAGGCGCATAAAGAGATCAGTCGTCTTTTCTATAATTGATTCCCACTGCTTGAGATCTTGCTCGTAGGCTTTTCGGGCGTCCTTGAAGGTCGGGCCGACTTTAACCGCTAACATCCGGCCCAGTTTTTCCTCCCGTATCAAGCTATTGTTAATCAAGCGAGCAGTCAGGCTTTTCAATTCTTGGGAATAAGGTCCGTAGCTGCCTTTTTGATGGTGCAGTTCGGTGGGTAATCCCTCTTCTGTGGCGACATAGGCGATCTTTTGAAACGTCGTACGCCCCACTGGAGGGTGGTATGGTTGCTGCTCCAGGCGGTGGAGTATCTCGACCAACCCAACCCATGAGCCTTTGATCCACTGAGGCGCTGGCATTGAGGTTTTCTGATTGCCAGCGCCACTCGCTCCTTCGAGAAATTCCGGTTGCAGCTCCTCATGTGGTGTTCCGTACGGAGCATAAAGTTCGATGGGAATATTCATCTTCCTTAAATAACGATAAAGAGTGGGTCCCACTACGCGCCACTCTAACTGTCCTTGGCCACAGCCTAGCGGAGGGACAGCCATTGACGTAATACCCCATTCTTTGTGGTGTTGGAGCAGATACTTGAGACCTTCGACGATAGCCTCCAGGCTCGCAACAGAGCGCCAGTGGTCTTTGGTGGGAAAGTTCAGGATCCAAGGAGGTACGAGTCTCTTATAAAGATATGGGCGTCCTAACTTGACCTCGTGGCGCTGGCATCGTTTCTCGTAGTCATCGAACATGTCAGGGAAACGCTTTTTAAATTCTAGGGCTACACCCTTGCCCATCACCCCCACGCAGTTGACGGTGTTGACGAGCGTTTGGGCGTTAGATTCAAAGAGGTTGCCGGTTAAGACCTTAACCATTGTTCTTTCGTTATGCCCTAAAGAACAGGTGCGGGTCAATGATAATCGTGAGATTCGAAGCCAGCGCTCTCAACCTGGATTCTGCCTCCGGGCATGAGACATAGGCCCCCGAAATGAATCGGGCATCCAACTTGTCCGGCACCAATACCTCGGCGCACTTAACTCTCCTGTTCTCCCACAATGTGAAAGGGTCTGGATCCGTCCACCATTCAGCGAAAACAGTATCCTTATCAACTTTAGCAAGTCCTGAAGGAGACGGCCAGAAAGCTGTCGGACCACTGGCTGCGTTTCCGTCCGCAATGACGACCCCTGGTAAATGAAGAACCGTTGGCCTCACCTGAAGAACGCAGAGATCCTGATGGTGAGAGCGGCGGAGATACACCATGGGATTGCGCGCGCATATGTAGAGGTTCACGTAGTCGTGAAGGGGTCTACCCCCGGGTATGGCTTTCGAAGCTCTCCGTCCTTGAACTCCCTGGGACGCTACAGAAGAAGCTTTGATTCCCCTTCGTGCAATCTCCCGGTTCGACAAAGTGCCCAACTTCATTATCGAAGGGATATTGGCAATTGGCGTAATGTAGTGAAGTTCCCTTAGATCTGAGATATCCAAACCCCGGCTCCAACTGTCTGCCCTTGCCTATATAGGGTCGATCACACTTCCTGGTCAAGCTCTGCATTATCGGCCACTTTGCCATTGGCTGCTTTTGCTTGCAGGCTCTCTTCGATAATGGCGATCTCTTCGCGCGTGAGGGCATAAAGGGAATAGACAAGCTGGTCGATCTCGGCCTCCTTTTGAGCAATTCAAGATCCAAGACCCGACCCTGGAGCCTCCCCGCTTGGAGCTTGAACAAAAAAAGCTCGCCAGGTTGGAGAGCGCGAAATTGACTGCTCCCGCCGGGCTGCCAGAAATTGACCTCGCCAACGTTGGGCAGTTGGCTTAGGAAGCGATACCAGTCGTTATCCGTAACGCCAACGCAGAGTTTCACAGCAGGCTACGGCGAAAAGTGAGCAGTCTCTTTTTTTGTCTTCGCCAATTGTCAACAAAAGACTTGACCCCAAACTACACTGTTGCCTACTGCCTGGGGTGAAAGTTGTGAGAGTGATAGGTGAAATACAAGATCCAAGACCCGACCCCGCGACGGGAGGCCTCCTACGTTAGCCGTGGTAGCAAAATTACTTTGCTCGTTTTTCGGGAGGTCTAAGACGCTTCTTAGAAGATCGACCGCCTTTGTCCTCAACGCTTCTAAGATACTGGGCCAATGTCTGTTTGCTTTCTTTGCGACGGCGCGTGCCGTCGGCGCGACTCTTATGAAGCCAGTCCATCCATTCTTTCCCTTCAATCTTCATAGAAAATAACCTCCTCAGGTTGGCGGATTGAAAGACTTAATCCGTAACCTTGCCTCAGATTCACGGCCTGAAAACGCCTGACCGCTAGTTCATTGGCTAGATGTCTGAGATTGCAAGAAACCACCACGTCCATTCCTCCTACAGTAGCAATAGCCACATGAGCGGCATCATCTGCTACAGGCTGGGGAACCACCCCCGCTTCCATATACTGTAGATGGAGATCTCCAGCCTCCTCTTGGTCATAGTCTATAGCCTTGAGGCTGTACCGGTCAATCAATCGGAGAAACCGGCCCCGATAAGGTGGTGGGGCCTTCTGAAGTTCCGCACGAACAAGGCCAGATACATACCCCTCAAAGAGACCCTCTTTGATCTGCTGGAAGAGCTTTGTCACTGCATTCATCTTGGTTCTGTTAGCAGCTGACCTGTCAAAATAAAAACCAAAGAGTGATGTCTCTACATATAGCTTTAACTTTTGCATTGGGGTTGCTCACAGCAATAGTGGGCCGGAAATATGATTTCCCGGCAAAGGTTCCTGCCGATTTAGGCAAATCTGCGAGTGCGCGATTTGGTTATTCTCCTTGACCCGATCCACGAAATCTCCTCGCGGGGGTGGGGAGCGGTGCGGGAAGAATCAAAGGTACGCCGACTCAAGCCGCTCTAACCCGCAGCGAGGATCAAAATATCCAAAATTGCAGGCATTTTATGTCATTTCGCCTCGACATGACAAGCGAAAATTAGGCGTGAGGCTTGGGGCGCGCCGCGACAGGAAAAAGACGTGCTCGTGATTCGTGCTCCTGAAGAACCCTTCCACGTTTCGACAATTGTCGAAACGTGGAAGTGACGATCAGTCAATGTTGGCCGAGCCTTCGACGACCCTTTCCATCGCCTTGAGAAACCCTCTCATCTCGCTTTTATCTTTAGAGCCAATAGCAGGTCTCTTTGCCGCGAGTGTCATAGCGCAGCACATCCGCCCACGCAGCTTTGCCAGAT
>Ga0209751_10003331_pt1 | contig 15641 bp, 17 predicted proteins | sample RifCSP13_1_FD_184019 | JGI IMG/M metagenome (GOLD analysis project Ga0209751, IMG submission 184019) | Soil microbial communities from Rifle, Colorado - Rifle CSP2_sed 13_1 (SPAdes) (version 2) | ecosystem: Environmental > Terrestrial > Deep subsurface > Rock core/Sediment | place: Rifle... | reverse complement strand
GCCCGCCTGGAAGCCGCTCGCCAGGATGTGGATGCCACGGTCGAATTGTTCCAATCGCTCGCCCTGCCGGATTTCGAGCGCGAGACCGAGTACGTTGCGCTGCGAAGTCCCCGACCAAAGGGAGTGGGGCGCCGGCCCGGCGAGTATGCTTTCGTCGGCGTCGCCGGCGCGACCATCACGTCGAGCGACGGTTACCAGATGCACATCGCCGATTATCGCGAGCTGACGAATGAGTTCCTGGTGTCCCATTCGACCGCGAAACATACCCGGCATCGCCGCGACGCGTACATGGTCGGCGCGCTGGCGCGATTCAACCTCAACTACGACCAGTTGTGCGCGCGCGCCCAGGCGGCGGCCACGGCGCTGGGATTGAAGCCGGTGTGCACTAACCCGTACCTGAACACGATCGCCCAGGTGGTCGAGATCGCGCACTGCGTCGAGTCGGCCATCACGCTCGTCGACGCGCTGCTGGAGCGCGGCGTCCAGCCCGAGGCGCTGCCGCCTGTCGAAGTGCGAGCGGGCGAGGGCGTGGGCGCGTGCGAAGTTCCGCGCGGCACACTGTATCATCACTATCGCCTGGGCGACGACGGCCGCATCACCGGCGCAAACTGCATTATCCCGACGGGGCAGAACCTGGCGAATATCGAAGCCGACATGCGCGCGCTCGTGCCTCGCCTGCTCGATCGGCCGCAATACGAGGTCCGGCTGGCGCTGGAGATGTTGGTGCGCGCCTACGATCCGTGCATCTCGTGCTCGACGCACATGCTTGACGTGACTTTTGAAGTTTGATTTTGGAGTTTGGATTTTGACGTTTGGAGTTTGGAAGCTCGAGTGATCATGCCTGCAAAACAGACGCTGGTTCTGGGGCTAGGCAATCCCTTGCGCGGGGACGATGGCCTCGGCCCGGCTGTGATACGCTGGATGCAGGCGCGGGGCTTGCCGCGCGGCGTGACGGCGATCGACGGTGGAACGCGGGGTCTGGATGTGCTCCTGACGCTCGCCGAATATCGCCGCGTGTTCATCGTCGACGCAGCCGGCGTCGGGCGCGCGCCGGGCGAGTGGCTGCGCCTTGTCCTGCGAAGTCCCCGACCGAACCCCCGCACACGGCAGGCGAGGGCAGGCCCCCTGCTGGGGGCAGGTGGAGTAGGGGGCGTCGAGACGCCGGCGCTGTCGTGCCACGCCGCGGGGCTTGCCGACGCGCTCGCCTTGGGCGCAGCCCTGGGCGTGCTGCCCGAGCAGGTGATCATCTTCGGCGTCCAGCCGGCGCGGGTCGACTGCGAAGCCTGCCCTGAGCGAAGTCGAAGGGTCCCCGACCCTGACTTTGACTCTGAGTGTAGCGAAGAGGAAGAGGAAGGGGAGTGGGGGTCGCCGGGACTGAGTGCTGAAGTTCGGAAGGCCGTGCCCGCAGTGGGCCGCGCTATTCTGAACGAAATAGGGAGTCAAGATGGCCAAAATCCTGATCATTGACGACGATCCTGACATCGTCCTTGCCATGCGACTGTGCCTGCAAGGCGCGGGTCACGATGCCTTCGATGCGAAGAACGGGCAAGAGGGCCTGCGCATGGTGCCGGAGATCAAGCCGGACTTGATCATCCTCGACGTGATGATGGACACGACGACCGAGGGCTTCCAGGTGTCGCTCAAGCTGCGCAGCCCGGATCCCGGCTCGCCGCTGGCGGCTTACCGCCGCATCCCGATCTTGATGCTCACGGCCTTGCACAGCACGACCGACCTGCGCTTCGGGCCGGATGAGGACTACCTGCCGGTCGACGCGTTCGTGGACAAGCCGATAGACCCCGACAAGCTCGTCCGGCAGGTGGATGCCATGCTGGCCAAGAGTCGGCATCCGGAAGGCGGTGAATGACAGACCTGGATGGATCGCCCGGGCGGCCCGACGTGCCCGCGGCGGCAGACCTGATCCATAACAACGCACGCCTGATCCGCATGCGCTGGCTGGCAGGAATTGCGGTGCTGGCGGGCACGGCGTTCGGCGCGCACGTGGCAGGAGCGCCTCTGCCTGCGCTGTCGCTGTACGTGCTGGGGGCGATCATCCTGGCTTATAATACGCTGGTCAAGTACGCCTCGCGCCGCGCCGGCGCACGCCGGCCGGCCTTGATCACGACGGTTCAGATCGCCTTCGATTGGCTGGCGCTGGCCGCGTTCGTGCATTTCACCGGCGGCGTCGAGAGTCCCGCCATCGCCTTCTTTCTTTTCTACGTGCTGCTGGCTTCGATCCTGCTGCCGGGCCGCACGGCATTCACGTACGCCGTCCTGGTGATCGGCCTGGTCGTCGTCCTCGTGGTCTTGGAGGCGGCTGGCGTGTTGCCGCACTACCACGTGATACCCGCCCTGCCGGAAAGCCTGTATCGCGATCCGCTCTACGTCACGGCCATCCTGGCCTTCTTTGGTGTGACGCTCCTGGTCATCGTCAGTCTCGCGGCCCCGGTGCTGCACGAATTTCGCGATCACCAGCGGCGGCTCGCGACGCTGTATCAGAGCGTCCAGGCTCTCCCGAGCAGCCTGGATCTGCCGCGCGTCCTCGACCAGCTTGTGCATGGCGTGACGCACGCGCTTCAGGCGAAAGCGGCTTCCATCCGCCTGCTGGATGAGACCGGCCGGCAGTTGAAGGTGACGGCTGCCTACGGCCTGAGCCAGGCGTACCTGGAGAAAGGGCCGGTGGAGGTCGACCAAAGCCTGATCGACCAGGAAGCACTGCGCGGCCGGCCGATCATCGTCGAAGATACGGCCGACGACCGGCGACTCCAATATCCGGCCGAAGTCCTGGCCGAGGGCATCCACTCGATCTTGTGCGTGGCGCTGATCGGGCGGCGCCGGCCGCTGGGCGTGCTGCGCGTCTATGGCTGGCAGCCCCATTTCTTCACCGAGAAGGATATCGACTTCGTCGCGACGGTGGCGCGCCAGGGCGCGATGGCTATCGAGAACGCGATGAGTTACGGCGAGCTGCAGCGCGCGGACGCGACGAAGTCGCAATTCGTGCGCGCGGTGACGCACGAGCTGCGCTCGCCTGTCGTCGCGTCGCAGAGCCTGCTGCGCGCCGTGCTGCGCGACCTGGCCGGCGGCCTGAACGACTTGCAGCGCGACATTCTGGGCCGCCTGTCGGAGCGTCTGAACGCGCTGCAAATGTTGATCGACGATCTGCTGGACCTGGCGGCCGGCAAGGTCGAGGGCCTGGAGGGCGCGCTGGCGCCGGTATCCGTCGAAGCGATGGTGCTCGGCATCGTCGATCGCCTGTCGAGCCAGGCCGAAGAGAAGAAGGTCGATCTTCGGGTTGATTACGTGCCGCGCGGCCTATCCGTGATGGCGAGCGAAGACGGCCTGAGCCGGATCTTTCTCAACCTGATCGGCAACGCGGTGAAGTACACACCTGCAGGCGGGAAAGTCGACGTCGAGTTGGAGCAGCGCGGCGACGACGTGGTCGTCACCGTCGCCGACACAGGTATCGGAATCCCCGAGGTGGACGTGCCGCACATCTTTGAGGAGTTCTATCGAGCCAGCAACGTCAAGCAAAACGGACTGACCGGCACGGGCCTGGGGCTGGCCATCGTCAAGGACCTCGTCGAGCGCTACGGCGGGCGCGTCTCCGTGCGCAGCAAGCCCGGCGAAGGCTCGACCTTCACGGTCGTGTTACCACTGGCAGGCTGACAAAGGACTGGTAGGAAGGTGTCATCGGATAGACAACGAATCAACGAATGCGCCCCCGCATTCGTTGATTCGTTGCACATTCGTTGACACCGGTGGATCGAAATCTATTTGTGAACCAGCGCCGAAATTGGCAAGTATCCCACTATCGACCTGGGCGATGGCGAGTTCATTTTGATCCTCGGCTGTGCCGGAATACTTGCCAATCCGTGTAATCTGCCTGCCCTCGCCTGCTGTGTGCGGGGGTGGGAAATCCGTGTGTCGTGTATCGAATGGGCAACAGAGGCATGACAGATGTTACTTGAGTCACCGGCAAAGTCGAGTATTATGTAGGGTGGAGGAAAAACCATGCACGAGCTGCCTGTCGTCGAAAACATCCTGGAGATCGCCCTGCAGCGCGCGAAAGAGGCCGGCGCGAAGCACATCACCGATCTGCACCTGGTCGTCGGCCCCCTGTCTTCGGTCGTCGACGAGCCGGTGCAGTTCTACTGGGACATGGTGAGTAAAGGGACGCCTGCCGAAGGGGCGCGCCTGCATTTCCGCCGCGTGCCGATCGAGCTAGAGTGCCTGGCGTGCAGCCTGCGATATACGGGCGGCGAGGACGACCTCGCCTGCCCGGCGTGCGACAGCGGCCGGATCAAGATGCTGGCGGGCGAGGAGTTCTATCTCGAAGCGATCGACGTCGACGAGGGCGAGCCTGTTCCGGCTGCACAAGCGTGATTAGCCACAGAGACACGGAGACACAGAGGATCATAAAGGTCACTTCTCAGTGCCTCCGCGCCTCTGTGGCAAGATCTGAATAGTCACCAGAATGAGTGAGTTGCGAGGAGCACGAATACACATCACCGGCGTCGTGCAGGGCGTCGGCTTCCGGCCGTTCGTGTATGGCCTGGCGACACGGCTGTCGCTGCGCGGCTGGGTGCGCAACACGTCGGCCGGCGTCGACATCGAGGCCGACGGATCGCCCGAAGTCCTGGATCAGTTCGTGCGCGCGCTGCGTGACGAAGCCCCGCCGCTCGCGCGCATCGACTCGATGCAGGTCGAGGCGCGCCGCGCCAACGGCTTCACGACCTTCGAGATCGTTCACTCCGAGCCTGTGCCCGGCGCGTTTCTGCCGGTCTCGCCCGACGTGTGCGTGTGCGCCGACTGCCTGCGCGAGATGCGCGATCCGGGCGATCGACGCTATCGCTACCCGTTCGTCAACTGCACCAACTGCGGGCCGCGCTTCACGATCATCAAAGACATCCCGTACGACCGCCCGCTCACGACGATGGCGCCGTTCGAGATGTGTCCCGAGTGCGCCGCCGAGTACGCCGACCCGCTCGATCGCCGCTTCCACGCGCAGCCGGTGGCATGTCCCGCCTGCGGTCCAAAAGTGAGACTAGAGATTAGAGATTCAGCGCTCCTGGCTTCCAGTCTCCAGTCTCCAATCCCCAATCTCCAACCTCTAACAGGCGAAGATGCTATTCAGGCCGCTTGTCGTCTGCTGGCGCAAGGCAAAATCGTCGCCGTCAAGGGTCTGGGCGGCTTCCACCTCGCGTGCGACGCGACGAATGACGCCGCCGTGACCGAATTGCGCCGCCGCAAGGGGCGCATCGACAAGCCTTTTGCGCTGATGATGCCCGACGTCGAGACCGTCGAGCAGTTCTGCGACGTGTCCGCCGAAGAGCGAGCGCTGCTCGAATCGCCCCAACGCCCGATCGTCCTCCTGCGCAGGCGATCCGGCGAACCCACCGCCCGGCGCATCTCCGACGCGGTCGCCCCCCACCAGTCCACACTCGGCGTCATGCTGCCCTACACGCCACTGCACTACTTGCTGGTGGCGGATGGCGTATCGCATATCGCATATCGCGTATCGCGTATCGCAGAGTATAGTCCCCGAAGCGAAGCGGAGCGGGATGGCACATGGCACGACACCGATGATCGGCTATCAGCCATCGGCTATCAGCCATCCGCTATCAGCCACCAGCTATCAGCTATCAGCCATCAGCTACCAGCCATCGTCCTCACCAGCGGCAACTTCAACGAGGAGCCGATCGCGACGGATAATGAGGATGCTCTGACTCGGCTTGCTCCCCTGGCTGACGCGTTCCTGCTGCACGACCGCGACATTCACGTGCGCTGCGACGATTCGGTTGTGCGCGTGTTCGCCCCCACCCCTGACCCCTCCCCCGCACGCAGGGGAGGGGATGGGGTGGGGGTCACCATCCTCCGCCGCTCGCGCGGATACGCGCCGTACCCGGTGCGGCTGCCCTTCGACGCGCCGCCGATCCTCGCCGCCGGCGCAGAGCTGAAGAACACCTTCTGCGTGACACGGGAGGGATACGCCTTTCTCAGCCACCACATCGGCGACATGGAGAACTACGAGACGCTGCGCTCGTTCGAGGACGGCGTGGCGCACTTCGAGCGCCTGTTCCGTATCAAGCCCGAAATCATCGCCTACGACCTGCACCCCAACTATCTCGCCACCCGCTACGCGCTCGATCGGGCGGAGCGAGACGGCATTCGCGCCGTCGGCGTGCAGCACCACCACGCGCACGTCGCCGCGTGCATGGCCGAGAACGGGCTGGCGGGCGAGCGTCCCGTCATCGGCGTCGCGTTCGACGGCACAGGCTACGGAACCGACGGCGCGATCTGGGGCGGCGAATTCCTCGTCGCGGATTACCGTGGCTTCGAGCGGGCGGGGCATCTGGCTTACGTCCCGTTGCCCGGCGGCGACGCAGCCACGCGCAACCCGTATCGAATCGCGCTGAGCTACCTGCATCACGCCGGCATCGAGTGGACGGAAGACCTGCCTCCGGTGAAGGCCGCCACGCGAAGCGGCCATCAGCTATCAGCCATCCGCCATCAGCTCAAGACCGGCCTCAACGCGCCGCCCACGTCGAGCATGGGGCGCTTGTTCGATGCCGTCGCGTCGATCGCGGGTGTGCGCCAGTCGGTCAACTACGAAGGGCAGGCGGCGATTGAGTTGGAGGCGTTGGCGGAGAAAACGGAGATTGGAGATTGGAGATTGGAGATTCGACGCGGCGAGCGGGATATTTATCTGGTGGAAGCTGCGCCGGTGATTCGGGCTACCGTTGACGACGTTCGTGCGGGTGTGCCCGTGCCGGTTATCTCGGCGCGGTTTCACAATGCCGTCGCGGAGATGGTGCGCGATGTGTGCTTGCGGATCAGAGAGGATCGTGGCCTGAACGAAGTCGCGCTGAGCGGCGGCGTCTTCCAGAACGTCACGCTGCTGAAGCGGACGCTCGAACTGCTCCGCGCGGCGGGATTCACCGTGTACACGCATCACATCGTCCCGCCGAACGACGGTGGCCTCGCCCTCGGCCAGGCGATCCTGGCGGCTTGCAATTACTAATTACTGATTACTGATCACTGATCACTGATCACTGGAGCGGCAAAAAATGTGCCTCGGCATCCCCGGCAAAATCACCGACATCTACGAAGCGAACGGCCTGCAGATGGGCAAGGTCGACTTTGGTGGCGTCACGAAGGAAGTCTGCCTGGCCTACGTGCCGGAGGCGAAGGTTGGCGATTATACGATCATCCACGTCGGCTTCGCGCTCAATCTGCTGAACGAGGCCGAGGCGTTGGAGACGCTCGAGCTGATACGGCAGATCGGCGCGCTGGACGAGGAGCTTGGCCTGTCGCCTGAGAGGACGACTGCGAAGGATTATACGGATGGTGGCTCCTCAATATCTGTGTAATCCGTGTCATCCGTGGTTAAATGGACTTCGTGCTTTCGTGTCTTGGTGGTAAGAATCTCACAAAGGGAGGACGGACGATGGCAGGAGCAGACGTTGCGAAGATCGATCACAGCGATGTGCCCATTCGGTTGTTCAAGTCGGATTTCTTGGAGTTCTTCACACACATCCACCCGGCGGTCGTGGTCGCCATCTGGCTGCCGGTGGCGCTGTACTTTCTGGCCCAGGCTATCTACAACGTGGCGCCTGGCGCGTCGACGGCCTATATCCCCATAGGTTTCTTCCTGGGCATGTTCGTCTGGACGTTCACCGAGTACACGGTGCACCGCTTCGTCTTCCACTTCGCGCCGAAGAATCCGCCGGCGTGGCTTGAGCGGCTGATCTTCCTGTTTCACGGCGTGCACCACGCGCAGCCGCAGTTGAAGACTCGGCTGGTCATGCCGCCAGTCGTCAGCGTCCCGATAGCCTTCATCTTCTACGGCCTGTTCGGCCTGGTCGTCGGCGCGTGGATCGGCGCGCCGCAGTGGATCGCACCGCTGTTCTCGGGCTTCATCATCGGCTATCTGGCCTACGACCTCATCCATTACGCGACGCACCACTTCCCGATGCGCTGGGGCTTCCTGAAGTTCCTGAAGCGCTATCACATGATGCATCACTACAAGACGCCGGATGCGCGCTTCGGCGTCAGCTCGCCGCTGTGGGACAAGGTCTTCGGCACGATGCCGGCGGAGTCGGATTGAACCGCGAAGTCGCAAAGGACGAGAAGATTGTTAACCACGGATTTCACGGATGCCACGGAAGGTAATTGCCAAACATCTGTGTAATCCGTGTCATCCGTGGTTAAACGATGCCACGGAAGGTAATTGCCAAACATCTGTGTAATCCGTGTCATCCGTGGTTAAACGATGCCACGGAAGGTAGTTGGTAAATATCTGTGTAATCCGTGCTATCCATGGTTAAACTCCCGTCGTGGCTATGAAATATCTTGACGAATACCGGGATGCCGAACTGGTGAGGAAGGGCCTGGACGAGATCCGGCGCACGGTGACGCGCCCGTGGTCGCTGATGGAGATCTGCGGCGGGCAGACGCACTCGATCATGCGGCACGGGCTGGACGAGTTGCTGCCGCCGGAGATCACGCTGATCCACGGCCCCGGCTGCCCGGTGTGCGTCACGCCCATCGAGCTGATCGACAAGGCGATCGCCATCGCCTCGCAGCCCGGCGTGATCTTCTGCTCGTTCGGCGACATGCTGCGCGTGCCCGGCTCGGGTGAAGACCTCTTCCGCACGAAAGCCGACGGCGGCGACGTGCGCGTCGTGTACTCGCCGCTCGACGCGGTCAAGATCGCGCAGCACAATCCTGACCGTCAGGTCGTCTTCTTCGGCATCGGCTTCGAGACGACCGCGCCCGCCAACGCGATGAGCGTATGGCAGGCCCGGCAGCTCGGCGTCAGGAACTACTCGATGCTCGTGTCGCACGTGCGCGTCCCGCCCGCCATGCGCGCGATCCTGTCGTCGCCCTACAACCAGGTGCAGGCGTTCCTGGCCGCCGGCCACGTGTGCGCGGTGATGGGTTACTGGGAATACCTGCCTATCGCCGAGGAATACGAAGTCCCGATCGTCGTCACCGGCTTCGAGCCGGTCGATCTCGTGCAGGGCATCCTGATGGCCGTGCGCCAGCTCGAAGCGGGCCGGCACGCGGTCGAGAACGCCTACGCGCGCGTCGTGACCTGCGAGGGCAACCGGCCGGCGCAAGACCTGATCGACAAGGTTTTCGTCGAGTGCGACCGCAAGTGGCGCGGCATTGGCACGATCCCGATGAGCGGCTGGCGCCTGCGCGACGAGTTCGCCGCGTGGGACGCCGAGGAGCGCTTCGACGTGGACGCCATCAACCCGCGCGAGTCGCAAGTCTGCATCAGCGGCCTGGTCCTCCAGGGACGCAAGAAGCCGAAAGAGTGTCCCGCGTTCGGCAAGGAATGCACGCCCGAGCATCCGCTTGGCGCGACGATGGTATCGTCGGAGGGCGCGTGCGCGGCGTATTATCGGTACAGACGGGGTCAGTGATCAGTTATCAGTGATCAGTAAACAGTTGTCAGTTATCGGTAATCAGTAATTGGTAATTGGTGGGTCGTGAGCCGTGGGTGGTTGCGGCTGCGACGCGATAGGCGATAAGCGATACGCGATATGCGATACGCGATATGCGATACGCGATATGCGATACGCGATACGCGATATGCGATAAGCCATGAGCGATGAACAAGCGACGATAGCAGGCATAGTATGCCCTTCGCCGATCGCACGGCGCGACCGGATTGTGATGGGGCACGGCAGCGGCGGCAAGTTGTCGCACGATCTGATCGAGAAGCTGTTTCTGCCGCCGTTCGACAATCCCGTCCTGCGCGCCGGAGACGATGCGGGCGTCGTGCAACTGGACTCGTCTACCCGGCTGGCGATCAGCACTGATTCGCACGTCGTGTGGCCGCTGTTCTTCCCCGGCGGCGACATCGGCCGGCTGGCGGTGTGCGGCACGGTCAACGACGTGGCGATGATGGGCGCCGTCCCGCAGGTTCTCACGGCGGGCTTCGTCCTCGAAGAGGGCCTCGAGCTGGATGCCCTCGAGCGCGTCGTCGCGTCGATGCGCCAGGCGGCGGAGGAGGCAGGCGTGCAGATCGTCGCCGGCGACACGAAGGTCGTGCAGAAGGGTAGGGCGGATGGGCTGTATATCAATACGGCCGGCGTCGGACTGGTCGTGCCCGGCGTGACGATCGGCGGCGCGCAGGCCAGGCCGGGCGACGTCGTCATCCTCTCCGGCCCGATCGGCGATCATGGCATCGCCGTGCTGAGCGCGCGGGGCGAATTGGGCTTCGAGGCCGACGTGCGGAGCGACATCGCGCCGCTCAATCACCTGGTTGCCGCGATGCTCGAGGCGAGCGAGCGGATACACGTCCTGCGCGATCCGACGCGGGGCGGGCTGGCGACGGCGCTCAACGAGATCGCCAGGCAGTCGCAGGTCGGGATCGTCCTGTATGAAGCGAGCATCCCTGCCCGGCCTGCGGTGCGCGCCGCGTGCGAGATGCTCGGGTTCGATCCGCTTTACGTTGCGAATGAAGGCAAGATGATTGCCATCGTCGGGCGAGAAGATGCGGACCAGGTCCTGGAGGTCATGCGCTCGACGCGCTACGGCGAAGAGTCCGTCGTCATCGGCGAGGTGCAGCCCGACCCCAAAGCGCGCGTGCTGATGAAGACGGCGATCGGCAGCAGCCGGATTGTCGACGTGCTGATGGGGGAGATGCTGCCGAGGATTTGCTGAGAAAAGCATCACGCCAAGCCTGCCCTGAGCGGAGCCGAAGGGACGCCAGGTCGCAAAGATTTCGCTTGCATTCTTTGCCTCTTGGCGTGAGTTTTTGGCTCATTTCCTGCTTGACTCAGGGGGACGATCTGGCGTAGACTGTCACATAATCCGGTTCGGTGTCACCTGCATGGCCGGCTGGCGACACAAGGTGTAGAGGAGCCACCGTAGCCCAAAAATGCCCGCGCCGAATTTCTATCCCGACCGCACAATTTGCTATCGCCGGACCGCGGCTATCAGCAAAGGGACCACGTGATGAAAGACCTAAAGAAGCAAATCGAGGAACTACAGACTCAACTCAAGAGGCATCGCCGCTCAAGTCTCAAAGAGTTGCCTACAAGGACGATTTTCATTGATCCGCTTCTTGGTGCACTCGGCTGGGATATACGCGACCCTGATGAAGTAGAACTCGAATACCCCACGATCGACGGTAAAGCAGTTGACTATGCTCTTAAGATCAACAAGAAGCCGGTTGTTCTCGTTGAAGCGAAGGCGTTGAACGATCCGCTCGACGACGTGAAGTCCATTGCCCAGATAGTTGGATATGCCGCAAATGATGGCGTGGAATGGTGCGTGCTCACTAACGGTATTCGATATAAGGTATACAGCAGTTCACAGAAGGCTGCTGCTCCTAATAAGCTGCTTTTCGAGGTTTCAATCGACCCTGAGGATCCAGCAAACCAGCCAATCGAGCAAATCGTATCGCACCTCAGCCGTCTATTGCGAGACTCATTGGCCCGTGGTGTCCTAGATGAACTCGGCGAGGAAATCTTCACGACAGCTAAAGTACGCAAAGCATTGGATCGATTGTTTCTGGAACAGAATGATTCACTGATGCGCGTTGTCCGCAAAGCAATCGGTGATGAGGGTATCACCCCATCGCAAATCCGTAGCGCGCTCGCCCGAATCTGGCACGGCGAAGCGGCAGATGCGACTTCGAGAATCGCGACCGCACCCAAGCGCGCGCGAAGGCGGGAAGCCTTGCGTGGCTCGCGAGAACAGCGTGAATATGGTGAGGCACATCACACTACAGGCAAGCCGGCAGAAGTCATCGAATTGTATCGCGGGCTGGACAGGATATGTCAGGACCTGGCCCCCGGGCACATTACCCGGAGACATCTCGCAAAGTACATCGCTTGGGCGCAAGAGAAACGCATATTCTGCACTGCTCATCTTCTTCGGAGTGGCCTGAAGGTGTGGCTGAAGATCGAGCCAAGCAATATTCCGCCTGATGCTACGTACGCGCGAGACGTTTCACATATCGGCCATTGGGGGGTTGGCGACGTTGAACTGGCAATCGACAATATGGAAAATCTGCGCAACGCGGAGAGACCAATCCGATCGTCGTATGAAGCAGAGATAAGGCGTAACCCAGGATATTCTGGCTGACACAGGGTGCGGCTACCGACGAATTGCATTGTCAAGTGGCAAATTGCGCCGCCTCCCAGAGGCAAACCGGGCCCAGTCGAGAGTATGCAAGTTAGCGCTTAAGCTTCGCCCGGCCTGGGAAGGCGCTTGAAGAAACGACCAAGGACAGAACAGGATTAGGGACATCCGACCGTCCGGGTTGGCAGGTGGCTTTGGGAAGCGTGGCGAGAGGAGACGAGTTGAGGCCGACGCCGAAAGGTATGGATGAGCCATCGTACCTTAGGGCGCGCGCCGAATTTCTATCCCGACCGGGCCAGCCACCTCGGACCTCCGTGACATGAGAATCTGAGAATTGACGTTAGGTGTCACAGTGATAGTCGAAGATATTCTGGGAGGTATCCATGTCACAACGAAGGTGGCGTACCCGCAGAATATCCGAGAGCCAAAGGCACTATGGCAGGCCGGCGATGGCGCTCTACGGCAACATCGGCATTGAGAAAGGCTATTGCAAGAAATGCAGTTCCACAGCTTTTATCAAGAATGGCCGCTTCGTTTGCTGTAATACTCCCGTCGCAGAAGAACCAAAGAAGTTTCATCGCGAATCGGAAGCACCACAGCAACGGAAGACACCGCCACGAGCGATACAGAAGGCAATACTTAAAGAGCAGGACAATCGGTGTTTTTATTGCCACGTCCAGTTCGGCTCCATTCACTTCCGCAACGGCAAACCCATTGCGATTAAGTTGAACTGGGGCACAAACTCCCTTATGCGTTCTCTCAAAACAACAAGGTCACCAACTTCGTCGCCGCCTGTCATGTCTGTAACGGCATGAAGAGCGATCGCCTCTTTCGAGACCTAGAAGAAGCGCAAGTGTACTTAGCCGACAAACGCAAGCAGAAAGGATATGACTTCTGATCGAGTGGTGAAACAATCGATGCATAGCAAACATCGGCCTGCCCACCAATTGCGTTGTCGAGGGGCGCATGGCGCCTACCGCGCGCAGTGAACCTTAACCACACCTCTTGCACTGGCTGGTAGTCGCACACTCAGGTTGACAATCTGCTCAATATCGCCGATAAATAAGGCGAGGTGACCTATGAACCAGAAAGTAGCCTGGCAAGACTTTGTCAACCTACCCCCCGAAGCCCAACAGCAGGTGATAGACTTCATCGCCTTTCTGCAACAGCGTTACGCCTCGTCACGCGCGCGCAAGGCATCGCGGCCATCCAAACTGGCAAAAGAGCCTTTCGTCGGCATGTGGCGCGACCGAGAGGATTTGCAGGACAGCACGGCGTGGGTTCGCACGGTACGGAGGCGCGAGTGGGTGAGACGCCATGCCTGACCTGGTGCTGGTGGACACCGATATTCTGATCGACGCCGGGCGTGCCGTGAACGATGCCGTCTCATGTCTCCGGCAAATCGAACAACAGGCGTCGCTGGCGATCAGTGCGGTTGCGCAGATGGAACTCATCATCGGCTGTCGCAGTAAAGCAGAACTTCGTGCCCTCGATCGGTTCTTGCTCCGGTTTCAAGTCATCAAGCTGACCGAGCATATTTCGGACGGAGCTATTGACCTCCTTCAACGTTATCGGTTGAGTCACGGCTTGCTGATTGCCGACGCGCTGATTGCGGCCACAGCTCTATCACTGGACATGTCGTTCGTGACCAAGAATCAGAGCGACTATCGCTTCATCGCCGGGTTGCATTTGCTAGCATATCCTCAGCCATTCGCTACCCAACCGTAGGCGAGGTTCTCTCTACGGGCCATGAATTGCGCTGTCAAGAGGCACATTGCGCCTGCCGCGCACAGTGAACCTTCGCCACACCTCTTCCGACCGGCCGCCGACGTGGCACGCGCGACGGAGTGACAGCGCGGGATGCGGTTGTGCGCCGGGCGGCGCGGCAAACGTCAGGCAGCGACGCGCGGTTCGGGCAGGTCAAACAAGAACACACGGACAGCAATACCATGACCAGATGGCGAAAGACCTGGGTCTACAGTCCACCCAAACTGCCGAAGCCTAAAGTGCCAGAGACGGTCAGGACCGAAGTGGAGACAAAAGCGACAGAACTGGTCAACGCTGTTCTCAAGCCAGCACATATCAAGCCGCCACGCAAGAATACGCGGTGGAACTATATCGTCGACCTCTATACCAAGTGGCATCGTAGCTACTTCTATTTCTGTGCCAAGTATGCAAGCCCAGGCCCGAATGCGCTGTCGCCGTTTTTCGATGTCGGATTTGCCCGTCTGGAATACGTCGGAGGCCTAGGCCGACAGAGCCGGTTCAACATGGCCTACATGCGGCATACGGGCAAGTGGTTCGAGATACGGCACGACCTCTCGCTTGATCAATGTCTGGCTGAGATTAAAGACGGCGGGCCGTTTCAGCCATGAAGTCGAATATCTACCCCGACCGGCTCCGCCTCAATCAGGAGGGTCAGCACTCCAAGCACTAATCCCAAAAGCCGTGTAAAATCAGGTCAGGAGGTTACGATGGCAACACGGCAAATCACTATTGACATACCGGAAAAGATACTCCTGGCCGAGAAGACGGATGAAGTATCCTTCGCACGAGAACTACGCATCTTGGCGGCAGTCAAGCTATACGAGCTTGGCCGCTTATCCTCGGGTCGCGCCGCTGAGCTGGCGGGGATGCCGCGCGTTGAATTCCTGCTGGCTTTAGGCCGCTACAAGGTCTTCCCCTTTCAAGCCGAGCTAAACGACTTGGAAGGTCAACATGCCTGAAGCCATCAGCAACACCTCGCCTTTGCTCTATCTCTATCGCATTGGCGCAATCGACTGGCTGCCACTGTTGTTCGGCGAGGTGTGGATACCCGCCGCGGTATTCGATGAACTCAAAGAAGGCCAGCGAAAGGGATATGATGTCCCTGATCCCAGCAACTATGGCTGGCTTCAAATCGTGAACCCGCGCGCCATGCCCTCGGAATGGCTCTCACTGGACTTGGGTGTCGGTGAGTTGGCCGCAATGGCCCTGGCGCTCGAGAACCCTACGCGGGTTGTTCTGCTGGATGACATGTTGGCTCGGCGCACAGCTCGAGCCGCGGGCTTGACCGTTTGGGGCACGCTGAAGGTGTTGCTGGAGTCAAAGGCGCAGGGTCTGACGGATCGGATCGAGCCACTCGTCAATCGTTTGAGCGATATGGGCATGTGGTTGTCCGATGAAGTTCGCCAACGCATCTTGGCGTTAGCCGGCGAAAGCTCGTCGTAAGCAGGAGCAAGCCACTGGCGTATTGCGTTGTCAAGAGGCACACTGCGCCTGCCGCGCCCACTAAACCTTAAAACATCTCTCCTGACCTGCCGCCGGCGTGACATGCGCGACGGAGTGACAGCGCGGGATGCGGTTGTGCGCCGGGCGGCGCGGCAAACGTCAGGCAGCGACGCGCGGTTCGGGCAGGTCAAACAAGAACACACGGCCAGCAATACCATGACCAGATGGCGAAAGACCTGGGTCTACAGTCCACCCAAACTGCCGAAGCCTAAAGTGCCAGAGACGGTCAGGACCGAAGTGGAGACAAAAGCGACAGAACTGGTCAACGCTGT